>Ga0308158_10000409_pt1 | contig 74051 bp, 74 predicted proteins | sample PhyBR2_FD_201038 | JGI IMG/M metagenome (GOLD analysis project Ga0308158, IMG submission 201038) | Phyllosphere microbial communities from UC Gill Tract Community Farm, Albany, California, United States - DLSLB.R2 | ecosystem: Host-associated > Plants > Phyllosphere > Unclassified | place: USA... | reverse complement strand
ACGTCAACGACTCTGTGACGGCAGCCGTACTTGTTGTCGTTCTTGCTCTTGGTCACCGAGTCGTTGACGTTGATGGCCGGGATCTTCAGCTCGCCCTTGGCCAGCATGTCCAGCAGGCGGTGCACGCCAGTGGTGGTTTCTTCGGTCACGCCGTGGATCTTGTCCAGCATGGCCGGGTATTTCTTGTGCAGGATCTCGGTCAGGTCGCCGCCGTCGTCAAGAATCATGTTGGCATCCCATGGCTGGCCATCCTTGAGGATGGTCTGCTCGATGCACCACTCGTATTCTTCTTCGGTTTCACCTTTCCAGGCGAACACCGGGATACCGGCGGCGGCGATGGCGGCGGCGGCCTGATCCTGGGTGGAGAAGATGTTGCACGAGGACCAGCGAACTTCGGCACCCAGGGCGACCAGGGTTTCGATCAGCACGGCGGTCTGGATGGTCATGTGGATGCAGCCCAGGATCTTCGCGCCCTGAAGCGGCAGCTGGCCGGCGTATTTGCGGCGCAGGCCCATCAGCGCGGGCATTTCCGACTCGGCAATGATGGTTTCGCGACGGCCCCAGGCAGCCAGGGAGATGTCGGCGACTTTGAAATCGGAAAAACCAGCAGGCGTAAGTACAGCGCTCATTAAGAGCCTCCATTCGTAGGTTCGAATGGGCGCCGTTGTATGCGTTTGGCGTCCCCAGGCAAGACCTGTAGGGACAACGCCCCATCCGAGCCTGACAGGTCGAACCTGCTGCAGCGCCCCTCGGACGGGTGGCGGGAACGGCCGGGAAATGAAGAAGGCCGTTGAGTGAATCGCTGGCGATTATATAGAGGTGTGGCCAGCTTCCAAAGTATTTCTGACGATTACCGCCGGATGGATAATGGTATTCATAGGTAAAGCTCAATGGAGGCGGGCGCTGTGGTCTGCCATGATTCGACACACTTAGGTGAAGAGCAGAGGAGCCAGCATGAATTTTCATACGCGCAAATGGGTAAAACCTGAAGACCTCAACCCCAACGGCACCCTGTTCGGTGGCAGCCTGCTGCGCTGGATCGATGAAGAAGCGGCGATCTATGCCATCGTGCAATTGGGCAACCAGCGGGTGGTGACCAAGTACATCTCCGAGATCAATTTCGTCAGCGCCTCGCGCCAAGGCGACATCATCGAACTGGGTATCACCGCCACCGAATTCGGGCGGACCTCCATCACGCTGACCTGCGAAGTGCGCAACAAGATCACGCGCAAGAGCATCCTCACCGTGGACAAGCTGGTGTTCGTCAACCTGGGCGAAGACGGCCTGCCGGCACCCCATGGGCGCACCGAAATCCGCTACATCAAGGATCAGTTCGAAACCATCGACTGACCTGCTCCGTATAGCGCCCGTCCCGTTCCAGGCCGCGTGTGGCCTGGCTTCTGGCCGACCGGCGGCGTTGATGAAGTCCCTGTATTTCTGTACTGTACATAAAAACAGTATCGGGAAATTTCATGCAATTGATCGATAAGCTCAGCATCCTCGCCGACGCCGCCAAGTACGATGCCTCGTGCGCCAGCAGCGGTGCGCCCAAGCGCAGCTCCGAAGGCAAGGGCGGGCTGGGTTCGACCAACGGCATGGGCATCTGCCACAGCTACACGCCGGATGGTCGCTGTGTATCGTTGCTCAAGATACTGTTGACCAATTTCTGCCTGTTCGACTGCCAGTACTGCGTCAACCGCCGTTCCAGCGACGTGCCACGGGCGCGTTTCACGCCTGAAGAAGTGGTGCGCCTGACGGTGGACTTCTACCGGCGCAACTGCATCAGCGGCTTGTTCCTGAGCTCCGGCATCATCCGCTCGGCCGACTACACCATGGAACAGCTGATCCGCGTGGCACGCCTGCTGCGCGAGGAGCATCAGTTCCGCGGCTACATCCACCTCAAGACCATTCCCGAAGCTGACCCGGCACTTATCGAAGAGGCGGGTCGCTACGCCGATCGTCTGAGCGTGAACATCGAACTGCCCACCGATGCCAGCCTGCAGACCCTGGCGCCGGAAAAGGATGTGAAATCGATCAAGAAAGCCATGAGCACCATCTACACGGGCCAGCAGACCGTGCTCAACGAACCGCGCGCGCCACGCTTCACACCGGCCGGGCAAAGCACGCAAATGATCGTCGGTGCCGACCAGACCGACGACAGCACCATCCTGCACAGCGCCGAATCCCTGTACGGCAACTACGGCTTGAAGCGGGTCTACTATTCGGCGTTCAGCCCCATCCCCAACAGCCCCAAGAGCGTGCCGCTGGCAGCACCGCCGCTGATGCGCGAGCACCGCCTCTACCAGGCCGATTTCCTGCTGCGCAGCTATGGCTACAAGGCCGACGAGTTGCTCTCCGGCCCGGGGGATCTGGCGCTGGACATCGATCCCAAGCTGGCCTGGGCGCTGGAAAACCGAAGCGTTTTTCCATTGGATCTGAACCGTGCGGAACCTGCGCTGATCGCGCGCATTCCCGGCATCGGCCTGCGTACCACCAAGCGCCTGGTGGAGCTGCGTCGGCAGCGGCGAATCCGCTATGAAGACCTGACCCGCCTGCGTTGCGTACTGGCCAAGGCCAAGCCGTTCTTCATCACCAGCGACTACCACCCACAGCAGGCAGAAATCTCTACTTTGCTGTTGCGCGACCAGCTGCGTGATCGTCCGCAGCCCCAGCAATTGGGGCTCTGGGGATGATATGCCTGGACTGCGACGACCTGTTCGCCACCTGGCGGCAACAGGCCCGCTGGCTGCTCAGCCATCAGATCGATCCGAGTCATGTGGGCTGGAACACCGTAGCGGACCTGTTCGCCACGGACGAGCATTACCCGGAGGAAATCGGTCCTTTCCAGGCGCGCATTCCCGTGGCACTCATCGAGCTGCTGCAAAGCGCGGCGCAGTACCGCGGCGAGCAACGCTGGAGCCTGTTGTACGAAGTGCTCTGGCGCGTCTGCCATGGCGACCGCACGGCCATGCTGGCCGGTGATCGCCTGGGCAGTGAGCTGCACCGGCGTATCAAGCAGGTTCGGCGCGAGAGCCATCATCTGCATGCCTTTCTGCGCTTCGTCGAGATGCCCGTCGCAACCGAGGGTCCCCCGGGTCCTGAATACGTGGCTTGGCACGAACCGGCTCATGACATCCTGGCCTTGGCCAGCGAGCATTTCATCGGGCGCATGGGGCGCAGCCGCTGGCTGATAGCGACGCCTCAGGACGGTGTCTATTACGACGGCACCCAGTTGATCCACGAACGGCGATGCCCATTGGAATGGCAGCAACTGGCGCAGCAAGCCCACGACCCGCAGGGCGAGCTGTGGCTGACCTATTACAGCCACATCTTCAACCCGGCGCGCTTGAACCCGAAGGTCATGCAAGGTCACTTGCCCACTCGCTTCTGGAAGAATCTGCCTGAAGGCGCGTTGATTCCTGGCCTGATCAGCGATGCGCGCACCGGCAAGCAGCGCGATGGCCAGGCTCGCGACATCGGCAAACGCCAGGGCAAGCGCATCGGGCGCTCGGTTTAGCGCTCGCTAGACCCCCTGCAGATGAACTTCACCCAGCACACTGCCCAGCGGGCCGAAGCTGCGTTCGATCATTTCCCGACGGCCTTGGGCGTCGACGACAAGTACCGTACTGGCGCGCGTTCCGTAGCTGGCACCGGTAATGAACACACTCGACAGCAGCCGCTCTGTGGCCAGGCCTACGCCCGTATCGGGTAGCGCATGTTCCGGTGCCTGGTCGACATCGGCCAGCATTGCCAGTAATGCGTCAGGCTGGCTACCGGCGAGCTCCAGCCCGTGACGGGCTTTCACCAGCTTGGGCCATGGCGTGTCGAGGCTGGCATTGGACAGCCCGTAGGTGCCCGCCTCCAGATACTGCGGCGTACCCGCAGCGGAGTGCAGATAGCACAGGCGCTGACCATCACCGAGCAGCAGATTGAATCCGGCGTATTGGTCCAGGCGATCCGTGACGGCCTGCAGGTAAGCCTCGATCGACTGTTCACCGGTCAGAAAACCCGCCACCAGATCACCACGGGAGCGCCGCGCGGGTGGCTGACCGGGACGACGGATATTGGTCAGTGCTGCGATGCGTCCATTTGGCCCGATCCCCAGCCAGCTACCGCCCGCTTCCAGGTCCCGACCGGCGTACACCCCGCAAGATTCCCGCCACCGGGACAACGGCGCCGTGGGTCGGGCATGGAATTCGTCACGGTTGCCTGCCAGTACCAGCGGTTGGGCATGGCCGGGCTGCCAGGTGAAAACGATCAGACACATACGGAAAGATCCTTGTAGTTTGGCTTCACTCTACCGGTCCATCGTTGTCCTATCCATCGCTGCGAGGTGGAGCGCTTGGCATGGGTTCCGGTACCATGCCGCACTTGTTTGCGGGTGCAATCGTGAAATTGCGATGTACCAGCCGCTCGGTGCCTGCACGGGTGCCCTGGCCAGGCGTATAGTTTCGAATTCGTTCATGAGCCCGCCTTGGCGTGCATCGCCTTCACCGCCGGGTTTCGACAGATACGCGGCGCGCCGGGCGCACAGATCATCGTTCAAGGTGCTCAAACGCCTGTTCGCCGCGCCGCCCTTGGGCGTCGGCATGAGTTTTTTGCTTAGCTGAGGAATTGCAATGCTGCCTTACCCGCAGATCGACCCGGTGGCACTGGCCATCGGACCGCTGAAAATCCACTGGTACGGCTTGATGTACCTGGTGGGCATTGGTGGCGCCTGGTTGCTGGCCTCGCGCCGGCTCAACGGGTTCGACCCGACCTGGACCAAGGAAAAACTCTCGGACCTGGTGTTCTGGTGTGCAATGGGGGTGATCCTAGGCGGCCGCCTCGGCTACGTGCTGTTCTACGACCTGGAGCAATACATCGCCAACCCGACCTTGATATTCGAGGTGTGGAAGGGCGGCATGTCGTTCCATGGCGGGCTGCTGGGCGTGATGCTGGCCACTTGGTGGTTCGGCAAGAAGAACGACAAGTCGTTCTTCCAGCTGATGGACTTCATCGCTCCGTTGGTGCCGATCGGCCTGGGCGCCGGGCGCATCGGCAACTTCATCAACGCCGAACTGTGGGGCAAGCCCACCGACGTGCCCTGGGCCATGATCTTCCCGGCTTTCAGCGATCCGGCGCAGTTGCCCCGTCACCCTTCGCAGCTCTACCAGTTTGCGCTGGAAGGCGTCGCGTTGTTCGTCATCCTCTGGCTATTCTCGCGCAAGCCGCGGCCGACCATGGCCGTATCGGGCATGTTCGCCCTGTTCTACGGCATCTTCCGCTTCATCGTCGAATTCGTCCGCGTGCCCGATGCGCAGTTGGGCTACCTGGCGTGGGGCTGGCTGACGATGGGGCAGGTGCTGTGTCTGCCGATGATCCTGGGCGGTCTGGGGCTGATCTGGCTGGCCTACCACCGCGCGCCGGCGGCTCCGCGTCCGGCTGTTTGATTCTTTTTTGCCTGGGCGCGACCAAGGTTGCGCCCTGAACGATGCAGGTACGTCATGAAGCAATATCTGGAACTGGTCGCCCACGTCATCAAGAACGGCACCTTGCAAAGCAACCGCACTGGCGTGCGCACCATCAGTTTCCCGGGTGCCATGCTGCGGTTCGACCTGCAGGAAGGCTTTCCGGCGATCACCACCCGGCGCCTGGCCTTCAAGTCGGCCATCGGCGAAATGGTCGGGTTCCTGCGCGGCGTCAACAATGCCGCCGAATTCCGCGCCTTGGGCTGCAAGGTCTGGGACCAGAACGCCAACGAGAACGCCCAGTGGCTGGCCAATCCATTCCGCCAGGGTGAAGACGACCTGGGCGAGATCTATGGCGTGCAGTGGCGCCAGTGGCCAGCCTACAAACGCATCGCCCTGAGCAACCCCGCGGCGATCGAACTGGCCATCAGCCAAGGCTATCAGCAGATTGCCCAGGCCGAGGAAAGCGGCGAGAGCTTCGTAGTGCTGTACAAGGCCATCGACCAGATTCGCCAGTGCCTCGACACCATCATCAAGGACCCAGGCAGCCGCAGGATCCTGTTCCACGGCTGGAACTGCGCCCAGCTCGATGAAATGGCGCTGCCGCCGTGCCATCTGCTGTACCAGTTCCATCCCAACCCGGAAACCCGCGAGATCTCGTTGACACTGTACATCCGCTCCAACGATCTGGGCCTGGGTACGCCATTCAACCTCACCGAAGGCGCCGCGCTGCTGTCGCTGGTCGGACGCCTGACGGGCTACACGCCGCGCTGGTTCACCTACTTCATCGGCGACGCCCATGTGTACGAGAACCATCTGGACATGCTCAACGAACAGATGAAACGCGAGCCTCTGCCGGCCCCCAAGCTGGTGATTTCCGATCGCGTGCCCGAGTTCGCCAAGACTGGCGTGTACCAACCAGAGTGGCTGGAGCAGATCGAACCGAGCGACTTCTCCCTGGAAGGCTACGAACACCACGCGCCACTGACTGCGCCAATGGCGGTGTGATTGTACAGATCGCTGTATGCGCGCCGGTGTGAACCTGACAAACCGTGGAGTCTGTTTCGCGGCCACTGACCGCTCCTACGCCATCGCAGACCTCGTAGGAGCGGTCTGTGGCCGCGAAACAGACACCGCAGTCTGCCTGCTGCACCGCGGCCAGGCGTTTCAATGCAATTACCCTGACGCTTTGGTGAAGATATTCATCCCCCCAACGTCAGTCTCGATCTGCTCCCAGCCAAGCCGACGGTAGTACGCCGACTTTTCCTCGACGGCACATAGATAGACCCGCTCGACACCCTCAGCTTTCGCTTTCTGCATTCCGGCTGTGAGTAATGTCGCCCCGACGCCCTCATTGCGGCTCTCGGCCTCCACCCACAGCGCCGCCAACCAGGGCGAGTACTGCACTCGTTCATCCATATCCGAAAAGATCAGCGATACCGTCCCTATGAACCGCTCGCCTGCATGAGCGACCAGAGTTGTGGGAATGGGTTCTGAACGCAGGCTGTTTTCCAGAAGCGTCAGCACATCTTCCAAGGTGTGGCCGTCTTCTTTCCACCAGGCTTGCCACAGCCGCTCGCCCACGACGGCAAGAAAACGTGGTTCAGCGCGCAGATCGGATATTTGAAAGGAAGCTGCGGAGTCACTCATGGCAGATCATCCCAAGGATTTTCCGGATAGTTATCCACAGGTCGATCATCCTCGAAATACACCGGCGCGCCTGCGAGGATCTTTTCGATCAGTTTGAGTTGGTCCTTGGGCACCAGGACCATGCTTGCATCCAGACCTTCGGCAATCAGGTCCAGGGTGTTGAGGCGCGGGTTGCCGTCCTTTTCGATCTTTCCGTATTGCTGGCGGGTGAGGCCAGTGCGCAGGGGCATGTCCTGGATCTGAAGACCCAGTTGTTGGCGGCGGTTGCGGATCTGTTGCAGAAGTGTGGTTAACATAGGCTGAGTATGAGCCTGATATGGTTCATGTCAAATGGAATGAGCCATATATTATTCATATTTCTTGGGCGATTCGAATGTCAGGGTGTATCTGCTGAACCGCGACGTGTTTTTCAATGCCCGTGACTGCGGCCTACATGTGAGTGCTCAGCATCGGGGACGGTGACGGCGCCGCTGATTTCCAGGCGCTGGAGAATCGCGCAGTGTTCTTCGGCGGTACCGCCATGGCATTTTTGGCGCAGGGCAACGAGTTGCTCCTGCAACGCCACCAGGCCGTCTATCCGCGCCTTGACGTGATGGATGTGTTCATCGATCAGGTCGTTGACACTTTGGCACTGGTCCTGGGGGCTGTCGCGCAGGGTCAACAGGTTGCGGATCTCGTCGAGGGTCATGTCCAGGATGCGACAGTTGCGGATGAACGTCAGCCGTTCCACGTGAGCCTGGGTGTAGAGGCGATAGTTGCCGTCGCTGCGGGCAGGGGGCGGCAAGAGGCTTTCGCGTTCGTAATAGCGGATGGTTTCGACTTGGCAGTCGGTGATTTTTGCCAGTTCGCCGATTTTCATGCTCATGACCCTGGAAGATGCTTGACCCTATAGTGGCTACAGGGTGTTCACTTGGCAACCTGCACTTCAGGGAATTGCGACCAATGAGCCACCCCACTTCCGGCCATGCCCACGATCATAAGCACGAGCACGAGCACGAGCACGAGCACGAGCACGAGCACGAGCACGAGCACGAGCACGAGACCAGCCCTGCGCCGTCGGGCCATTGCTGTTCTGGCAAGGCGGCCATTCCGTCGACTGTCCAGTTGGCACCCGGCGACAGCCAGGATGCCCGGCTGAGTCAGTTCCGCATCGAGGCGATGGACTGCCCCACCGAGCAGACGCTGATCCAGAACAAGCTGGCCAAGCTGACAGGCGTGCAGCAGCTGGATTTCAACCTGATCAATCGGGTGCTCGGCGTGCGCCATTCGCTGCCCGATACCCAGGCGATCGAGAGCGCCATCAAATCACTGGGCATGCACGCCGAACCCATCACCGGGGACGAACCTGCTACCAACGACCTGCCGGCGCCGCGCAAACCCTGGTGGCCGCTGGCGCTTTCGGGCGTGACGGCAGTGGCGGCCGAAGTGGTCCACTTCACCCAGGCGGCGCCGACCTGGGTCGTGGCATTGCTGGCCCTGGTGTCGATCGCCAGTTGTGGTCTGGGCACCTACAGCAAAGGCTGGATCGCACTCAAGAACGGCAACCTCAACATCAATGCGTTGATGAGCATTGCGGTGACCGGCGCGGTGCTGATCGGTCAATGGCCGGAAGCGGCGATGGTGATGTTCCTGTTCACCGTAGCCGAATTGATCGAAGCCAAATCCCTGGATCGGGCCCGCAATGCGATTGGTGGTCTGATGCGCCTCACGCCGGACACGGCCACCGTGCGCCAGGCTGATGGCCAATGGCTGGAACAGGATGTCAAGACCGTCGCTCTGGAGGCCATCGTGCGCGTGCGTCCAGGGGAACGCATCGGTCTGGATGGTGAAGTGGTTTCCGGTCAATCCAGCATCGATCAGGCGCCCATTACCGGTGAAAGCCTGCCGGTCGAGAAGGGTGTGAGCGACAAGGTGTTCGCTGGGACCATCAATCAGGCCGGCTCGCTGGAATACCGGGTCACGGCCGCCGCCAGCCAGTCGACACTGGCGCGCATCATCCACGCGGTCGAGCAGGCCCAAGGGGCGCGTGCGCCTACCCAGCGCTTTGTGGATAACTTTTCGCGGGTCTACACGCCCGTGGTGTTTGCCTTGGCCCTGCTGATCGCGGTGGTGCCGCCGCTGGTGGGGTTGGGCGCGTGGTTCGACTGGATCTACCGCGCGCTGGTGCTGCTGGTGGTCGCCTGTCCATGTGCGCTGGTGATTTCCACGCCCGTCACTATCGTCAGTGCCTTGGCCGCTGCTGCGCGCAAAGGCATCCTGGTCAAGGGCGGCGTGTACCTGGAAGGTGGTCACAAGCTGGATTATCTGGCGCTGGACAAGACCGGAACGCTGACCCATGGCAAGCCGGTGCAGACCGACTACGCGCTGCTCGATTCCGCCTTCGAAGGCCGGGCACAGGTGATTGCCCAGGCGTTGGCGGGACGTTCGGACCATCCTGTGTCGCGAGCCATTGCTGCTGACGCCAATGGGGCGGCCCTGACCTTGGACAACTTCGAGGCCTTGCCTGGGCGAGGCATCAAGGGCCAGGTGGAACGGCAGACCTATCACCTGGGCAACCATCGCCTGGTGGAAGAGCTGGGTCAGTGCTCCCCGGCGCTGGAAGCGCAACTCGATCAGCTGGAGCGTGAAGGTAAATCGGTCGTGGTGTTGCTGGGCCCGCAGGGGCCGATGGCGCTGTTCGCGGTGGCCGATACGGTGAAGCAGACGAGCCGCGAGGCCATTGCCCAGTTGCATGCGTTGGGCATAAAGACCGTGATGCTGACCGGAGACAACCCGCATACCGCCAAGGCGATCGCAGCTCAAGTGGGCATCGATCAGGCGATTGGCGACCTGTTGCCTGCCGACAAGCTCAAAGCTGTGGAGCAGTTGTACGCTCAGGGACACCGGGTCGGCATGGTTGGCGACGGGATCAATGACGCGCCAGCGCTGGCGCGGGCGGAAATCGGTTTCGCCATGGCGGCCGCAGGTACCGATACCGCGATTGAAACGGCCGATGTCGCCTTGATGGACGATGATCTGCGCAAGATACCGGCGTTCATTCGGCTGTCGAGGCAGACCCGTTCGGTGCTGTTACAGAACATCGTGCTGGCCCTGGCGATCAAGGCGGTGTTCCTCCTGATGACCGTGGCCGGCATGGCGACGCTGTGGATGGCGGTGTTTGCCGACATGGGTGTGAGCCTGCTGGTGGTGTTCAACGGGCTGCGGTTGCTGCGCAAGTAACCGCCTACCATGCTGCTCCTGCGGCATCGAATCCGTAGGAGCGGTCATCGGCCGCGAAAGGCTCACCGCGATGCATCTGAACACCGCGCTGTTGCTTTCGCGGCCACGGACCGCTCCTACGGGGTTGTCAGAGCTGTCGGGCAAGTACCTCAATCTGTTCTTCACGCTCGCGCTGGGTCAGGTGCTTGTGGCCGTTGAGCGAGGACCATTGCGGGTAGGCTCGGGCCTTGTTCAGGGCTTCGGGCAGCTTGCCTTCGCGCCAGGTCTGCTCCTGTGGCGCCGCCACCTCGATGGTGCCCATGGCAGCATGGCCACGGGCATCGAGCGCTTTCACCAGTTGCTGCTGACGCAAGGCCAGCAGCCGCAGCACGTTGTCGTCCACGGTCAGTTCGCGCTCGCCCTTGAATTTGCCCAACAGGCGCGCGCCATAGCCACGGGCGGTCTGCAGGGCGCCGCCGGCAATGGCGCCGGCGATGGCTGCCATGCCCAAGGTCAAGCCGCCCACCAGCAGATCGACGCCAGCACCCGCCGCAGCGCCCGCCGCAATGCCGCCGCCGACCTTCACGCCCAACTGCTTGAGCGTCTCGGGATTGAACAGATCGTCGCCCCAGCGCCCATCTGACAGTGGCAAGTCGCCGGCCGACGCATCCTGGCTGCGAAAGGCATACAGCTTGAGCAAGGCTTCCACGCAGCGCTGCTCACGCTTGCGTACCGCCTGGCGAAGGTCTTCGATGGCGCCTGCGGCCGCTTCGCTGGTCACACTGCGGCGACAGGCCGCGCAGTCGATCAACAGTTCGGCGATCAGCCGCCGCGCGCTGCCCTGACGCGCCAACCGTTGCGCCTGTTGATCCTCGATCAGCCGTTGCAACGCTGGGCGTGAATGTTCCAGGAGCAAGGCCAGGCTTTCATACAGCCGCCGCTCGCCATCCTCGGGCGGTGCCACGCTGTCGAAGCGCACCAGAGCGTGCAGACCGAGGCGAGCCAGTGCCTCGCGCCAATCCCCCTCGCGTTGCTGGCTGCTGCTGACGAAGTTGAGCACCGGCAGCAACGGTTTCCCGCAGCTGGCCAGCACTTCCAGTTCGTCGCGGTACTTGGCCAGCACCGGCTCGCGCGCGTCGATCACATACAGGCCGGCATCGCTAGCCAATAGCTGGCGCAGCACCTTGGCCTCCTGCTCGAAACGTTGGCGCGCCTCGGTGCCCTGCAGGAACCGCTCGACCCGCGCCGGACCGTCGAGCCGCTCGCCGGGGCGGTCCAGGCGCTCGAGGAAATCCAGCAAGGCGATGGCATCTTCCAGGCCAGGGGTGTCGTAGAGTTCCAGCAGGGCGTCGCCATCGACCGAAAGGCGTGCGCCTTCCACATGACGCGTGGTGCTGGGCCGGTGCGACACTTCGCCGAAGCCTACGTCGCGGGTCAGCGTGCGCAGCAGGGAGGTCTTGCCGACATTGGTATGGCCGACTACGGCCAGGGTCAGGGGCTTACTCATGGCCGGTCTCCAGCCAGTGCAGTGGGGTCGATTCATCAATGGCCAGGCCCAGTGCATCCAGACCGGTCCGCCAATCGCCAAGCCGTTGCGGGTCGAGCACCTGGCCGGGCGGTGCCGGCAACAGCCACACGCGGGTGACCGTGGCGCAGCGGGCCATTTCGGCGATCAGGCCGAGGCTACCGCGGTCGGGCGAGCGCCGCGGATCGCAAGCGATCACCAGCCGCGCGGGCGGGAAGCGGGTCATCTGTTCCAGCAGCCGCTGGCGCGACTCGCGGCTGTCGAGCACGCCAGCGTCCTGAATGCCGGTGGCCAGGGCGGGCGGCCATGGGTGCTGGCCGTCGAGCTCCAGACCTACCAGCACCGCGCCATCGCTCGGCTCGCTGGCTGGCGCCGTCGTAACCTGGGGCAGGGCGTCGGGCGCCTCATCGCGCACACCAAGGCGCTCACTGCTGGGCATCAGCCGTTCACGCAACTGGCTGTAACCCGGCAGAGTGGTATCCAGCGTCAGGCGTGCCCGGCCTTGGCGCCAGCGCCACTGGCAGAAGGCGGCCAGCAGCAGGCGCGGGCCGATTCCGTAGACCAGCAGCACACCGACCAGCCAGCCGGCCCAGGCCTGGCGTGCCCCTTCGACGTTGGTCGCCTGATCGCCACTGGCGCGGATCATGTCGATGTCCGGCACGCTGAAACCCAGCAGCGCGGGCACGGCGCCAAAGGTCTGGGTCAGGCTGATGAAGGTGTCCGCGCCAAGAATGGTGGTCTCCCAGACGAAGCCGTAGCGACGGGTGGCCAGCAGCAACAGCAGCAAGGCCAGCGCACTGAGCAGGGCCAGCAGCCACAAGCCATGCACCAGCGTGCCCAGTGCCCAGCGGTTAAGCCGACGACGTTGCAGCAGCAGTACCAGCGCCGGCGCCAGGTGCACGGCCTGCGCATCGCGCGCCAGTTTCTCGCTGAGCCACAACCACAGCCGCCCCAGTACAGCGCCGTGACCACCGGCCGCGACCAGCCCCAGCAACCAGCTGAGCAACAGAATGAGATTGAGCCCCAGCAGGCTGCCCAGCGCCCAGAACACATTGACCGGCTGCAGCCCATCGCCCAGCGCCGCGAACGCCAATCCGGCCCCGCTGAATACCGCCAGCACGGCCAGCAGCAGCACCGCCAGCCGTGCGCCCTGCAGCCAGTGGCGCAGGGCCTGGCGCTGGCCATCGCGGTCGGCCAGTATCAGGGCGCGATGTTCGATGCGTGCGGCCAGGTCGCCCCCCTGTTGCCGCGCTCGGCGGTTGGCTTCCAGGTCTTCCAGGGGGCCTGCCTGTTCTTCGCGCAGGCGGATGGCTTCACTGAGCCAGAGTGTGTGCAAGGGAGTGGGTGCGCTCACGCGTTTTTCCAGGCGGCGGATTCGCCATGAGCATAACCCAAGGAGGCTCTGCTATTCTGCCGGCCATGAAGACATCTCTCCCTTTAAGCCTGATCGCGGCACTCGCCGAGAACCGCGTGATCGGCATCGACAACAGCATGCCCTGGCACCTGCCGGGCGATTTCAAGTATTTCAAGGCCACCACCCTGGGCAAGCCGATCATCATGGGTCGCAAGACCTGGGATTCGCTGGGCCGACCACTGCCCGGCCGTCTGAACCTGGTGGTCAGCCGCCAGCCGGATCTCGACTTGCCGGGTGCGGAAGTGTTCGCTTCGCTGGACGCGGCCATCGAGCGGGCCGAAGCCTGGGCTCACGAACAGGGCGCGGACGAGGTAATGCTCATCGGTGGTGCTCAGCTGTACGAGCTGGGCCTCGCTCAGGCGGACCGTCTGTACTTGACGCGAGTCGCCTTGCAGCCGGAAGGGGACGCCTGGTTTCCCGAGTTCGACGAGAACCAGTGGCAAAAGGTGTCGAGCGTGGCGAACGAAGCGGTCGATGACAAACCGGCCTACGCGTTCGAGGTGTGGGAACGCAGGTGATCGGGTTGCCTGTTCGCGCTGCCTTTACCAGAAGGCACCCGCGAACAGGCAACACTGGTTAGGCCGAGGCCAGCTCCTTGTGCTCATCGGCCGCCAGCAGCGCCTTGTCGGTCTGACCCATCACCTGGCTGGTGATGGTGCCCGCCGCCATCGAACCGCTCACGTTCAGGGCGGTGCGGCCCATGTCGATCAACGGTTCGACTGAAATCAACAGCGCCACCAAGGTGACCGGCAAGCCCATGGCCGGCAGCACGATCAACGCTGCGAACGTCGCGCCGCCGCCGACCCCGGCCACACCGGCCGAACTCAGGGTGACGATACCCACCAACGTGGCGATCCACAGCGGATCCAGTGGATTGATCCCAACCGTGGGCGCGACCATCACCGCCAGCATGGCCGGATAAAGACCGGCGCAACCGTTCTGGCCGATCGTCGCGCCGAACGATGCCGCGAAGCTGGCAATGGCCTGAGGCACGCCCAGACGCCGGGTCTGCGCTTCGATGCTCAGTGGAATGGTTGCCGCACTGGAGCGGCTGGTGAAGGCGAAGGTCAGCACCGGCCACACCTTGCGGAAAAACCGCAGCGGGTTGACCCCAGCCAGGCTCAGCAGCAGCCCGTGCACTGCGAACATCAGCGCCAGGCCGATGTACGACACCACCACGAAACTGCCCAGCTTGACGATGTCCTGCACGTTGGAGCTGGCCACCACCTTGGCCATCAGGGCCAGCACACCATAGGGCGTCAGCTTCATCACCAGGCGCACCAGGCGCATCACCCAGGCTTGCAGCACGTCGATCGCGCCGAGCACTTTCGTGCCCTTGTCCGCATCGTCCTTGAGCAGTTGCAGTGCCGCCATCCCGAGGAACGCAGCGAAGATCACCACGCTGATGATCGAGGTAGGCTTGGCTCGCGCCAGGTCGGCGAAAGGGTTCTGGGGAATGAACGACAGCAACAGTTGCGGCACGTTGAGGTCGGCGACCTTGCCCGCGTAATCGCTCTGGATCGTGGCCAGACGCGCAGCTTCCTGAGTCCCGGCCACCAGGCCTTCGGCGGTCAGGCCGAACAGGTTGGTCAGGCCGATGCCGATCAGCGCGGCGATGGCGGTGGTGAACAGCAGCGTGCCGATGGTCAGGAAGCTGATCTTGCCCAGCGAGGAGGCGTTGTGCAGACGCGCCACGGCGCTGAGGATGGACGCGAAAATCAACGGCATGACGATCATCTGCAGCAACTGCACATAGCCGTTGCCGACCAGTTCCAGCCAGCCGATGGTGCTCTTGAGCACGGGGTGCCCGGCGCCGTAGATGGTGTGCAGGCCAATACCGAACAGCACGCCCAGACCCAGACCCAGCAGGACCTTCTTGGCCAGGCTCCAATCAGTGCGACGCGTTTGTGCCAAACCCAGCAGCAGCGCTGCGAAGATCAGCAGATTCAACAAGAGGGGCAGGTTCATGTCAGCTCCGGAAAATGAAGGACCGCACCTCTGCGGGCGCTGGTCAATCGCGGATGCTAACACCTTGAATCGAAAGCCGATTAATACCGGAATGGAAGATGCTTAGGTATTTTTGGAATAAGCGCCAGGCACATTTCCAAGGCCTGGAGTGGATCTCCACACTAGCGCTGTGAAGACCCACCCATAGCCATGAAACGGCGTGTGCTTACAGCCCGTCGAGCATCGCCTTGTTGCGCACGGCACCTTTGTCAGCGCTGGTGGCCAGTAGGGCGTAGGCCTTGAGCGCGGTGGTCACCTTGCGTGGACGCACCTCGACCGGCTTCCAGCCCTTCTTGTCCTGCTCGGCACGACGGGCTGCCAACTCGGCATCGTCCACCAGCAGGTTGATCGAGCGATTGGGGATGTCGATCAGCACCTTGTCGCCGTCCTGCACCAGACCGATGGCCCCACCGGCGGCTGCCTCAGGCGAAGCGTGACCGATGGACAGGCCCGAGGTACCGCCCGAGAAACGGCCGTCGGTCAGCAATGCGCAGGCTTTGCCCAGGCCCTTGGATTTCAGGTAGGAGGTGGGATACAGCATCTCCTGCATGCCCGGGCCACCCTTGGGACCTTCGTAGCGAATGATCACGATATCACCGGCCTTCACTTCGTCGGCAAGGATGCCGCGCACCGCGCTGTCCTGGCTTTCGAAGATCTTGGCATTGCCTTCGAACACATGGATCGACTCATCCACACCGGCGGTTTTCACCACGCAACCGTCCAGCGCGATGTTGCCGTAGAGCACGGCCAGGCCGCCCTCTTGGGAGTAGGCATGTTCGAAGCTGCGGATGCAGCCGTTCTCGCGGTCGTCGTCCAGAGTGTCCCAGCGTGTCGACTGGCTGAACGCGGTTTGTGTCGGAATGCCCGCCGGGCCCGCCTTGAAGAAGTGATGCACCGCTTCGTCGGTGGTCTGGGTGATGTCCCACTTGGCGATGGCTTCGGCCATGCTGCGGCTGTGCACGGTCGGCAGGTCGGTGTGCAGCAGGCCGCCACGGGCCAGCGAACCGAGGATGCTGAAGATGCCACCGGCACGGTGCACGTCTTCCATGTGGTATTTCTGGATGTTCGGCGCCACCTTGCACAGCTGCGGCACGCTGCGCGACAGACGATCGATGTCACGCAGGTCGAAGTTGATCTCGGCTTCCTGGGCTGCGGCCAGCAGGTGCAGGATGGTGTTGGTCGAACCGCCCATGGCGATGTCCAGCATCATGGCGTTTTCGAACGCCTTGAAGTTGGCGATGTTGCGCGGAAGGACCGATTCGTCGTTCTCGCCGTAGTAGCGTTTGCACAACTCGACGATGGTACGGCCTGCCTGCAGGAACAACTGCTCGCGGTCGCTGTGGGTCGCCAGCGTGGAACCGTTGCCCGGCAAGGCCAGGCCCAGGGCTTCGGTCAGGCAGTTCATCGAGTTGGCGGTGAACATGCCCGAACACGAACCACAGGTAGGGCAGGCGCTGCGCTCGTACTCGGCGACCTTTTCATCCGAAGCGGTAGCGTCGGCGGCGATCACCATGGCGTCGACCAGGTCCAGGCCGTGGCTGGCCAGTTTGGTCTTGCCGGCTTCCATCGGCCCGCCGGAAACGAAGATCACCGGCACGTTCAGGCGCAAGGCGGCCATCAGCATGCCCGGGGTGATCTTGTCGCAGTTGGAGATGCACACGATGGCGTCGGCGCAGTGGGCGTTGACCATGTACTCGACCGAGTCGGCGATGATCTCGCGGCTGGGCAGGGAATACAGCATCCCGTCGTGGCCCATGGCGATGCCGTCGTCCACCGCAATCGTGTTGAATTCCTTGGCCACGCCACCCGCGCGCTCGATCTCGCGTGCAACCAGCTGACCCAGGTCCTTGAGGTGCACATGGCCCGGTACGAACTGGGTGAACGAGTTGGCGATGGCGATGATCGGCTTCTTGAAATCGTCATCCTTCATGCCAGTGGCACGCCACAGCGCGCGGGCACCGGCCATGTTGCGGCCGTGGGTGGATGTTTTCGAGCGATAGTCAGGCATGGAACGACTCCGGGCGGCTAATCGGGTTTCAGTGAGGGAGTGAGCTTTTCCTGGTCCGCGGCACGCTCGGTCGGTGTGTTGCCGTGCTTGCGGATGAGGCCGGTAACGCTGCGGGATCGCCACGCGTTCGGCCGAGCTCATAAACCCGCCGGGGGATGATTGGCGAAGAGTAGGGCGATTCTACACCCATGGGGGAAGGATGGAACGTGGGGCAGGGCAAGTAATCGCCAGTGATGCCTGACGCGACTCGCGCTGCTGCTGCAAAGCCCCTGCAGCAGCGGCGCGAGCCACGTCAAACGCCCCGTTGCATCAGCTGTTGGGCAACAACCGGCACGTAATGCTCTTGATGTACCGCGTTTCCGGAATGGCTGGATGCACCGGATGGTCCGGACCTTGGCCGCCGCGTTCCAGCAGCTGGATGTTGCGGTCCAGGTGGCGGGCGCTGGTCAGCAGGATGTTCTGCAGGTCGTCCTCGGGCAGGTGCATGGAGCACGAGGCGCTGACCAGGATGCCGTCCTTGCTGAGTAGGCGCATGGCTTGCTCGTTGAGGCGGCGGTAGGCCCCTTCGCCGTTCTTCAGGTCCTTCTTGCGCTTGATGAACGCGGGCGGGTCGGCGACGATCACGTCGAAGCGTTCTTCGGCGGCCTTCAGCTCTTTCAAGGCTTCGAATACATCGCCTTCCACACAGGTGACTTTCTCGGCGAAGCCATTGAGCGCGGCATTGCGCTCGACGCCATCGAGGGCGAAGCCCGAAGCGTCGACGCAGAACACTTCGCTGGCGCCGAATGCGCCGGCCTGCACGCCCCAGCCGCCGATGTAGCTGAACAGGTCGAGCACACGCTTGCCCTTGACGTACGGCGCCAGGCGCGCGCGGTTCATGCGGTGGTCGTAGAACCAGCCGGTCTTCTGGCCTTCCATCACGGGGGCTTCGAACTTCACGCCGTTCTCTTCCAAAGCGACCCATTCCGGGACCACGCCGAACGCGCTTTCCACGTAGCGCTCCAGGCCTTCGGCATCGCGGGCGGCGGAATCGTTCTTGAACAGAATACCGCTGGGCTTGATCACCTGGATCAGCGCGGCCATGACATCGGCCTTGTAGCGTTCCATGGTGGCCGAAGCGAGCTGCACCACCAGAATGTCGCCGAAGCGATCCACGACCAGGCCCGGCAGCAGGTCGGAATCACCGTACACCAGGCGATAGAACGGCTTGTCGAACAGCCGCTCGCGCAACGACAGGCAGACGTTTAGGCGATGCACCAGCAACGACTTGTCCAGGCTCAGCTTGACGTCGCGCGACAGCAGGCGGGCGCAGATCAGGTTGTTCGGGCTCAGTGCGACGATGCCCAGAGGCTTGCCGCCGGCCGCTTCGAGAATGGCCTGGTCGCCCGCCTGGAAACCGTTCAGCGGGGTCGCGGCCACGTCGATCTCGTTGCTGTAGACCCACAGGTGGCCGGCGCGCAGGCGGCGGTCGGCGTTGGCTTTGAGGCGAAGGCTGGGCAGGGACATGAAGTCGCTCCGGGTAAAAAAGAGCGGGAGTATACCCCTTTGGTCCCGGCCTCGAATGGAGGATTCGACAAATGACCCGCCGCGCACGGTGGGCGCTAGGGGCCGCAGCGGTTAGAATCCGCGCTGTCCGAGGCGTCGAGCCTGGGGCATGCTTGCCTATCGATCCGCGTTTCCAGTCAGGAGCCCCATGCCTGAATTACCCGAAGTAGAAACCACCCGTCGGGGCATCGCCCCGCACCTGGAAGGGCAGCGTGTGAGCCGCGTCATCGTGCGCGATCGACGCTTGCGCTGGCCGATTCCCGAAGACCTGGATGCGCGCCTGTCCGGGCAACGGATCGTGGCGGTCGAGCGGCGGGCCAAGTACCTGCTGATCAACGCCGAAGTGGGTACCTTGATCAGCCATTTGGGGATGTCGGGCAATCTGCGTCTGGTCGAAGCCGGCTTGCCGGCGCTCAAGCACGAGCACGTCGATATCGAGCTGGAGTCGGGCATGGCCTTGCGCTATACCGATCCCCGGCGCTTCGGCGCCATGCTCTGGAGCCAGGATCCGCTCAACCACGAACTGCTCCTGCGCCTGGGCCCCGAGCCGTTGACCGAGCTGTTCGACGGCGAAAGGCTGTTCCAGCTGTCGCGTGGGCGCAGCATGGCGGTCAAGCCGTTCATCATGGACAACGCCGTGGTGGTGGGTGTGGGCAATATCTACGCGACCGAAGCGCTGTTCGCCGCCGGTATCGATCCGCGCCGTGCGGCGGGGGGCATATCCCGTGCCCGCTACCTGCGTCTGGCGGTCGAGATCAAGCGCATCCTGACCTATGCGATCGAGCGCGGCGGTACCACGTTGCGTGATTTCATCGGCGGGGATGGCCAACCGGGCTACTTTCAGCAGGAGTTGTTCGTCTATGGTCGCGGTGGGCAGCTGTGCAAGGTCTGCGGCACCACCCTGCGCGAGGTCAAGTTGGGCCAGCGTGCCAGCGTGTATTGCCCGCGTTGCCAGAAATGACTGTGCTGCACGGACGGTGTCGAGAGGGGGAGGGACGGCCAAGCCTTCGACTCTTCAGGAAGTGGCTCGCGCCTGTCCTGCACAATCCCGAGCAACTGATATAGTTACCGCATCGCAAATCGCAGTCGCCCACGTGAGCAGAAGGATTGTGCCATGAACCTGTTTCGAACCCTGTCGCTGACGCTGATCGTCAGTTTCGGCCTGCACGCCGTGCCGGCCATTGCTGCCGACTCGAGCATGAGCGCAAGCAGCGGTGACCCGACCTACCAGATCCAGAATCCGCCGGCCTACGCCATGATCGGCGATCTGCTGATTGCGCGGCCGTTGCTGATCGCCGCGACTATTGTGGGTGCCGGATTGTTCGTCGTTGCGTTGCCGTTCACCGCCACGGGTGGAGGTATTGGCGCAACGGGCAAGGCGTTGGTGGTCGATCCGGGCAAGGCGGCGTTCGTTCGCTGCCTGGGCTGCACGCGAACCGGCTACAACAACCGTGACTGAGGTACGAGCCGCAGCCGCTGTGGTCGATCAGTGCTTGCCGGTGATCTGCCGGTACTTGGCCATCAGTTGTTCCTGGGATTCAGGATGCGCTTCGTCCAGTGGAATGCAATCCACCGGGCAGACCTGCTGACACTGAGGCTCGTCGTAATGCCCTACGCACTGGGTACACAGGTTGGGATCGATCACGTAGATCTCTTCCCCCTGGGAAATGGCAGCGTTCGGGCACTCGGGTTCGCAGACGTCGCAATTGATGCAATCGTCGGTGATGATCAGGGACATGAAAACTCCGGCCCGAGACTACGGCCCAGGCATGTGAAAACCAATGGCCGCAATTGTGCCGCATTAGCGCCCGCAGTGCACGCGGGCGCAGCACCGGATGCCTACTTCTTGCTGAAGCGCTGGGTCAAGGCCTCGGCCACGGCCGGGTGAACGAACTTGGTGATGTCGCCGCCCAGCGCAGCGATTTCCCGCACCAGCGTCGATGAAATGAAGGAATAACGTTCCGAGGGCGTGAGAAACAGGCTCTCCACGTCCGGCGCCAATTGCCGGTTCATGTTGGCCAGCTGGAACTCGTATTCGAAATCGGACACCGCGCGCAGGCCACGCAGCAGCACGTTGGCGTTCTGTTCCTTGGCGAAGTGCGCGAGCAGGGTCGAGAAACCGACGACTTCGACGTTCGGCAAGTGCCGTGTCACTTCGCGCGCCAACTCCACGCGTTGTTCGAGGGCGAACAGCGGATTCTTCTTGGGGCTCGCGGCGACCGCGATGATCACGTGATCGAACAGGCGCGAAGCGCGTTCGACCAGATCACCGTGACCCTTGGTGATCGGGTCGAAGGTACCTGGGTACAACACTCGGTTCATCACGGCGTCCTGGCGGGAATCGGTTGGGGAGTGCGATGGTATCGCAGCCGGAGAGGTCGGCCAAGCCTGCATCGCGGGCGCAATGCAAGGGTGATCGCCTGTGGCACGCTGTCGCGGTGCACGCGTGTCCGCGGTAGGATGGCGGACAGGCCGGGTGCGCTGCGTGCGCCGACGTGCCGACTGCTACAGTGATTCATGCCGCGATGGCTGCTGTCCGAGCTGCTCCGGCGGCGGGCAGGTCCATCATTCATTCACCGCTGGAGTTCTTCATGCCCCTCGCGCAACTGATCAGCCCGCAAGCACTCGCCGAACACCTCGATTCCCCCGAATGGGTCCTGCTGGACTGCCGCTACAGCCTTGAAGACGCCGACTATGGCCAGCGCAGCTATGCCGAAGGCCATATCGCCGGTGCCCATTTCGCCGATCTGGGCCGCGACCTCAGTGCGCCGGTGATCAAGGGCGTGACCGGGCGTCATCCGTTGCCCGAACCTGCACACTTGCAGGAACGGTTGCAGCGCTGGGGCATCGATGCAGACAGCAAAGTCGTCGTCTATGACGACGGGCCCGGCGCCTATGCGGCGCGGGCGTGGTGGCTGCTGGCCTGGCTGGGCAAGCGCGATGGCGTCTTTCTGCTCGATGGTGGGCTGGCCGCCTGGCACGCCGCCGGTCTGCCCTTGAGCCTGGATGCTGCGCCCACCGAGCCCGGCGATTTTGTCGGCACACCGGATGGCGCGCGGGTGGTCGATGCGACCGATCTGCAGGCACGCCTGGAAGATCCACAGTTGACCTTACTGGATGCACGCGCGTTGCCCAGATTTCTGGGCGAGGTGGAGCCCATCGATCCTGTCGCCGGGCATATCCCCGGTGCGCAGTGTGCGGCCTTCACCGAAAACCTGGGCCCTGATGGGCGCTTCCTGCCGGCAGCCCAATTGCGTGAGCGCTTCGCCGCCCAATTGCAGGGCCGGACCGCGGAACAGGCGGTGGCTTATTGCGGTTCCGGCGTCACCGCCTGCCACAACCTGTTCGCCATGGCCCTGGCCGGTTACCCGTTGGCGACACTGTATGCAGGCTCCTGGAGCGACTGGATCACCGATCCGCAGCGACCTGTGCAGAAGGGCTCATGAAATCGATCCACTGATTCAGCCATTGCGGTATGCGCCGTTCCAGGTAATAGCCGGGTTGGCGCAGGCTGCCATCGACGAAACCGACATGGCCGCCTCGTGCATGCAGTTCGAATTCTATGCACGGCGACATCTCGTCGGCGGTCGGCAGGCTGTGTGGGAACACGAACGGATCGTCCTGCGCCTGGATGATCAACGTGGGTTTTGCAATCCCGCTCAGGTAGTACCGACTCGAAGAGCGTCGATAGTAGTCCTGCGCGTCCTTGAAACCGTGCAGCGGCGCCGTGACCTGGCCATCGAAGTCCCAGAAGGTCTTGATACCCTGCAGTGACCCAAGAGCCTCCAGCGCCGCCAGCCCGTCGTGATGCCCTTCCTGCTGGAAGCGACTGCGCTTGTCGGTCAGGTAGGCGAGCATGGCGCGCATGAAATGGGCCTGGTACACCCGGGAAAAGCCTTGGGTCATGCGGTCGGCGCACTGGTCCAGGCGAAACGGCACAGAGACCGCCACGGCGGCCTGCAACGGGCTGTTCGGCCCGCTTTCGCCCAGGTGCTTGAGCAGAATGTTGCCGCCCAGTGAGTAGCCTACGGCGAACAGCGGCGCCTGGGGCCTCTGTGCGCCCAGGTGGTCGAGTACGTGCTGGAGGTCTTCGCTGGCGCCCGAATGGTAGCTTTGCGCGAGCAGGTTGGGCTCGCCGGAGCAGCCGCGCCAGTTGACCGCCACGCTTGCACACCCGTACTCGCCCAATTGCCTTTGCAGGCCGGCGACGTAGGGCGAGTTGGATGATCCGGTCAGACCGTGCAGTACCACGACCAACGGGGCGTGGGGTGTGTGGGGGCCGTGCCAGTCGAGGTCGACGAAATCACCGTCCGCCAGCCACAGACGCTCGCGCTCGCGCGGCAACGCCGGTTGCTTGCGCCACAAGGGGCCCCACAACGTCTGCAGGTGTGGGTTGCCCAGCCCGAGGGCTGGGCGAAAGCGAGGATGCGCTGCGTTCAACATGAATGCCCTGACAAGCCGGTGTCAGCCACGCTGCCACAGGGAGTAGTAGACCTGCCCGGCTTTCTTCTCGCGGTGCAAGCGCCAGGTAGCCGGCATCTGCAAGGCCGAAGGCGGTGTCTCGCTCTCGGTGTAGATCCAGGCGCGCTCTGCCAGCCAGCCTTTTTCTTCCAGCAGCGTGCAGGTCGCCGGCAGCAGGTTCTGGTGGAAGGGTGGGTCGAGGAATACCAGATCGAATGCGCTCGGAGTCTGGGTTTCCAGGTACTTCAACGCATCGCTTTGCAGCAACTGGCCCGTGGCGCAACCAAGCAGGTCCAGATTGTGCCGAAGGCTGGAAATGGCGGTGGCATTGGCATCCAGCGCCAATGCCATGCTGGCGCCACGGGACAGCGCTTCGAGGTACAGGGCACCACTGCCGGTGAAGGCATCCAGCACCTTGGCACCTTCGATGTGCGCTGCCAGCCAGTTGAACAGCGTTTCGCGCACCCGATCAGGCGTTGGGCGCAGGCCGGGTGCTTCCGGAAAGCCCAGCTTGCGGCTGCGCCACTGGCCACTGATGATGCGCAGCTGACCTTGGCCACCATGGGGTTGCTTGGGTTTGACGCTGGCCATCAATGCTCCGGTACGCCGAGCGGTTGCTCGGAGGGTTTGTCCGTGGGGGCCGGCAAGGGTTGCTGCGCAACCTTGGGGCCAGCCGTGACGATCACCAGTTTATCGGCATCCAGATGTTTGTTCATCGCGGTTTTCACCTGCTCCACGGTCAGCGCCTGCGACTGCTGCAGGAAGTCTTCCATCCAGGTCAGCGGCATGTCATAGAACCCGGTGGCGCCCAGTTGCGCGACGATGCTCGCGTTGCTGGCATTGGACAGCGGGAAGCTGCCGGCCTGTTCACGCTTGGCGTTGTCCAGTTCTTCCTGAGTCGGGCCCGTCTTGAGGTAGTCGCGCAGGATGTCCTGCACCAGCTTCAAGGTGCCATCGCCGAGTTCGGCGCGGGTCTGCAGGTTGATCATGAACGGTCCACGGACCTGCATCGGTGTGAACGCCGAGTAGACGCCGTAGGTCAGGCCGCGTTTTTCGCGGACTTCGCTCATCAGCCGCGTACCGAATGCGCCACCCCCAAGGATCTGGTTGCCCATGGACAGCGCGGCGAAATCCGGATCCTTGCGATCGATGCCCAGTTGCGCAATGAACATCTGCGTCTGCTTGGACGGGAAGTCGATATGGATCACGCCGGCCGCCGGTACGGCTGGCTGTGCCGGCTTGGCCAGCGCAGGGCCTTTGGGCAGGGCGCTGGAGACTTGTGCGGCGATCTGCTCGGCTTCGTTTCGCGACAGATCGCCGACGATGGCGATGACCGCATTGCCGGCAGCATAGGCACGTTGATGGAATGCACGCAGCTGTTCGATGCTCAGGCCGGGCAGGCTCTTGGCGTCGCCTTCACTGGGGTGTGCATACGGATGGCTGCCATACAGGCGCGTGAACAGCTCGTTGCTGGCCAGCTTGGCGGGGTTCTGCTTCTGGAACTCGAAGCCGGCGAGCAGCTGGTTCTTGATACGGGCCAGCGCATCGGCCGGAAAGGTCGGCTTGCCGACGACATCGGCAAACAGCTTGAGGGCCGGGGTGCGCTTGTCGGTGTCGCTGAGGCTGCGCAGCGAGGCCACGGCCATGTCGCGATAGGCGCCGTTGGAAAAGTCCGCGCCCAGGCCCTCGAAACCCTGGGCGATGGCGCTGACGTCCTTGCCGGCCACGCCTTCGTTGAGCATGGCGTTGGTCAGCAGAGCGATGCCAGGGTGGTTCTGATCCTGGCTGCTACCGGCGGCGAAGGTCAGGCGCAGATCGAACATCGGCAATTCGTGAGCTTCGACGAACAGGACCTTGGCGCCTTCGGCGGTTGTCCAGTTCTGGATGTTCAGGCGGCGATGGCTGGGGGCGGTATTGCCCAGCTCCTTCACCGATTGCAGTCCACGAGTGGATTGGACAGCGCTGGCGGTGTCTGCGGCCTGGGCACCGAAAGTGACCAGCCAGCCGGCCAGCAGAAGGGTCGAGCCAGCCAGGAGGCGACGGGGGGTGATGGGCTCACTCATGAGCGGCTTCCTCGGGCAGAACGTGAGCGATGCTCAGGCGATCGCGGGTGAAATAGGTACGGGCGGCGCTCTGGATGTCCTGCGGCGTCACGCTCTTGAGATCTTCGAGTTCGCTGTCCATCAGCTTCCACGACAGCCCCACGGTTTCCAGCATGCCGATGGTGGTGGCCTGGCTGCTGATTGAATCACGGCTGTAGACCAGATCGGCGATGACCTGGGCACGCACGCGCTCGAGCTCCTCGGCCGAGGGCGGCGTGGTCTTGAGCTCGTCGAGCAGCTTCCAGACGCCTTTCTCGACGTCGGCCAGGGTCTTTTTCTTCTGCGCGTTGGGTGTCGCGGAAATGAAGAACAGGCTGTCACCACGGGTGAAGGGGTCGTACTGGGCGCCGCCACTGGAGATCAGCTCCTGACCGCGTTCCAGACGGGTAGCCATGCGTGCGCTGTAGCCACCGTCGAGCAGTGCCGAGATCAGCCGCAAGGCCTGGACATCGCGGGGCTTGTCGGCAGTGGCCAGGGCCGGAACGTTGAAGCCGTACAGCAGGCTTGGCAGTTGGGTGCGCACATGCAGCGTGGCCAGGCGCTGGCCAGGGGTGGCCAGTTCCAGCGGGATCTTCGCCGGTGGCGTGGCACGGCTGGCGATGTTGCCGAAGAAACGTTGAGCCAGCGCCTTCACTTCGTCCGGCTGGACATCGCCCACTACCACCAGGGTGGCGTTGTTGGGCACGTACCAGGCCTGGTACCAGTGGCGCAGTTCTTCGACCTTCATGCGATCGAGGTCAGCCATCCAGCCGATGGTGGGCGTGTGGTAGCCACTGGCGGGAAAGGCCATGGCCTTGAACATCTCGTAGGCCTTGGCGCTGGGCTTGTCGTCGGTGCGCAAGCGGCGTTCTTCCTTGATGACTTCGATTTCACGCGCGAATTCTTCGGCGGGCAGGCTCAGGCTGGCCATGCGGTCGGCTTCGAGGTCGAACGCCACGGCCAAGCGGTCCTTGGCCAGCACTTCGTAATAGGCGGTGTAGTCATCGCTGGTGAAGGCGTTTTCCTCGGCGCCGAGGTCGCGCAGGATGCGCGAACCTTCACCTGGGCCCAGTTTGTCGGTGCCCTTGAACATCATGTGTTCGAGCGCGTGGGACAGGCCGGTCTGGCCAGGCGTTTCGTAGCTGGAACCGACCTTGTACCAGATCTGGGACACCACCACCGGGGCGCGGTGGTCCTCGCGCACGATGACCTTGAGGCCGTTGTCCAGGGTGAATTCGTGCGTGGGCTGTGTATCGGCGGCAAAAGCTGCCAAAGGCAGGCTGAGCGTGCAGAGCAGCAGGCCTGCGGCGCGGCGGGCGAGGACATTCATGGGATTTAGAACCTTGAGAGCTACCCGCTTGGCCTTAGCGTCTACGGGCGAGGAGGTGCTAGGATACTGATCCGGTCCGCTGGGGGCCATGCCTGGTTGGCATGAACCTGCCTGGGCAACTCGACAAAATGTTGCGCGTGAACGAGCCGGCGTAAAAGCAGTCTGTGTTGCGTCTTCGAATTTTTTCCGACAAGCCGCCTGGCGTGTCGCTACCTTGAGATAGCCGTCTTCCATGTTTGGTTCCAACGACGACAAAAAGACCCCGGCCCCGGCCGGTGAAAAGAAAGGCCTGTTCGGATGGCTGCGCAAGAAGCCGCAGACACCTGTCGCCGAACCGCCATCGCCCTCTGCCGCCCAGGAGCTCCCGACCGAAGCCGAGACGGCTGCGCAGGCCGCCGTGGCGCTCGCCCCGGAGCCGGTGCTGCCGCCCAAGGTCGAAGCCGAACCTGAGCCCGTACCGACGCCAACCGAGCAGCCCGTTGCGCACGGGTTGGTGCTGCCGGTGCCCGAGGAACCGGTGGCGCTGGTCGAGGACGATGCGCCGCAGACACCGCCGGCCATCGCCCCACGGCCGGAAGTGTCGGCCCCAGCCGCGGCAGAGCCGGTTGCCGCTTCTGTTCCGCCACCTGCTCCTGCAGCGTCCAGCGCACCAGCCCCGGCACCGGCTCCAGCTCCGATTCCAGCGCCTGTGGCAACCATCGTGCCGCCCGTTATCGAAGCATCGCCCCCTGCCGTCGTTGTCTCGCAACCTGCAGGGCAGGCCAGGACCGGCTTCTTCGCGCGTCTCAAGCAGGGCTTGGCCAAGACCAGCGCCAGCCTCGGCGAAGGCATGGCCAGCCTGTTTCTGGGCAGCAAGATCATCGATGACGATCTGCTCGAAGAACTGGAAACCCGCCTGCTGACCGCCGACGTCGGTGTCGAAGCCACCTCGGTGATCATCCAGAGCCTGACCCGCAAGGTCGCGCGCAAGGAACTCACCGATGCCGCCGCCTTGTACAAGGCGCTGCAAGGTGAGCTGACGGCACTGTTGCGTCCGGTCGAGCAACCGCTGGTGATCAAGGCCGAGCACCAGCCGTTCGTGATTCTGGTAGTGGGCGTCAACGGCGCCGGCAAGACCACTACCATCGGCAAGCTGGCCAAGAAGCTGCAGCTCGAAGGCAAGAAAGTCATGCTGGCGGCGGGCGACACGTTCCGTGCCGCGGCTGTGGAGCAACTGCAGGTGTGGGGCGAGCGCAACAAGATCCCGGTCATCGCCCAGCACACCGGCGCCGATTCCGCTTCGGTCATCTTCGACGCCGTGCAGGCGGCCAAGTCGCGCGGCATCGACGTGTTGATCGCCGACACTGCCGGCCGTCTGCACACCAAAGACAACCTGATGGAAGAGCTGAAAAAGGTCCGCCGCGTGATGGGCAAGCTCGACGAGCAGGCGCCGCATGAAGTGCTGCTGGTGCTCGATGCCGGCACCGGGCAGAACGCGATCAACCAGGCCAAGCAGTTCAACCAGACGGTGGCCCTGACCGGCCTGGCCCTGACCAAGCTCGACGGTACCGCCAAGGGTGGGGTGATCTTCGCCCTGGCCAAGCAGTTCGGCCTGCCCATCCGCTACATCGGCGTGGGCGAAGGCATCGACGACCTGCGCACCTTCGAGGCAGAACCCTTCGTCCAGGCATTGTTCGCCGAGCGGGAGCCTTCATGATTCGATTCGAACAGGTTGCCAAGCGCTACCCCAATGGCCATGTCGGTCTGCATGAACTGAGCTTTCGGGTCCGGCGTGGCGAATTCCTGTTCGTTACCGGTCATTCCGGCGCGGGCAAAAGCACCCTGCTGCGTCTGTTGCTGGCGATGGAGCGACCCACCAGCGGCAAGCTGCTGCTGGCCGGCCAGGACCTGGGGCAGATCACCAACGCGCAGATTCCGTTTCTGCGTCGGCAGATCGGCGTGGTGTTCCAGAATCACCAGTTGTTGTTCGACCGTACGGTGTTCAACAACATCGCCCTGCCGTTGCAGATCCTCGGCCTGAGCAAGCCGGAAATCGCCAAGAAGGTCGATTCGGCGCTGGAGCGGGTGGCGCTGGCGGACAAGGCCGAGCTGTACCCCGGCGACTTGTCCACGGGCCAGCAACAGCGTGTGGGCATTGCCCGCGCCATCGTCCATCAGCCAGCCTTGCTGCTCGCCGATGAACCTACCGGCAACCTCGATCCGCGTCTGGCGGCCGAGATCATGGGGGTCTTCGAAGACATCAACCGGCTTGGCACCAGCGTACTGATTGCCAGCCACGATCTGGCGCTGATCGCGCGCATGCGTCATCGCATGCTGACATTGCAGCGTGGGCGTCTGATCGGTGACGGAGAGGCAGGACAATGAGTGCGACACGCAGTCCCAAGGTCGCGGACCGGGTAGCGCCCAAGGGTAGCGAGCCACAACCGCAGAGGCCCAGGAAACGTCGCAACGACGACGATGACGGGCCGGATTTCAGCAGCCTGCTACGCGCCTGGATCGAAAGCCACAGGGCCAGCTGGACCGACAGCCTGCGCCGTCTGGGCAAGCAGCCGATCGGCAGCTTCTTTACCTGCCTGGTCATGGCCGTGGCCTTGAGTTTGCCCATGGGGCTGTCCCTGCTGCTCAAGAACGTGGAGCGTCTGGGCGGTTCCTGGCAACGTGCGGCGCAGATTTCGCTGTACCTGGACCTCGACGCCGGTGAACGCGAAGGTCAGGCGCTGGTGACGCAGATCAAGGGGCTGTCGGGCGTGGCCCAGGCCGAGTTCGTCAGCCGCGAGCAAGCGCTCGGTGAGTTCCAGCAGCAGTCCGGGCTGGGTGAGGCGCTCAAGGAGCTGCCTGAAAACCCGCTGCCCGGCGTGGTAGTGGTGACGCCTCTGGAGATCGACAAGGCTGCGTTGGAGAGCCTGCGCCAGCAGCTCGCCGAGTTGCCGAAGGTGCAGCAGGCGCAACTGGACCTGGTATGGGTAGAGCGACTTGCAGCCATCCTGAAGCTGGGTGATCGATTCGTCTTCGGTCTGACGCTGCTGCTGGTTTCGGCGTTGTTGCTGGTGATCGGCAACACCATTCGTCTGCACATCGAGAACCGCCGCATCGAAATCGAGGTCATCAAATTGGTGGGCGGCACGGACAGCTATGTGCGTCGGCCGTTTTTGTACATGGGGGCGCTTTACGGCTTCGGCGCGGGCATTTTCGCCTGGGGCATCCTGGCCTTCGGCCTGGATTGGCTCAACGATGCGGTCACTGGATTGTCCGGTTTGTACGGCAGTGACTTCGCGCTGGGCGGTGTACCTGTGGCGGACGGATTGTCGCTCTTGCTAGGCGCGGTATTGTTAGGGTATATCGGTGCGTGGATTGCGGTCTGGCGGCACCTGCGCGAACTGGCGCCGCGATAGTCCGCAGTACCCCTGCAGTACCTATGCAGGCTCTTTGAGTGTGTAGTTGAGTTAACTTTATTGTCATGGACCGTTAAAGCTTCATAGGGAACTTGTCAACTGGTTCCCGGTCTATTTTTCGCAGTGCCTACGGGCACGAGTCATGTGAGTCGGAGGTTTTTTCGTATGACCACTTCTTTGCAACCTGCTTATGCGCTGGTCCCGGGTGCGAACCTGGAAGCCTACGTGCATACGGTGAACAGCATTCCCTTGCTGACGCCCGAGCAGGAGCGTGAACTGGCCGAGAGTCTCTACTATGAGCAGGATCTTGGAGCGGCTCGGCAGATGGTGCTCGCTCACCTGCGTTTCGTCGTGCATATCGCACGCAGCTATTCGGGCTACGGCCTGGCTCAGGCCGACCTTATCCAGGAAGGCAACGTCGGCCTGATGAAGGCCGTGAAGCGTTTCAACCCGGAAATGGGTGTGCGCCTGGTGTCGTTCGCCGTGCACTGGATCAAGGCTGAGATCCACGAGTTCATCCTGCGCAACTGGCGTATCGTCAAAGTGGCGACCACCAAGGCGCAGCGCAAGTTGTTCTTCAACCTGCGCAGCCAGAAGAAGCGTCTGGCCTGGCTGAACAACGAAGAAGTCCACCGCGTGGCCGAAAGCCTGGGCGTGGAGCCGCGTGAAGTACGCGAAATGGAAAGCCGTCTGACCGGCCATGACATGGCCTTCGATCCGGCTGCCGAAGCCGACGATGACAGTGCATTCCAATCGCCAGCCAACTACCTGGAAGATCATCGCTACGACCCAGCGCGTCAGCTCGAAGACGCCGACTGGAGCGACAACTCCAACACCAACCTGCACGAAGCTCTGCAGGTGCTGGACGATCGCAGCCGCGACATTCTCTACCAGCGCTGGCTTGCCGAGGAAAAGGCGACGCTGCACGAGTTGGCCGAGAAGTACAACGTGTCGGCCGAGCGTATTCGTCAGTTGGAAAAAAGCGCGATGAACAAGCTGAAGGTCTCCATCGCTGCCTGATGTGAGCCGTTGACGCGCTGCATGCAAAAGCCCCGACTGATTCGGGGCTTTTTGTTGTTTGGCAGGGCGTGATCGCGGCCTAATCGGCCCAGGGTGCGGGGCGTGGCTGGTCAAGGCGCAGGAGGTAGTCATGGCCGCCCAATTGGCCCATCTGCTGACGAATCCAGCCAGCGCGACGGCTCACGTAGGGGCTGGGCCGACTGGCGCTCCAGTTGCGCGGATTGGGCAGTACGGCGGCGAGCAAGCTGGCTTGCTGCCGGGACAGCTGAGCCGCATCAACGCCGAAATGATGGCGCGCCGCTGCTTGCGCGCCGAACACACCGTCGTCCCATTCGGCGCTGTTGAGGTAGACCTCGAGGATGCGCTGCTTGGACCAGAAGATTTCGATCAATCCGGTGAACCAGGCTTCCAGGCCCTTGCGCAGCCAACTGCGCCCCGACCAGAGGAATACGTTCTTCGCCACTTGCTGGCTCAGGGTGCTGGCACCGCGCAATGAGCCGCCTTCCTCGTTATGGGCGAAGGCTGCGCGGATGGCGGCGATATCGAACCCCCAGTGCTCGGCAAAGCGCTGATCTTCACCGGCGATGACCGCCACCTTCAGATCGTCGGAAATGTTCGCCCAGGATTGCCAGTCTCGCTGCAGATCGATTGGCTGGCCGTCGGCCCAGGATTCGATCTTGCGTTCGACCATGAGCATGGTGCCCGGTGGCGGGATGAAGCGAAAGATCACCACCAGAGCCACGCTTGCGGCGACAAACCAGAGCAGTGCCTTGCACAGACGACGGAAAAGGGATTGCAGCATGAAGGGCTTGGCCTGGCCGGGTGAGCGGGCCATTATACAGACCCTGCGATGCAACACGGCTTTATGAGGACAAACCTGGATGCTGCGTACGTTAATGATGCTGGCCGCGTTCTTCGGCTTCACCGGTGTGGCGCTCGGTGCGTTTGCCGCACACGGGTTGAAGAACCGGCTGAGCGCCGATTACCTGGCCATTTTCCAGACTGGCGTCAGCTACCAACTTATCCACACCTTGGCATTGTTCGGCGTCGCGCTGCTCAGCGTCCATGTGCCAGGGCGTCTGGTGGGGTGGGCAGGCGCGCTGTTCTGTCTGGGCATCGTGCTGTTCTCGGGCAGCCTGTACCTGTTGACCCTGACCGGCTTCAGCAAGCTGGGTATCGTCACCCCGTTCGGCGGTCTGGCTCTGCTGGCCGGGTGGCTGTGCCTGGGCCTGATGGCCTGGCGCCTGGGTTGATCGCGCGCGCGGTCGGCTTGGCCTTGGGAATCCTCGGCGATCGGGCTAGAATAACGACCCCCAAAAAATGATGGCTGCCGACCGCATGCGCATTCAATTGAACGGCGACCCTTTCGAACTCCCCGACGGCGAAACCGTTGCCGGGCTGCTTGCCCGCCTCGAACTGGTCGGACGCCGCGTCGCCGTCGAGCTGAACCAGGACATCGTCCCGCGCAGCCAGCACGGTGACACCGTACTGGGCGAAGGTGACCAGATCGAGGTGGTTCACGCCATCGGCGGCGGCTGATCGAGTCGCCGACACCTTCCACGTCCGTATCTTTACCTCAGCAGAGGAATTCCGATGAGCAATGCTCGCATTGACAAGCCATTCACCCTGGCCGGTCGCACCTTCGAGTCGCGCCTTCTGGTCGGCACCGGCAAGTACCGCGACCTCGAGCAGACCCGCCTGGCCATCGAGGCTTCGGGTGCCGAGATCGTCACGGTTGCCGTGCGCCGCACCAATATCGGCCAGAACCCTGGCGAGCCGAACCTGCTCGACGTGCTGCCGCCGGATCGCTACACCATTCTGCCCAACACCGCGGGCTGCTATGACGCCGTGGAAGCGGTGCGTACCTGCCGCCTGGCCCGCGAGCTGCTCGACGGTCACAACCTGGTCAAGCTGGAAGTCCTGGCCGACCAGAAGACGCTGTTCCCCAATGTGATCGAAACCCTCAAGGCCGCCGAAGTGCTGGTCAAGGACGGTTTCGACGTGATGGTCTACACCAGCGACGATCCGATCATTGCCCGCCAACTGGCCGAGATCGGCTGCATCGCGGTCATGCCGCTGGCTGGCCTGATCGGCACGGGCCTGGGCATCTGCAATCCGTACAACCTGCAGATCATTCTGGAAGAAGCCAAGGTGCCCGTGCTGGTGGATGCCGGCGTGGGTACCGCGTCCGATGCCACCATCGCCATGGAACTGGGCTGCGAGGCCGTGCTGATGAACTCGGCCATCGCCCACGCGCAGGATCCGATCATGATGGGCGCGGCCATGAAGCACGCCATCATTGCCGGGCGCATGGCCTATCTGGCCGGTCGCATGCCGAAAAAACTCTATGCCAGCGCCTCTTCGCCGCTGGATGGTCTGATCAAGTAAGAGCCCCCGATGACTGACTCGCAAGAAACGCCAACGGCCGACGAAGGCGAACCGCGCCAGCACCGCGCTATCAAGAGCTTCGTGATGCGCGCCGGGCGCATGACCGAAGGCCAGCAACGCGGCCTGGACCAAGGCAAGCCGTTGTTCGTGCTGCCATTGACCGACGCACCGGCGGACTTCGACCAGGTGTTCGGTCGCAGTGCCCCGCGCACCCTGGAAATCGGCTTCGGCATGGGCCATTCGCTGCTTGAAATGGCAGCGGCCTCGCCGGAACTGGATTTCATCGGCGTTGAGGTGCACCGTCCCGGCGTTGGCGCGCTGCTCAACGGCGTATTGACCCAGGGTCTGAAAAACCTGCGAGTCTACGACTGCGACGCCATCGAAGTGCTCAAGCAGTGTGTGGCCGACAACAGCCTGGATCGCCTGCTGCTGTTTTTCCCGGATCCTTGGCACAAGGCGCGCCACCACAAGCGGCGCATCGTTCAGCCGGCGTTCGCCGAACTGGTCCGCAGCAAGCTCAAGGTGGGGGGGGTGCTGCACATGGCGACCGATTGGGAGCCCTATGCCGAGTACATGCTGGAAGTCATGAGCGTGGCGCCCGGTTACCGCAACCAAGCGGCCGACGGTGGCTGCGTACCGCGTCCGGCCGAGCGCCCGGTCACCAAGTTCGAACGCCGCGGCGAGCGGCTCGGGCATGGGGTGTGGGATTTGAAGTTCGAGAAGGTTGATTAAGGCCTTGTAGAGTCAATGCGGGCTTCTTCGCGGGCAGAGCCCGCTCCCACAGGGTCTTGCACAAAACCCACCTTGTGGGAGCGGGGCGGGCGGCGAGCCCTCGGCCCGCGAAGAGGCCCGAACGGCTCACGCATCACTTGCGGTCGGCAACGATCCCCAGCAGCACAAGCACCACCAACAGCACCGGCGCCAGGCTGTAGTTGTTGAACTGGCTCAACCCCTTCAGCACCCAGGGCGTGGCATAGATCAATGCCGCGCCACTGCCGATCACGCACATCAGGGCAATCAGCGGTACTCGGAGCGCGCCCGAGAGCGAGCCCAGGCGGCCCTCGGCCCACGCCTTCACATCGGCGCCAAACAGCACCAGCACGCAGCCTACCAAGGCCAGGGAAATCTCCGAAAGGTTGCCTCGGCCCCAGCGTGAAACGGTGGCGAGCAGATCGAGCACGAAATCCATCAGGACAATCCTTATACCAGGAAGTATTGCAGCAGGTCGTTGAGGAACAACTGCCCGCGGGCGGTGGCGACCAGACGCGTCGGTTCGACCTGTAAAAGGCCTTTTTGTTCGGCCTCGGCGCGTGCTGCGGCCAGGGTCTGCAGGGGCAGGCCGGTCCGCTGCGCGAACAGCTCGGCGTCGACCCCTGGCGTGAGGCGCAGCGCGTTCATCAGGAACTCGAAGGGCAACTCGTCGGCGGTCAGGGTTTTCTCGCCTGCCTTGAACTGCTTGGCAGGGTTCAGGTAATCCTTGGGCAGACGGGTTTTCCAGGTCCGCACGATGCGACCGTCGGGGTGGCTCAGCTTGCCGTGGGCGCCGGCGCCAATGCCGATGAAATCGCCGAAGCTCCAATAGTTGAGGTTGTGACGCGCGGCCTTGCCCGGCCGGGCATAGGCCGACACCTCGTATTGGCTGAAGCCATGCTCGGCCAGCAAGGCCTGGCCGGCTTCCTGGATGTCCCAGAGAATATCGTCCTCGGGGAGCTCGGGCGGCTGGTTCCAGAACACTGTGTTGGGCTCCAGGGTCAGCTGGTACCAGGACAGGTGCGTGGGCGCCAGAGCGATGGCCTGGCGCAGGTCGTCCAGGGCTTCTTCCAGAGACTGGTCGGGCAGACCGTGCATCAGGTCCAGGTTGAAGTTGTCGAAACCGGCGCGCCGCGCCATTTCAGCGGCGCGCAGCGCTTCGTCCCCGGTATGGATACGCCCGAGGGCTTCGAGCTTTTGCGGCTGGAAGCTCTGGATGCCGATGGACAGGCGGTTGATCCCCAGCTTGCGATAGGCGACGAACTTGTCCTGTTCGAACGTGCCGGGGTTGGCCTCCAGGGTGATCTCGATATCCGCCGTGAACGGGATGCGTTGTTCCACGCCCGCGAGCAGTCGGCCCAATGCCGCAGCACTGAACAGGCTGGGCGTGCCGCCGCCGAAGAAGATCGAGCTCAGTGGTCTTCCGTAGACCGCTGCCAGGTCCTGATCCAGGTCCGCCAGCAGCGCGTCGACGTATTCCTCTTCCGGCAGTACGGGACTGGCCGCGTGTGAATTGAAGTCACAGTACGGGCATTTGCGCACGCACCAAGGGATATGGATGTACAGCGCCAGCGGCGGCAGCTGCGCCAGCACCTGGCTGGGAGGCGGCGCCGCTGGGTAGATCAGTGAATCGTTCATGCCAGGCTCAGGCGTTGACGCAGCAAGGCCATGGCGCGGGCGCGATGACTCAGTTGGTTCTTTTGCGTGGGGTCGAGCTCGGCGCTGGAGCAGTTGCGTTCGGGCACCCAGAACAGTGGGTCGTAGCCAAACCCATGAGCACCGCTGGCGGCGTGCAGGATGCGACCGTGCCAGAGCCCTTCGCAGAGGATCGGCAACGGATCGTCGGCATGCCGGACCAGCGCCAGCACACAGACGAACTGCGCGCCGCGCTGTTCGTCCGGGACGCCCTGCAAGGCGTCGAGCAGCTTGGCGTTGTTGGCGGCATCGCCCTGGCCATCGGCGTAGCGCGCCGAATAGATGCCGGGAGCACCGCCGAGAAAGTCCACGGCCAGGCCGGAGTCGTCGGCCAGTGCGGGCAAACCTGAGAGACGCGCGGCGTTGCGGGCCTTGAGGATGGCGTTCTCGACGAACGACAGCCCGGTTTCCTCAGGCTCGACCTGGCTGAATTCGCCGACCGAACGCAGCTGCACCGCGCCGCCGAGCATGGCCTGCAGTTCCTTGAGCTTGCCGGCGTTGTGGCTGGCGAGGACGAGTTGAGTGAAATTGATCATGGTTGTGAATGGGTTCCGAAGGGTTCAAAGAGCCAGTTCATGCGGACGGCCTGACGAATCGGGTCGCCTTCTTCGCGGGCAGAGCCCCGCTCCCACAAGGTGAGTTTTGCGCACGATCCTGTGGGAGCGGGGCTCTGCCCGCGAAGAAGGCGCCATGGTCGTCGAGTGTTACACCGCCACCCGATGCTCCTGCAAACCAGGACTGCTGACCCGGTAGATGCCGATTTCACCCAGAAGGTTAGGCCAGATCTTGCTCGCCCACCCGTGCCGGTGCTGTTGATCCACCGCCAGGCGATTGAGGACCTGGGCGCGACGCTCGCTGCACAGGGCTTCGAAGTCGGCGAAGGTGCAGAAGTGAATGTTCGGCGTGTTGTACCAGGTATACGGCAGAAACTCGGACACCGGCATGTGACCCTTGCTGGCCAGGTACCAGCGGCAGCGCCAGTGACCGAAGTTGGGGAAGGTGATGATGCACTGCCGACCGACCCGCAGCATCTCGTCGAGAATGCGATCCGGGTATTCCACGGCCTGCAGCGCTTGGGTCATGACCACGATGTCGAAGCTGTTGCTGGCGAAGTTGCCCAAGCCCTTGTCCAGGTCCTGCTCGATGACGTTGATGCCCTTGCGCACGCACTCGGTGATGTTGTCGGCATCGATTTCCAGGCCGTAGCCGGTGACCTGCTTGTGGTCGCGCAGCCAGGCGAGCAATTCGCCATTGCCGCAGCCCAGGTCGAGCACGCGGCTGCCGGCGGGGATCCAGTCCTGGATGATTTCTAGGTCAGCTCTCATGGATGCCTCACAGTGCAATGCGGTTCATGTAGCTGCTGAACGCCTGCAGATACCGTGGAATGGGGATCAGAAAGGCATCGTGGCCCTGTGGTGCATCGATTTCCAGGTAGCAGACGTCTTTCTTGGCGGCCATCAACGCATCCACCAGTTCGCGCGAGCGGGCCGGCGAGAAGCGCCAGTCGGTAGTGAAGGACATCACGCAGAACTTGGCTTTGACGTTGGCAAAGGTGGCGGCCAGGTCATCGCCATGGGCAGCGGCCGGGTCGAAGTAGTCCAGCGCCTTGGTCATCAGCAGGTAGGTGTTGGCGTCGAACCGACCGGAAAACTCCTCGCCCTGATAGCGCAGGTAGCTTTCCACCTGGAACTCGACGCTGTGGAAGTCATAGTTGAGCTTCTCGCTCTTCAGGCCACGGCCGAATTTCTCGCCCATCGAATCGTCCGACAGGTAGGTGATGTGCCCGACCATGCGAGCGAGCATCAGGCCGCGTTTGGGAATCACGCCACGGGCCTGGAAATCGCCGCCATGGAATTCGGGGTCGGACAGGATGGCCTGGCGGGCCACTTCGTTGAAGGCGATGTTCTGCGCGCTGAGCTTGGGCGCCGAAGCGATCGCCAGGCAGTGGCGGACGCGGTCGGGGTAGGTGATGGTCCACTGCAGCGCCTGCATGCCGCCCAGACTGCCACCGACCACCGCCGCCCACTGGGCGATTCCCAGCGCGTCCGCCAGACAGGCCTGGCTGTGCACCCAGTCCTCCACGGTCAAGACCGGGAAATCGGCGCCGAACGGCTTGCCGGTCTCGGGATCGATGCTGCTGGGGCCGGTGGAACCGTTGCAGCCGCCGAGGTTGTTCAGGCTGACCACGAAGAAGCGGTTGGTGTCGATGGGCTTGCCGGGGCCGATGCAGCTGTCCCACCAGCCCGGCTTGCGGTCTTCGGTGGAGTGGTAACCGGCTGCATGGTGATGGCCCGACAGCGCGTGGCAGATCAGCACCGCGTTGCTGGCGCTGGCATTGAGCTGGCCGTAGGTCTCGTAGATCAGGTCGTAGGCGGGCAGCGACCGGCCGCAGGCCAGGGCCAGGGGTTCGCTGAAGTGGGCAATTTGTGGAACGACCAGACCGACGCAATCATCGGGAAAGACAGTGGACATCGACCCTGCTCACGCTTGAATGAGGCGTAAGTCTAAAGAGCGCAGGGCAGAGGGGCAAGCAGCGCTTGGCGGGGGTGCAGGCGAGTGTGCAGGCAGTCTTGCCAGCTGCGCCAGCGCTCGTTGGAGCGCCCGCGCAGCTGGCGTGCAGCGGTCAGATCAGCAGGCGCAGAATCTGCGGCATGCCGGTGGTCATGGCCAGGTTGTTGATGACCAGCATGTCCAGCAGTTTGAGCACCATGAAGGCCAGGATCGGCGAGATGTCGAGGCCGCCCAGGTTGGGCACGATGCGTCGGAACGGCGCCAGGGCCGGTTCGCAGATCTGGTTGACCAGCTCGGCGCCGGGGTTGTGGCTCTGCGGTGCGACCCAGGAGAGGATCACGCTGATGATCATGGCGAAGAAGAAGATCTTCAGGAACAGCGCCGTCACCCCGATGATCGCCCACACCAGCAATTGCAAGGGGTTGCCCGTGGTGCCGTAGGCCAGCAGCAGGGTCAGCGCCATGATGATCATCTGGATGACGATGGCCAGCAGCAGCGAGGACATGTCCAGCCCGAACAGGCTGGGAATGATGCGCCGCACAGGTTTGAGCAGCGGCTGCGTGGCGCGCACGATGAACTGGCTGAGCGGGTTGTAGAAGTCGGCACGCACCAGTTGCAGCACAAAGCGCAGCAGCATGATCAGCAGGTACAGACTGCCCAGGGTTTGCACGACATAGATTGCCGCGGTATTTAGACCGTACATGAAAGCTCCTTATTGACCCAGCTGTTCGGCCAGTTCGGCCGAGCGCCGGGCGGCGGCGTTCAGGGCGTTCTGCACCAGGGTTTCAAAACCCTCGGACTGGAATGACTGAATGGCCGCCTCAGTGGTGCCGGCGGGTGAAGTGACGCGACGGCGCAGCTCGGCGGCGTCGACATCGCTGGCAACCGCCATGTGTGCGGCGCCCAGCGCGGTCTGCAAGGTCAGCCGGGCTGCCGTCTCGTGGGGCAGGCCGAGTTTTTCCCCGGCGGCGGTCATGGCCTCGATCAGCAGGAAGAAGTACGCCGGGCCGCTGCCGGACACGGCGGTGACGGCATCCAACTGCTGTTCTTCGTCCAGCCACAAGGCCAGGCCGACGGCGCCCAGCAGGTCTTCGGCCTGTTGGCGTTGTTCGGCGTTGACGTCGGCGGTGGCGTACAGGCCGCTGGTGCCCTGGCGCAGCAGTGAGGGTGTATTGGGCATGCAGCGCACGATCGGCTGTTGCTCGCCGAGCCAGCGTTGCAGGCTGGCGCAGTTGATGCCAGCGGCAATCGAGACCACCAGTTGACCGGGTGCGAGGCTGGGCGCCAGTGCCTGGCAGACCTCTTTCATGCCCTGCGGCTTGACCGCCAGCACCACGACGTCGACCCCTTCGATCGCCTGGGCGTTGTCGGCGAACACGTCGATGCCGTGTTCGGTCGCGACCTTGTCACGCTGCTCGGCGCCGCGATCGCTGGCGCGGATGTGGCTGGCTTCGACACCCTGCGCACGCAGGCCGCCGATCAGGCTGGCGGCCATGTTGCCGGCGCCGATGAAGGCAATACGAGTCTTGCTCATGAAGGATCCTTGGTGAAAGGTGAAGGGGCCACGCTCGTGTCCGCTGGTGGAGTGTGCTGGCCGTAGTCGCGGGCGCCGAACAATGCCGTGCCAATGCGCACCCAGGTGGCGCCCTGGGCGATGGCAGCCTCCAGGTCGTGGCTCATGCCCATGGATAACGTATCCAGCGGCAATTGCAGGTCGTGTTGCAGCGTGCGAACGCGGGCAAAGGCGGCGTCTTGCGCAACAGGGTCATCGGTGGGCTCCGGAATCGCCATCAGGCCACGCAGGTGCAGGTTCGGCAGCGCCGCAATGGCGGTGGCCAAGGCGTGCACATCGTCCGGCGCGCAACCGGACTTGCTGGCCTCGCCGCTGACGTTGACCTGAATGCAGACATTGAGCGGCGCCAGGGTGCTCGGGCGCTGCTCGCTGAGCCGTTGAGCGATCTTGAGGCGGTCCACGGAATGTACCCAGGCGAAGTGTTCGGCGATGGCACGCGTCTTGTTCGACTGAATGGGGCCGATGAAATGCCAGATCAAGGGCAGGTCGACAAGTTCTTCCTGTTTGCTCAGCGCTTCCTGCAGGTAGTTTTCGCCGAAATCGCGGACACCTGCAGCGAATGCCTCGCGGATGGCCGTGGCTGGCTTGGTCTTGCTGACCGCGAGCAGGCCGACTTGGCTCGGCTCCCGCTGTGCCTGCCGGGCAGCGGCTGCAATTCGGGCACTCACTTGCGAAATGTTGTCTGCTATCGTGGACATTGAATTCGTGCCGGCGGGTTTCAGGTCTGCGGCATTCTACCTGCTTGTCTGTATTTGGGGAGTCTCATGGACATTACCGAGCTGTTGGCCTTCAGTGCGAAACAAGGCGCATCCGATCTGCACCTGTCCGCAGGCCTGCCGCCGATGATTCGGGTGGATGGCGACGTGCGCCGCATCAACTTGCCGGCGCTGGACGACAAACAGGTCCAGGCGCTGATCTACGACATCATGAACGACAAGCAGCGCAAGGACTTCGAGGAGTTCCTGGAGACGGACTTCTCCTTCGAGGTACCGGGTGTGGCGCGCTTTCGGGTCAACGCGTTCAACCAGAACCGCGGCGCCGGTGCGGTGTTCCGGACCATCCCGTCCAAGGTGCTGAGCATGGACGACCTGGGCATGGGAGATGTGTTTCGCAAGATTACCGAAGTGCCGCGCGGGCTGGTGCTGGTCACCGGGCCGACCGGTTCGGGCAAGTCGACCACCCTGGCCGCCATGATCGACTACCTCAACAGCAACAAGCACCACCATATCCTGACCGTTGAGGATCCGATCGAATTCGTCCATGAGTCGAAGAAGTGCCTGGTCAACCAGCGTGAGGTGCATCGCGACACCCTGGGCTTCTCCCACGCCTTGCGCTCGGCGCTGCGCGAAGACCCGGACGTGATCCTGGTGGGCGAGATGCGCGATCTGGAAACCATCCGTCTGGCACTGACCGCAGCCGAGACCGGGCACCTGGTATTCGGCACGCTGCACACCACGTCGGCGGCGAAGACCATCGACCGGGTGGTCGACGTGTTCCCGGCCGAGGAGAAGTCGATGGTGCGTTCGATGCTGTCCGAATCGCTGCAGGCGGTGATTTCCCAGACCCTGCTGAAGAAGATCGGCGGCGGGCGGGTGGCCGCGCACGAGATCATGATCGGCACGCCGGCGATCCGTAACCTCATCCGCGAAGACAAGGTCGCGCAGATGTACTCATCGATTCAGACAGGCGGGTCGCTGGGCATGCAGACGTTGGACATGTGCCTGAAGAACCTGCTGGCCCAAGGTGTCATCAGCCGCGACTCGGCCCGTGAAAAGGCCAAGTCGCCGGACAACTTCTGATCTGCATCAATCCGGCTGGACGGCGGTGTTCCTTTCGCGGCCACAGACCGCTCCTACGGGGTGCCTCAGCATCCCGGGGGAGCGGTCAGCGGCCGCGAAGGGCGCGCCGCAGTCGATGGGGATCAGCGTTGCACGATGCGCAGCGCAGGTTCCTTGGGCAGGACGCGCTTGGCGACGGCGTAGTGGGTGTTCCAGTACGGCTTCTTCAAGGTGTCGATGGTCACTGCCTTGCCGCGGCGTGGGGCATGGATGAAGCGGTCGTTGCCCAAGTAGATGGCAACGTGGTTGACCTTGCGGCTCTTGATATTGAAGAACACCAGGTCACCCGGCTTCAGGTCCTTGCGCTCGACCTTGACGCCGTGGCCAGCGGCCATGGCGTTGGACGTGCGCGGCAAGTCGACGGCCTTCACATCGTTGAAGGCATACTTGACCAGACCGCTGCAGTCGAAACCCTTGCTCGGGCTGCTGCCGCCCCAGCGATAGGGCGTGCCGAGCACGTTGACGGCGCGGCTGAGCACATCGCTGCTCTGCCTGGAGGCAGAGGTGCCGACCTTGACGGTGGTGACCTTGGCCAGGACCTGGTTGTTACCGGCGGGGCGGGTCACGACGATGCGTGGTGCACGTTGCGATTGTTCGGAAGCAGGCTTGGCGGTGTAGCCATTGAAGCCAGCGGGAAGTCGTTGCTCACGATTGGTGGCGTGGGCGGCCAGGGGCAATAATAGGCAGATGGTCAGCCATGTCTTGAAAAATGGACGCATTCGGCAGGGCTCATATGGGTAGGCGCGCGACTTTATAACAGCTTTTTGTAGGGTTTTTAATCCGCTGGTCGAGGCTCGAAGGTCGCAAATGGCACCATTTCGGCGCAGAATTGTCCTTTGTGCGGCACGCAAGTCAGGTGCTGCAAGGGTTCAGCCGGTGTCGGTCACAGAAATGCCATACGTCGGGACGGGACAAAAAAGTCACAAATTTGTTTAGAAAATTTTTATATCAGAGGACTTGCATCGAGAATGAACACCTATCGGATCCATGATACCCACAGCAAGATCATGGGCTATCTGCTGTGGATTTTGGGCTTCACCGGCGCTCATCGCTTCTATTACGGCAAGCCGGTCACCGGGACGATCTGGTTCTTCACCCTGGGCCTGTTCGGTATCGGCTGGATCATCGACCTGTTCCTGATCCCGGCCATGGACCGACAGGCCGACATGCGCTTTCACAGCGGCGATACCAACTACAACGTGGCGTGGGTGTTGCTGACGTTCCTCGGTTTGTTCGGTGTGCACCGAATGTACCAGGGCAAGTGGATCACTGGTGTGATCTACCTGCTGACCGGGGGATTGTTTCTTGTGGGTGTGCTGTATGACTTCTGGACCCTGAATGATCAGGTGTCGATGAAGAACGCGCAGCGTCGGTAGTTGGTGACAAGGCCATATGGTCTGTGTGTGATGTATCAGGTAGATTGCAGGGAGGCCTTCGCGGGCAGAGCCCGCTCCCACAGGGTACGCCGCCCTGCCCGCGAAGGGTTAGCTGCGGTATCAGTGACTGAAGCTGATATGCCCGTCCACCAGGGTGTAACGCACGGCACCCGGCAAGGTGTGACCGAGGAACGGGCAGTTGGCGCCCTTGGACAGCCAGCGCTCGCCGGCCACCGTCGAGACGTTTTCATCGAACAGCACCAGATCCGCCGCCGCGCCCACTTGCAGGCGCCCAGCCGGTAACCGCATGGCGTCGGCCGGGCCTTGGCCCAGACGGGCCAGCAGGGTCGGCAGGTCGAGCAGGCCGTCCTGTACCAAGGTCAGTGCCAAGGGCAACAACAGTTCCACACTGCTGATGCCTGGCTCGGTCCCACCGAATGGCGCCAGCTTGGCGTCGCGATCGTGCGGCTGGTGGTGGCTGGCAATCGCCTGCACCACGCCCTTCTTCACCGCCGCGCGCAGGCCTTCACGATCCGCTACGGAACGCAGTGGCGGTTGCACGTGGTACAGGCTGGAAAATCCGGTCAGCGCTTCGTCGGTCAGAATCAACTGGTACAGCGCCACGTCAGCCGTGACCGGCAGGCCGCGCGCCTGTGCCTGTTCGATCAGCTCCACACCGCGGGCGGTGGTCAACTGGCTGAAGTGCGCGCGCACGCCGCTCTGCTCGACCAGCAGCAGGTCGCGCGCCAAGGCGACGGTTTCCGCAGTGGCCGGAATGCCCGCCAGGCCCAGAAAGGCAGCGGTTGGCCCATCGTGGGCGAGCCCGCCCACAGACAGATCACGGTCCTGAGAATGGAAAATCACCGTCAGGTCGAAGGTGGCGGCATATTCGAGCGCGCGGCACAGCGTGCGATTGTTGGCGAAGCTGTTCAGGCCGTTGCCAAAGGCAATGCAGCCGGCATCGCGCAGGGCAATCAGCTCGGCCAGTTGCTCCCCTTCCAGACCCTTGCTCAAGGCGCCGATCGGGAACACCTTGGCATGGCCGGCTTCGCGGGCGCGATCCAGGATCAGTTCGGCCACCGCCGAGGTATCCAGAATCGGTTTGGTCAGCGGCGGGCAGCACAGGCTGGTGACACCACCGGCCGCGGCGGCACGGGTTTCGCTGGCGATGGTGCCCTTGCGGCTGTAGCCGGGCTCGCGCAGCGACACGCTGAGGTCGACCAGGCCGGGGGCGGCGACCAGGCCAGTGGCGTCCACGCGCTGGCTGGCGGTGAAATCGGCGGGTGCGTCGCCGATCGCCACGATCCGGCCCTGGCTGATGTGCAGGTCGCTGATCTGGTCCAGGCCGCTGGCCGGGTCGATCACCCGGGCGCCAAGAATACTGAGGCTCACTGGGCGTTCTCCTGCTCGAATTGACGCTGGGCTGTCTGCCCGCTCATGGCCATCGATAGCACCGCCATGCGGACCGCGATGCCGTAGGTGACCTGGTTGAGAATCACCGAATGGGGGCCGTCGGCGACGGCCGATTCGATCTCGACGCCGCGGTTGATCGGTCCGGGGTGCATGACGATGGCATCGGGCTTGGCGCCAGCCAGGCGTGCGGTGGTCAAGCCGTAGAGCCGATAGAACTCGCCTTCGCTGGGCAGCAGGCCGCCGCTCATGCGCTCACGCTGCAGGCGCAGCATGATCACCACGTCGACGTCCTTGAGGCCCTGTTCCAGGTCGGTGAACACCTTGACGCCATACTGCTCGACGCCCACGGGCAGCAGCGTCTTCGGCCCGATCACACGGATGTCCCGGCAGCCCAGGGTCTTGAGCGCGATCATGTTCGAGCGGGCCACGCGCGAATGCAGGATGTCGCCAACGATCGCTACCGACAGGTTCTCGAAGCCGCCCTTGTGCCGACGAATAGTGAGCATGTCGAGCATGCCCTGGGTCGGGTGGGCGTGGCGGCCGTCGCCACCGTTGATGATGGCCACTTCCGGGCTGACGTGCTCGGCGATGAAATGCGCGGCTCCGGAGTCGGCGTGGCGTACGACGAACATGTCGGCGGCCATGGCTTCGAGGTTGCGCAGGGTGTCGAACAGGGTTTCACCCTTGCTGGTCGAGGAGGTCGACACGTTCAGGGTGATCACGTCGGCCGACAGGCGCTGGGCGGCCAGTTCGAAGGTGGTGCGGGTGCGCGTGGAGTTCTCGAAGAACACGTTGCACACGGTCTTGCCGCGCAGCAGCGGGACTTTCTTGACCGCACGCGCGCCGACTTCCAGAAACGAGTCGGCCGTGTCGAGCACTTCGGTCAGCAGTTCGCGGGACAAGCCGTCGAGGGAAAGAAAATGGCGTAGCTGGCCCTGGTCATTGAGCTGCAGCGGGCGCTTGGCGTCGATAGGCGTCATGGCGGGGGCTCTTAAAGGCTGGAGGCGGAAGCGAGGTCCTGGCGCTCGAGGGCGAGCGGGGACGGGCCGAGCAATTTTACCCGCTCATGGGCGGCCAGTGACAGGGTGGCGCCGACGATGTCGGGACGAATCGGCAGTTCGCCAGCGTCCAGGTCGAGCAGGCAGACCAGGGTCACGCTGGCGGGGCGGCCGTAGTCGAACAGCTCGTTGAGGGCTGCGCGGACGGTGCGGCCGCTCATCAGCACGTCATCGATCAGCACCAGATGCTGGCCCTCGATCTCGAAGGGCAGGGCCGAGGGGCGCACTTGCGGGTGCAGACCGTTCTGGCTGAAGTCGTCGCGGTAGAACGACACGTCCAGGGTGCCCAGCGGTGCTTCGCTGTCCATGGCCTGCAGCAACGCTTGAGCGACCCAGACACCGCCGCTGTGAATGCCGATGTAGCGCGGCTCGGCAATGGAGCGCCTGGCCAGATGGGCCTTGAGGTCGACTGCCATCGCGCCGATCAGCTCGGCCGGGTTGGGAAGGCTCATGTGTGCTCCTGTGGTTGAGATCGTCCGAAGAGAGGGGTGCAACGTGGCGCGGCTTGCACCGCACCTGTAGCAGCGGCGCGAGCCGCGTCGGCGGTCGTGCGGTGTATCTGGAAAAATGCGTCGGGGCCGGACGCGGCTTGCACCGCACCTGTAGCAGCGGCGCGAGCCGCGTCGGCGGTCGCGTGGTGTATCTGGAAAAATGCGTCGAGGCCGGACGCGGCTTGCACCGCACCTGTAGCAGCGGCGCGAGCCGCGTCGGCGGTCGTGCGGTGTATCTGGAAAAATGCGTCGGGGCCGGACGCGGCTTGCACCGCTGCTACAGGGGGGCGGGGTGCAGCTGCTGTCATCTTCAGGCGTCGCCACCCAGCGCATTGGCTTCCAGCCAGCCCTGCAACAGCAGCTTGGCGGCAATGGCGTCGACCGGGTTGTCACGGTAGCTGCCACGCTGGCCACCGCGGGCCATGCGTTCGCCCTTGGCTTCGAAGGTGGTCAGGCGTTCGTCGTGGGTGTGCACCGGGATGTTGAAACGGCCGTTCAGGCGGCGAGCGAACTTTTCCGCGCGCTCGCTCATTTCGCTGGGGCTGCCGTCCATGTTCAATGGCAGGCCAACGACGATGGCGTCCGGCTGCCATTCCTTGATCAGCGCTTCGACACGAGTCCAGTCAGGCACCCCGTTCTGGGCCTTCAGGGTGCACAGTTCGCGCGCCTGGCCGGTGATGACCTGGCCCACCGCGAAGCCGATCTGCTTGGTGCCGTAGTCGACGCCGAGCAGCAGTCTGGGGGCGGCCATCAGGCGTGACCCGCCTGGCTGGTGAGCAGGCTGAGATTGATGCCCAGGCGTGCTGCGGCGGCGCCAAGGCGCTGTTCGCTGTCGGTGTTGAAGAGGATATCGGGGTCGAACGGACAGGTCAGCCAGGCGTTGTCGGCCAGCTCGGCCTCCAGCTGGCCGGCTTCCCAGCCTGCGTATCCCAGGGTGATCAGGCTTTGCGCCGGGCCTTCGCCGTCGGCGATGGCGAACAGGATGTCCTGGGAGGTGGACAGCGAAACCTCGCCCAGGTCCACCGTGGCCTGGAACACCGGGCCGCTGGGGTGCAGGACGAAACCGCGATCGGTCTGCACCGGTCCGCCATTGTAGATCGGCACCTGTTGGCAGGAAGCTGCGGGTTCGGTTTCCGGTCGCAGTTGCTCGAGTATGTCCGCCAGGTTGAGGTCCTGCAGGCGATTCACCACCAGGCCCATCGCGCCATTGGGCGTGTGCTCGACGATGTAGGTCAAGGTATGGGCGAAATTGGGGTCCGCCATGTGTGGCATGGCGATCAGGAACTGGTTCCTGAGGTAGCTGGTTTCGAGGTTTTTCATACTTTGTAGTGTGGCGTTGCCTCGTCGGCCTGACAAGCGTGGGGGCACAGTTTCATCCGCTTCAGTTGCTTTGCAGGCGGTCACCTTTGGCGAAGCGCCAGGTACGGATGATTTCCAGGCGATCGACGTCGGCCAGATCGCCGGTAAACGGTGCGAACGGCGCAGCCAGACGCACGATGCGCTGAGCGGCCTGGTCGAGCAACGGCTGGCCGGACGACTCCAGCACCAGCACCTCGTAGAGCGACCCGTCGCTGTTGATCGAGACCATCAGGCGCAGGCTGCCGTAGATCTGCTGGCGCCGCGCTTCGTCGGGGTAATTGAGGTTGCCGATGCGTTCGACCTTCTTGCGCCAGTCGTCCTTGTACCAGGCACCCTTGTCGCGCATGGTCGAGGCCGCGCTCAAGCGGTGGATGCGCGGGCGCTTGGCATACGCCTGCTGTTCGTGGGACAGCTCGGCTTCCAGGCTGGCGATCTCGCTGGACAGCTGCGAGCTGTCGAATTCGGGCGTGGCGGCCTTGGGCTTGGGCTCGGGCTTGACCGGCGGCGGTCGCGCTTCGGTCTTCACGGGTCTGGGCGCCGTGGTGGCGATGGCCTTCTTGACCGGCGCAGGCTCGGGCTGGGTGACCGGCTTGGGCGCGGGCGGTGGCGTCACCTTGTTGATCTTGTCGTCCTGGAAGGGCGCCACTTCGGTGGTCTTGGGCACCGCCTTCTTGTCCAGGGTACCGCTGCCTTGCTGGTTGTCCTGGGCCAGAAAGTCCGCATCCTTGGGCGCGGTCTGGCTCTTGAGCGGTGCCAAGGTCACTTCCAGCGTCTTGTTGATCTGGGTCGGTGGCTGGATGCCGAAGCCCACCCCGGCGATCAGGGCGACGTGCAGCAATGCCGCAAGGAACAGGGTAAAACCCAGCCGATCCGCAGGGCGAGCGCCGATGCGGGTCAGTTCAGCAGGGAGGTCGGCGGGCAGCGTCATGAAGAATCCGGCAGGCATGCAACCCGGGCGACGATGCGCGCCCGGCAACTGAAAGGGCGTGCATCATAACCCGTAGCAGGGACGTAGGGTCAGCGTGCCTTGAGCTTGCGATCGATGGCTTCCATCAATTGGCCACCGATATCGGTGCCGAACGCCGCGTCGATTTCGCGAATGCAGGTGGGGCTGGTGACGTTGATTTCGGTCAGGTGCTCACCGATCACGTCCAGGCCGACGAACAGCAGGCCCCTGGCGCGCAGTGACGGGCCGACCTGCTCGGCGATCCAGCGGTCCTTGTCGCTCAGCGGCCGTGCTTCGCCACGGCCACCGGCGGCCAGGTTGCCGCGGGTCTCGCCGCTGGCGGGAATGCGCGCCAGGCAGTACGGCACCGGCTCGCCGTCGATCATCAGGATGCGCTTGTCGCCGTCCTTGATCGCCGGCAGGTAGCGCTGCGCCATGATCTGTTGGGTGCCCATGGCCGTCAGGGTTTCGAGGATCACCGACAGGTTCGGGTCGCCCACCCGATGGCGGAAGATCGAGGTGCCGCCCATGCCGTCCAGCGGCTTGAGGATGACATCGCCATGCTCGGCAGCGAACTCGCGCAGGATGTCGGCGCGACGGCTGACCAGCGTGGGCGGGGTCAGTTGCGGGAACAGCGTGGCGAACATCTTCTCGTTGCAGTCGCGCAGGCTCTGCGGCTTGTTCACCACCAGCACGCCAGCGGCTTCGGCCTGTTCGAGCAGGTAGGTGCTGTAGACGAATTCGAGATCGAAGGGAGGGTCCTTGCGCATCAGGATGACGTCGAGATCGGCCAGCGGTGCGTCGAATTCCGACTCGAACTCGAACCAGTGCTGCGGATCGGCGAAGACCTTGAGCGGACGCATCCGGGCGCGGGCCTGGCCCTGGCCTTGATACAGGTCCTGGATTTCCATGTGGAACAGCGACCAGCCGCGCGCCTGTGCGGCCAGCAGCATGGCCAGCGAGCTGTCCTTCTTGTAGGAGATGTTGGCGATCGGGTCCATGACAATGCCGAGGCGAACGCTCATGGGGTAGCTCCTGTACGCGGGACGTGCCGCTTGCGAATGGGTCTTGGAAAGTGGCGTCAGGGTGGCGCCGCGTGGCCCGCAGGTCAAGGGGCAGCGGCCATGGAACGCGGTGGGAGAGTGTGCTAAAAAGGCTCGGGCATCTCTATTGGCCGGATGGCCCTTTCGCGAGCCGTCTGCCCGCGAGCGGGCCCATCGGAAAAATCGCACACCAGAGCCTTCATGAAAACGCCTGACGCCTTCAAGATCATGGTGATCGACGACTCCAAGACGATTCGTCGCACCGCCGAGCTGTTGCTCGAACAGGCAGGCTGCCAGGTGATCACGGCCCTCGATGGTTTCGATGCCCTGGCCAAGATCGTCGACGAGCGTCCCGATATCATCTTCATCGATGTCATGATGCCGCGCCTGGATGGCTATCAGACCTGCACGCTGCTCAAGAGCAACAGTGACTTCAGTGCGATTCCGGTCGTGATGCTGTCGTCGCGTGATGGCCTGTTCGACAAGGCCTGCGGCCGCACCGCGGGCTCGGATCAATTTCTGACCAAGCCTTTCAGCAAGCAAGAACTGCTCGCCGCGATCCGTGCCCATGTGCCGGGTTTCGCCGCGTAGCGAACGATGTCCGGCCCTGGCGCGTGCCAGGGTCTTCACCGCATGGGGAACAGCATGGCTCGAATCCTGATCGTCGATGATTCGCAGACGGAAACCTACAAACTCACCGGCATGCTGGAAAAGCACGGTCATGAAGTGCTCAAGGCCCAGAACGGTGCCGATGGCGTGGCTCTGGCCCGGCAGGAAAAGCCCGACGCGGTCCTGATGGACATCGTCATGCCGGGCTTGAACGGCTTCCAGGCGACTCGTCAGTTGCATAAGGAGGATGAGACTGCGCACATCCCGGTGATCATGATCACCACCAAGGATCAGCCAACCGACAAGGTCTGGGGCACCCGTCAGGGCGCCAAGGGCTACCTGACCAAGCCGGTGGATGAGGAAACCCTGATCCGGACGTTGAACACCGTACTGGCCGGTTGACCCGAACCGATGCTGGAATCACGCACCGCTTTCGACCTGCTGCTCGATATCGACCAGCGCTGCCGTCTGCTGGCCGCCGAATTGCCTTCTCAGGAACTGCGTCTGCAGACGTGGAGCGGCATTGGCTTTCGCCTGGCCGGGCACTGGTACGTCGCGCCGATGGGCGAGGTCGCCGAAGTGCTGCCCGAACCCCGCAGTACCCGCCTACCGGGCGTCAGGCCTTGGGTCGTGGGTGTGTCGAACCTGCGCGGACGCCTGCTGCCGGTCATCGACCTGGGCGGCTTCTTCGGCCATGCCCTGTCGCCGCAGCGCAAGCAGCACCGGGTATTGGTGGTGGACCGCGCGGACATCTTCGTCGGCCTGCTGGTGGACGAGGTGGCCGGCCTGCAGCATTTCGGTTCGGCCAGCCACGAGCCTTCAGTGCCGGACACGGCACTCCCTGCGGCCGTGCCGTTCCTGCAAGGGCACTTCGTGCGTGAACACCGCTGGTGCGTGTTCAGCCCGGAGCGCCTGGTACAGGCCCGCGCTTTTCTGGATGTAGCACTCTGAGCATGCCTATGCGTATCTCCATCTTTCGCACCGAATTCTTCATGCGCAGGCCCGCGCGATGATCAAGCGCTGGCCAGGCAATTCCCTGCTGGGCTCCCGAGCCGGTGCGCAGATCATCGGGCTGTTCGTGGCCCTGGTGATCTTCATCGTGTTGTTGTTCGCCAACTTCACCTACCTCAACACCCAGTCGACCTACGACAAGCAGTACATCGGCCATGCTGGCGAGTTGCGCGTGTTGTCTCAGCGCATCGCCAAGAACGCCACCGAGGCCGCCGCCGGCAAGACCGCAGCGTTCAAGCTGCTGGCGGATGCGCGCAACGATTTCGAGCGGCGCTGGGGCTTTCTCAAGGAAGGCGACAGCGCTACCGGGCTGCCTGCAGCTCCCGCGGCGATGCGTGAACAGATGCGCCTGGTGCAGCGTGACTGGGACGAGTTGCGACAGAATGCCGATGCCATCCTGGCCAGCGAACAGACCGTGTTGTCGCTGCACCAGGTGGCCGCGACCCTGGCCGAAACGGTGCCGCAGCTGCAGGTCGAATACGACAAGGTCGTCGATACCCTGCTGCGCGGGGCAGCGCCTGCCAGCCAGGTGGCCGTGGCGCAACGTCAGTCGCTGCTGGCCGAGCGTATTCTGGGGGCCGTCAACACGGTGCTGTCCGGCGATGAAAGCGCGGCCCAGGCAGCGGAGAGCTTTGGTCGCGACGCCAACCGCTTCGGTCAGGTGCTGGGCGGCATGCTCGACGGCAATGCGCTGATCCGGGTGACCCAGGTGCAGGACCCGGAAGCCCGTGCCCGTTTGCGCGAGATCGCCGAGCTGTTCCAGTTCGTCTCGGGCAGCGTCGACGAGATCCTGGAAACCTCGCCCGAACTGTTTCAGGTGCGGGCTTCGGCCAGCAACATCTTCAACCAGTCGCAGACCCTGCTCGAAGAAGCCTCGCGCCTGGCCAGCGGCTTCGAGAACCTGGCCAACGGCCGTTCTGCCGGCACGGTCGGAGGCTATATCCTCGGCCTGTTGGCGTTGGCTTCGATCATTCTGATCGCGCTGGTGATGGTGCGAGAAACCAAGCGGCAGTTGCGCCAGACCGCCGAGAAAAGCGAGCGCAATCAGGCCGCGATCATGCGCCTGCTCGACGAGATCGGCGGGTTGGCCGATGGCGACCTGACCGTGACCGCCTCGGTCACCGAAGAATTCACCGGTGCCATTGCCGACTCGATCAATCACTCCATCGACCAGCTGCGTGATCTGGTCGCCACCATCAACCTGACCGCCGAAGAAGTGGCGACCGCCGTCCAGGACACCCAGGCTACCGCTCACCAGCTGGCAAGGGCGTCGGGGCATCAGGCGCAGCAGATCAGCGACGCGTCGGTGGCGATCAGCGACATGGCCCAGTCGATCGACCGGGTGTCGACCAACGCCTGGGAATCGGCAAAGGTCGCCGATCGTTCGGTGACCATCGCCAACAAGGGCAGCGAGGTGGTGAACAACACCATCCAGGGCATGGACAACATCCGCGAGCAGATTCAGGACACCGCCAAGCGCATCAAGCGGCTGGGTGAATCGTCCCAGGAAATCGGCCATATCGTCAGTCTGATCGACGACATTGCCGACCAGACCAGCATTCTCGCCCTGAACGCGGCGATTCAGGCCTCCATGGCGGGCGAGGCCGGTCGTGGTTTTGCCGTGGTGGCGGATGAAGTGCAGCGCCTGGCCGAGCGCTCGTCCTCTGCGACCCGGCAGATCGAGACGCTGGTGCGGGCGATCCAGGCCGACACCAATGAGGCGGTCACTTCCATGGAGCAGACCACCTTCGAGGTGGTGCGCGGTGCGCGCCTGGCCCACGATGCCGGCATTGCCCTGGAAGAGATCGAAGGCGTATCCCAGGATCTGGCCGAGCTGATCCAGATCATTTCCAGCGCGGCCCAGCAGCAGACCAGCTCGGCAGGGCAGATCTCGCACACCATGTCGGTGATCCAGCAGATCACCGAGCAGACGTCCTCAGGCTCCAGTGCCACGGCTGAAAGCATCGGCAACCTGGCGCAGATGGCCAGCGAGATGCGCCGTTCGGTGTCCGGCTTCACCCTGCCTGCGCCCAGCCCCGATGCGAACCCGGAGTGATCATGGCCGAACGGCACGAATACGTACTCCCGGCCTTGTGCGAGGAGTTGCTCAAGGTCAAGGCTCAACTGGACCTGTTCGTGCGCGGCGGGCGCGAGTACACCCAGGAATTGAACGCCCTGATGGCACCGTTGCGGCAGATTGCCGACGCCTTGGCGGTGCTGGGTTTCGGTCAGCCACGCAAGGTGATCATCGATCAGTTGGCAGTCATTCAGGGTCTGGTGCAGGGCACGCGCGAACCCAACGATGCGGTGTTGATGGACGTCGCCGGAGCCCTGCTCTATGTCGAGTCCACACTGGCCGGAATGGCCGGCCCCAGCGATGCGCCCGGCCGCGACGAGCCGCAGGCGTCCAGCACCGACCTGACGCAGATTCGCCAGGTGGTGATGCGCGAAATTCGCTTCGGGCTGCAGGAGGCCAGGGACGTCCTGACCGACTCCACCGACGGGCAATGGGATCTGCCACGCCTGCGGACACTGGCCCCGCTGCTGACGCAGTTGCGCGGCGCCCTGGTCATGCTGGCGCTGCCCCGGGCGGCTGCCGTGCTGCAAGCCTGCAACCAGGCCGTTCAAGACAGCCTGCTGGCCGGCCCGCAGGCTTCCTGGGAACGGGTCGTGACCGGCCTAGCGGCCGTCGAGGACTATCTGCAACGCACCAGCGAGGCACCGCAACTGGCCCATGAGGCTGTGTTGGAAGTGGCTGAGACGGCCTTGGCCATGACGGCGCCGCAAGTCGAGCCACTTGCCACGCCAGCAACCGAGCGGGGCCTGGAGCCCGAGCCGCTGGATACGCAGCTGCTAGAGATCTTTCACAGTGAAGCCCTGAGCCACCTGAGCGGTGTCGAGCGGTTTCTCGCGCTGGACGAGCAGGGCAACGATGTCGCGGTCACCGATGAGTTGCAGCGGGCCCTGCATACGCTCAAGGGCAGCGCGCTGGTGGCCGGGGTCACGCCGTTGGCCGAGCTGGCCACCGCGTTCGATGTCATGGCCCGCGAGCTGCGTGCCCACCGGCTGCCGTTCCAGGGCCAGGAATTGAGCCTGCTGGGCGACGCCCACTATCTGATGCGGCAGAAGCTGCTGCAGTTGCCCGCGCAGCCGTTGACGCCCATCCCAGGCGCTGTCGAGTTGATCCAGCGTGTGCAGGAACGCACCGCCGAGCGTCTGCAGGGCGTGCAGGCGCAAGGTGATGCCCGGCAGGTCCAGGCGCCGCAACTGATCGAGCGGCTGCTGGACGAGGGCATGGATATCCTCCTGGATGCCGAGCGTCTGCTGCAGCGCTGGCAGCAGCACCCGGACAGCCGCCAGGAGTTGCCGATTCTGCTCGACCAACTGACGCTGCTGGGCGAACAGGCGCAATTGACCGATGTGCAGGCGCTCGACGAGCTGTGCGAGGCCTTGCTCGACCTCTACGGTGCGGTCGAAGAAAGCAGCCTGAGCGTCAGTCCCGGCTTTTTCCAGGAAGCCGAGCAGGCCCAGGAAGCCATGATCGGCATGCTCGACCAATTGGCCGCAGGCCAGGAGGTCAAGGCGCAGCCCATCCACGTGCGCGCCCTGCGCACATTGCTGCAGGGGTCTCTGGACCCGCACGCCATGGGCGTGGTGCAGCGCGACGGCGGGGCGATGATCGATCTCGCCCGGCTTGGCAGCGGGGTTGCCAACGCTGGCGACGAAGAACCGATTGAACAGACTCAGCGGCGCTGGCTGAGCGAGTCGGACGCTGACAGCGAGGCCGAGGACGCCGACGACGGCGAGTTGTTGAATATCTTCATCGAAGAAGGCCTGGACATCGTCGAAAGCGCTGGCGCTGCGCTTTTGCGCTGGCAGGCCGAACCTGCCAACCACCTCGAAGCGGAGAACCTGCTGCGCGACCTGCACACGCTCAAGGGCGGTGCGCGGATGGTGGAGATCGGTCCGCTGGGCGATCTGGCCCATGAGCTGGAATCGGTCTACGAACGCATCTCTCAAGGCCAGCTGCAGGCCTCGACGCAGTTGTTCGGCTTGCTGCACAAAGGTCACGACCGTCTGGCGCAGATGCTTGATGCGGTTCGCTCCGGGCAACCCTTGCCGGCGGCCGGGAAGCTGATTGCCGCGATCGCCGAGTTCGCTACGGGCAGTGAGCCAGCGCCTGCCAACCTGCCCAAGCCTGCGGCTGCCGAACCGGTGGCGGCGGAGCGCGGTCCGGTCGATGTGATCAAGGTCGGCGCCGAGCTGCTCGACGAGTTGGGCAACCTGGCCGGCGAGACGTCCATCTTTCGCGGGCGCATCGAACAGCAGGTCAATGACGCTCAGGCGGCGTTGCAGGAAATGGAAACCACCATCGAACGCATGCGCGACCAGTTGCGCCGCCTGGATACCGAAACCCAAAGCCGCATCCTCAGCCGGCATCAGGTGGAAGGCCAGGGTTACGAAGATTTCGATCCACTGGAAATGGATCGTCATTCGCAGTTGCAGCAGCTGTCACGCGCCTTGTTCGAGTCGGCATCGGACCTGCTCGACCTCAAGGAAACCCTGGCCGGACGCAACCTGGAGGCGCAGACCTTGCTGCAGCAGCAGGCGCGGGTCGACAGCCAGTTGCAGGAAGGCCTGATGCGAACGCGCATGGTGCCGTTCGAGCGCCTGGTGCCGCGCTTGCAGCGGGTGGTGCGGCAGGTCGCCGAGGAATTGGGCAAGGAGGTCGAGTTCGAAGTCAGCGAGGCACAGGGCGAGATGGACCGCAGTGTGCTGGAGCGCATGATCGCGCCGCTCGAACACATGCTGCGCAACGCCGTCGACCATGGCTTGGAGCCGGTCGAGATGCGAATGGCGGCCGGCAAGCCCGCTGTGGGGCACATTCGCCTGGCCTTGCTGCACCAGGGCGGCGACATCGTCATCGAAATGAGTGACGACGGTGCCGGGGTGCCCCTGGCTGCGGTGCGGGCCAAGGCGATCAAGCGCGGCTTGCTGGATCCGCACAGTGAGCTCAGCGATCACGACGTGCTGCAGTTCATTCTGCAACCCGGCTTCTCCACGGCCACCAAGGTCACACAGATTTCCGGCCGGGGCCTAGGCATGGACGTGGTCCATGAAGAGGTCAAGCAGCTGGGCGGCGCCATGAGTATCGACTCGCGGCCAGGGCAGGGCGCACGGTTCCAGATTCGCCTGCCGTTCACCGTGTCGGTCAATCGTGCCTTGATGGTGCAATGCGGGGAAGAACAGTACGCGATCCCCCTCAACAGCATCGAGGGCATCGTGCGGGTCATGCCCGGCGAGTTGCACGATGCCTACCAATCTGCCCCGCCGCGCTACGGCTACGCCGGGCGGGTCTACGACCTGCGCTATCTGGGTACCTTGCTGCATGGGCTTGCCGTGCCCTCGCTGACCGCGCAAAGCCAGCCTTTGCCGGTGCTGCTGGTGCGCGCCTTCGATCAGCAGGTGGCGGTGCAGGTCGATGCCTTGGCCGGTTCCCGCGAAATCGTGGTGAAGAGCCTGGGCGCCCAGTTCGCGGCGGTACCGGGCCTGGGTGGGGCGACCATTCTCGGCGATGGCAGTGTGGTGCTGATTCTCGATCTGCTGGCGCAGTTGCGCGCCCGCCAGGGGGTGGCCGTGGCCCGCGCCGGCTACCAGCACGGCGCGCAGGTGCGGCGCTTGCAGGTACTGGTGGTGGACGACTCGGTGACCGTGCGCAAGGTCACCAGCCGCCTGCTGGAACGCCACGGCATGCAGGTGCTGACGGCCAAGGACGGGGTCGATGCCATGGCGCTGTTGCAGGAATACAGCCCCGATATTCTCCTGCTGGACATCGAGATGCCGCGCATGGACGGTTTCGAAGTGGCGCGGCGTGTCCGCCGGCATCCCACGCTCAGGCATCTGCCGATCATCATGATCACTTCGCGCACCGGCCAGAAGCATCGCGAGCGGGCGATGGCCATCGGCGTCAACGAATACCTGGGCAAGCCCTATCAGGAGAATCAGTTGCTCGAATGCATCGAACGCTGGGGTGAACCCCTTGCTTGACCGGGCGATTGGCCGCCGCGACAGCCTCACCGCGCTGTTGCTGCCCCTTGCCGACCGCAATCTGCTGCTGCCCAACGTGGCGGTGGCCGAGCTGATCGACTACCTGCCCGGCGAGCCGGTGCTGGGGGCCCCGCGTTGGCACCTGGGGATGATCGAGTGGCGCAACCTGCGCCTGCCGCTGGTCAGTTTCGAGGCCGCCAGCGGCGGCGAGGCGGTGATCGGCGAGCGCGCACGCATCGTCGTGCTCAACGCCTTGGGCGAAACCTCGATGCGTTTCATCGCCGTATTGATCCAGCATGTGCCTCGCTCGTGCCGGGTCGACAGTCAGTTGAGCTACGTGGACGTGCCGCTCAAGCCGCTGGAAATGGCCGCCGTGCAGGTCGGCGAAACCGTGGCCCGAGTACCGGACCTGGCCGCTCTGGAAAACCTGCTGCACAGCGCGTTGTAGACACATTGTCGCGTAATCGTTGCAGCGCTTTACAGCGGTCGGCCCGCCCGGCACTCTGGCCATTGTCATTGTTGCAGGGACCTCGTAATGCTCCACCGCACCTTTCTCGCCTTCGCCCTCTGTGCTGCGCTGTTCAGCGGCAGTGCCGTGCGCGCCGAAGTTCCGGCGGGCTATTCGATGGTGTTGCTGACCGAGAACTTTCCGCCCTACAACATGGCCAGCAACGACAAGAACTTCGCCCAGGAAGACAACATTCGCGGCATCGCGACCGAGCTGGTGCGGGAAATGTATCGGCGTGCCGGGATTCCCTACAGCATGACCCTGCGCTTTCCCTGGGACCGTATCTACAAGCTGGCCCTGAACAATCCCGGTTATGGGGTGTTCGTCACCGCGCGTCTGCCCGAGCGCGAACAGTCCTTCAAGTGGGTTGGCCCCCTGGGGCCGGATGACTGGATCATGCTGGCCCGGGCGGACAGCCCGATTACCGTGGAGAATCTCGACCAGGCCCGGCCCTATAGGATCGGCGCCTACAAGGGCGATGCCATCGCGCAAAGCCTGGCCGAGCGGGACATGCGTCCGATCCTCGCGCTGCGCGATCAGGACAACGCGCGAAAACTGCACGACGGGCAGATCGACCTGTGGGCCACGGGTGACCCGGCGGGTCGATACCTGGCTCGTCTGGAAGGGATCAGTGGGCTCAAGACGGTGCTGCGTTTCAACAGTGCCGAGCTGTTTCTGGCGCTGAACAAGGAGACGCCGCAGGAGGTGGTCGAGCGCCTGCAGCGAGCGCTCGATGACATGCGTCGCGAAGGCGTGGTCGATCGGGTCTTCGCCAAGTATCTATGACACTCGGCAAGCTTGGATCAGTGGTAGATCCCACCCTTGCCGTGAGCGGCCGTCGCGCGGTTGCCGCGCTCGCCGATCATCTGCCGGACCGGTATCCACTCGACGCCCTTGGCCTTCAAGCGCGGTAACTCGCGCTCCAGCACTTCCAGGGTCTGTGGATAAGGGTGGCCGATGATCACCACCGTGCCCTGCTTGTGCGCCAGGGCAATGGCTTTCTCGAGCTGGCCAGCGATGGCCTCGACGGTGCGCGTGTCGTCCAGGAAGACATCCCGCGACAGGCTGGCCAGGCCAATGCTCTGGGCCTTGGCGGCGGCCACGGTGGCTGCGCTGGTGCGGCTGTCGACGAAGAACATGCCGTGCTGCTGCAATTCGTTCATCAGCAGGGCCATGGCCTCGGGCTGCGACGTCATGCGGCTGCCCTCGTGGTTGTTCAGGCCGGCGGCATAGGGTACGGCCCGCAAGGCAGCCTGCAGTCGGCCGAGCAATTCACTGGCAGGCATGTCGGGACGCCAGGCGAACGGGCCGGTCGCGGGGTCCATGGGCATGTGCACCATCACGGTCTTGCCGGCCTTGTGCGCCTGACGAGCGAAATCGGCCGCATGCGGGGTATCGGGCATGATCGCCAGGGTCACCGGACCGGGCAGGGCCAGGGTGCGACTGTCTCGGGCAGGCGACTGGCCAAGGTCGTCGATGATCAGGCTCAGGTAAGCCGGACCGGCGAAGGCCGGTCCGGCCATCAGCAGCAACATGGCCAGCAACAGAATGCGGCGCATGTCAGTTGCCGCGCGTCACGCTCAGGCCCTTGAGCAGGCTGAGCGCCTGGCTGATCTGGAAGTCATCGTCCTGCGGCCGCGCCTTGCGGGCGCCGATCGCTGTCTTGCCCGATGGCCGGTCGGCGCCACCGTTGCCGTTGCCGAGGTGACCCTGCAGGTCGGCTTCCTTGAAACTTTCGGTATCGGCGTCGCGGGTCACTTTGCCCTGGCGCACTTCGACGTCCGGGACGATGCCCTGGGCCTGGATCGAGCGGCCATTGGGTGTGTAGTACAGCGCCGTGGTGATCTTCAGGGCACGATCGTTGTTGAGCGGCAGCACGGTTTGCACCGAGCCCTTGCCGAAGCTGTCGGTGCCCATGAGGATGCCGCGCTTCTGGTCCTGCAGCGCACCGGCGACGATTTCAGCCGCCGAGGCGCTGCCGCCGTTGATCAACACGACCAGAGGCACGCGCTCGCTGGCGTCTGCCGGGTCGGCGGAGAAGCGCAGTTCCGAGTTGGCGATACGGCCCTTGGTGTACACGATCAGGCCCTTGGTCAGGAAGTGGTCGGCCACCTCCACCGCGCTTTGCAGCACGCCGCCGGGGTTGTTGCGCAGGTCGAGTATCAGCCCCTTGAGCTTGCCGTTGTTGTCCTTGCGCAACTTCGCCAGGGCCTTGCCGACTTCTTCGCCGGTTTTCACCTGGAACTGGGTGATGCGCAGGTAGCCGTAGCCGTTTTCCAGCAATTGCGCCTTGACGCTCTTGACCTGAATGGTGGCGCGCGCAAGCGTCACGTCGAAGGGCGTGCCACCGTCGCGCACCAGGGTCAGGGTGATCTTCTCGCCGAGCTTGCCGCGCATCAGGTCGACGGCCTCGGTCATGCTCAGGCCCTGGGTGGGCTGGTTGTTGATCTTGACGATCAGGTCGCCCGCCTCGATGCCGGCCTTGGAGGCTGGCGTATCGTCGATGGGCGAGACCACCTTGATCATGCCGTTGTCGCTGCCCACTTCGATGCCCAGGCCGCCGAACTCGCCGCTGGTGCTTTCCTGCAGCTCCTGGAAGTCCTCGGGGCCCAGGTAGGCCGAGTGGGGATCCAGGTTGCTGAGCATGCCCTTGATGGCGTTCTCCAGCAGGGTCTTGTCATCCACAGGCTCGACATAGGCCGCCTTGATGCGGTCCATCACCTCGGCGAAGGTCCGCAGCTCGTCCAGCGGCAAAGGCGCTGCGGCCGGGGCCGCACTCGCTGCCCGAGCGGGCTGGGGGGACAGATCGGCAGCGACCACCGCAGGGGCGGCGGTGGCCACGGCGATCGTCAGGGCCAGCGAGGTAAGGCGGGACAGATGCGGCATGTCTAACAGACTCCTGATACGGGTTCGCGCCTTTGAGGGCTGCTTTTGAACGACTGCGCCAGTCAACCGCGACACCACTGCGAAGGGTCGGTCGGTTTGCCTTGCTGGCGTATTGCAAAATACAGCGCTGGCGTGCTCTGCCCGCCGCTGGTTCCTACGGTGGCGATGGCATCACCGGCCTTGACCACGTCGCCGGCCGACTTGAGCAGGGTCTGGTTGTGACCGTACAGGCTGAGGTAACCGTTGCCATGGTCGAGAATGACCAGAAGCCCGGCGCCGCGCAACCAGTCGGCGAAGACCACGCGGCCACCGTGCACCGCATGCACCTGGCTGCCGGCCGAGGCACTGATCATCACCCCATCCCATTTGGTACGAACGTCGTCACCGCGGGTTTCCCCGAAGCGTGCCAACAGTCGACCATCGACAGGCCATGGAAGTTTTCCCCGCGCCGAGGCAAATGCGCCGCCGAAGCTCTCGCCGCTGCTGGACACCATCGGGCCCGTCGGCGCACGAGGCGCCTGGGGCGCGGGTGTCGGCGCCTCTCGGGCTGCGGCTGCAGCCGCTTCACGCTGGCGACGCTGTTCGGCTTCCTGAGCGGCGAGCAGGGCCTTCTGCCGCGCTTCCTCGGCCTCGCGTGCCTGGCGGACCAGGGTTTCCTCGATGGTCTTGAGTACTTTGGCCAGGTCTTCCTGATCCTGCTGGCGGGCCTGCAGTTTCTGATCGCCTTGCTTGTACTGATCGTTGAGCCTGGCCAGGGCGACCTGGCGCTCCTTGCGCACCTTGTCGAGGTCTTCGCGCTGGCTGTCCAGGTTGCCTTGCTGCACCAACAGCTGCGCCTGCTGCAGGTTGATGTCCTTTTCCACACCGGCCAGCTTCTGCAGGGTCTGGTTGAAGCGTTTCAACTGTTCCAGGCGGGCCTGGCTCAGGTAGTCGTAATAGGTCAGGGTGCGGGCGAACTTCTCCGGGTTCTGCTGGTTGAGCAGAAGCTTGAGGTATTCCTGACGCCCGCTCTGATAGGCCGCGCGGGCCTGGATGGCAATGAGGCGTTGCTGTTCGACCCGGGCGGCCTGGAGCTTGGCTTTCTCGCCATCGAGACGCTCCAGCTCGCCCTCAGTCTTTTTTAGTTCTTTCTGCAGGGCCTCCACCTGCTTTTCCAGCTTGCCCATCTCGGTTTCGGTTGTGCGCAGCTCTTTCTGCACCCCGGATCTTTCTGCCTGCAGCGTGCCAAGAGTTTTCTGCAGCTCGGCGATGTCCTTGCGGGTGGCATCGATCTGCTGCTGGGTTTGCGCGCGCTCGTCGGCGAAGGCCGGGCCGAGCAGGCAGGTCAGGGTCAGGAACGTCAGGGCGCGGAGCATGGGTCAGCCTTGTACCAGGATCGAGGTGCCGGTCATTTCTTCGGGCTTGGGCAGGCCCATCAACCAGAGCATGGTTGGCGCCACGTCGGCCAGCACGCCGCCTTCGCGAACCTTGACGTCGCGCTTGCCGACGTAGATGAAGGGCACCGGCTCGGTGGTGTGCGCGGTATGTGCCTGACCGGTGCAGACGTCTTCCATCTGCTCGCAGTTGCCGTGGTCGGCGGTGATCAACGCTTCGCCACCGACCTTGTCGAGTGCGGCGGTGATACGGCCCACGCAGGTGTCCAGGCACTCTACCGCCTGGATCGCGGCGGCCATGATGCCGCTGTGGCCAACCATGTCGCCGTTCGCGTAGTTGACCACGATGACGTCATAGCGCTGCTGCTCGATGGCTTCGACGATTCGGTCGGTCACTTCCGGCGCGCTCATTTCCGGCTGCAGGTCGTAGGTTGCAACCTTCGGCGAAGGCACCAGAATGCGTTCTTCGCCGGGGAACTCTTCTTCGCGGCCACCGGAAAAGAAGAACGTCACGTGGGCGTACTTTTCGGTTTCGGCGATGCGCAGCTGGGTCTTGCCGTTCTTCGCCAGGTACTCGCCCAGCACGTTGTTCAGGCCGGTAGCGGCAAATGCCGCCGGTGCCGGGATCTTCGCCGAGTATTGGGTCAGGCCCACATAGCCAGCCAGCTTGGGCTGGCGCGCGCGCGGGAAATCGTTGAAGTCGTCTTCGACGAATACGCGGCTGAGCTCGCGCGCGCGGTCGGCGCGGAAATTCATGAAGATCACGGCGTCGCCGTCTTCGACACGGACGGGCTCGCCTACCGTGGTGGCCTTGACGAATTCGTCGCTCTCGCCACGCTCGTAGGCGGCCTGCAGACCCTGCACGGCAGTGGCGGCATGGAATTGCGAGGTGCCGTCGACAATCAGGTTGTACGCAGCGCTGACGCGATCCCAGCGATTATCGCGATCCATGGCGAAGTAACGCCCGATCAGGCTGGCGGTGCGGCCGTGGCCGAGACGGGCGAAGGTCGCATCCATCAGCTCCAGCGAGGCCTGCGCGCTCTTGGGCGGTGTGTCGCGGCCGTCGAGGAAGGCGTGCAGGTAAAGCTTCTGCGCGCCGCGCCCGGCGGCCAGCTCGGCCATGGCGACCAGGTGGTCCTGATGGCTGTGCACGCCACCGTCGGACAGCAGCCCCATGAAGTGCACCGCCTTGCCGGCTGCGACGGCCTTGTCCACGGCCGCGCAGATGGTGGGGTTGGTGAAGAACTCGCCATCGCGGATGGCCTTGGTCACGCGAGTGAAGTCCTGATACACCACACGCCCGGCGCCCAGGTTCATGTGGCCGACTTCCGAGTTGCCCATCTGCCCGTCGGGCAGGCCAACATCCATGCCCGAGCCCGAGATCAAGCCGTTGGGCTGGCTTGCCGTGAGTGCATCGAGCACCGGCTTGCGAGCCGAATAGACCGCGTTGTACTCGTGGTTTTCGCTGTGACCGAAACCATCGAGGATGATCAGGACCAGGGGTTTGGGCGTGGTTGTCATGGATCCCACTCGCTATGTCAGAAGAGCATTCAGGAGAAGCCCGGCATTTTAGGGCATTGCGGGGCTGTGTGACGAATCATGGCGGTTTATTTCATCGCGGACGCAAGAACAACAAGCACAGACCCGCAATGAGGCCGAGCGGTTCCGTCCGGCGGGCTTTGGCCGGACTTGGCGGCTGTGTATACTGGCCGACATTTTAACGCCCTGGAACCCGCTGATGGTTGCTCACCTGATTGAATTCGCCACAAATCACTATCTGCTCGTGACCGCGTTCGTGGTCCTGCTGGTCATGCTGATCATGCTGGAAATGAGCAAGGGTGCCAAAAGCCTCAGCCCCCGCGAGCTGACTGCGCTGGTCAACAGCGAGCAGGGCGTGGTCGTGGACATCCGCAACAAGAAGGAATACGCCGCCGGCCACATCGTCGGTGCCTTGAGCATTCCTCAGGACAAGCTGGCCAGCCGCATCGCCGAGCTGGAAAAGTACAAGGGCAAGACCCTGATCGTGGTCGACGCCATCGGCCAGCACGCCGGCACTGCCTGTGCCGAGCTGGTCAAGGCCGGCCACACCGCCGCCAAGCTGGCCGGTGGCGTATCGAGCTGGCGTGCCGACAACCTGCCCGTGGTGAAGTGACATGAAGCCGATCGTCGTCTACTCCAGTGACTATTGCCCGTACTGCTCGCGCGCCAAGTACCTGCTGGAAAGCAAGAAAGCGAAGTTCACCGAGATCAAGGTCGACGGCAAGTCCGAGCTGCGCCGCGAAATGGCCGCCAAGGCCGGCCGCACCTCGGTGCCACAGATCTGGATCGGCGACTTGCACGTCGGCGGCTGCGACGACCTGTTCGCCCTCGAGCGCGCCGGCAAGCTGGACGCGTTGCTGGGGGCCTGACGCGGTCCCCTTTACCCCCACACCTCTGAAGATCACAAGGATCAGCGATGACCGATCAAGCGAACAATGGCGCTGCCGCCGAAAACGAACCGCAGTTCTCGCTGCAGCGCATCTACGTGCGTGACCTGTCGTTCGAAGCCCCGAAAAGCCCGGCGATCTTCCGCCAGCAGTGGGAACCCAGCGTTTCCCTGGACCTGAACACCCGCCAGAAAGGCCTGGAAGGCGACTTCCACGAAGTCGTGTTGACCCTGTCGGTCACGGTCAAGAACGGCGAAGAAGTCGCATTCATCGCCGAAGTGCAACAGGCCGGTATCTTCCTGATCAAGGGTCTGGACGAAGGCTCGATGAGCCACACCCTGGGTGCTTTCTGCCCCAACATCCTGTTCCCGTATGCCCGCGAGACCCTGGACAGCCTGGTGACCCGCGGTTCGTTCCCGGCGCTGATGCTCGCTCCGGTGAACTTCGACATGCTTTACGCGCAGGAACTGCAACGCATGCAGGAATCGGGCGAAGCCCCTTCGGCCCAGTAAGCATGGCCGTGCTGTGAACAAAAAGCGCCTTTCGGGGCGCTTTTTTGTGTGTGCGTGCTGCCTCTTTCGCGAGCCCTCTGCCCGCGAAGAGGCCGTCAAGCCCTACTCAAAGCCCAGCTGCCGCCACGCCTCATACACCGCCACTGCCACCGTATTGGACAGATTCAAACTGCGGCACCCCTCGCGCATCGGCAGGCGCAACTTGTGCTGGCTGTCCAGCGCGTCCAGCACCTCGGCCGGCAGCCCACGGCTTTCCGGACCGAACAGGAACGCATCGCCCTTCTCGAAGCTGGCATCATGAAACGGTCGCGAACCCTTGGTGGTGAACGCGAACACCCGTGGCTGCCCCAAACTTTCCAGGCAACTGGCCAGGTCGGCATGGCGCTGCAGCGTGGCATATTCGTGATAATCCAGGCCGGCCCGACGCAAGCGCTTGTCGTCCAGCTCGAAGCCGATCGGCTCTATCAGGTGCAAGGCACAACCGCTGTTGGCACACAGCCTGATAATGTTGCCCGTATTGGGTGGAATCTCTGGTTGAAAAAGGATCACGTGAAACATGCGCGGCACCGAACTGAAGGACGGGCAGCATTCTACTCCTGATCCGAGCGAGCGTTCGCAACTGTGGCCACGGGTCTTGGGCTCGCTGGCCCTGTTCGGCCTGCTGATCGGCTTGATGATCGGCCGCCTGACCAATCCCGAGCCTGCTCGCCTGGACAACATCGAAGTGCACCGCGACCAGCTGGTGTTGTGGTTCAACGACGAGCCGAAGGTGCATGCCGAGGTGGTGGAAGGAACGGTGGCGATACTGTTCGACGCCACGGGTGCGCCGGCCAGCGGGCGGTTGCTGGTGGACGGCAAGCCGGTGACCTGGCGCATTCAGCGCAGTGAGGAGGGGTTGTTGTTGACCGCCGTGGCGGCGCGCCCCTTGCAGATGCAATGGCGCGCGGTGCAGGTCGATGGACGTTGGCAAACTACGATCGAGCTGGGCGAGCAATAAAAGAGGGGACTCCAGCCTGCCTGTACCGGAGCCCCCCAAGCGGGGATGAAATACCTGGCGCGGGGCCAGGTGTTTCGGTGTAAAGAAGGGGAGTCCCGGCCTGCCTGTACCAAGGTCCCCAAAACAGTAGTGCGGTATTCCAGCCTTGGCTGGAGTCGCGGTGTAAAGAGGGAATCCCCGGCCTGCCTGTACCAAGGTTCCCGAAACTGGGTAATGGTTAGTACATTGCAGCGCGCGTGCCAGTTTTGTTGCAGAAGCTTTCTGAACACCCAAAATGTTTTGCCGTACTGTTTATCTGATTGAAATATAAGGAAAAATAATTTTTATCGGATAACAGTCTTGTAGCTCATTGAAACGAACGAAGTTTTATCCGAGCGATCAGCGATGTTCAACAGCGCATCGTGTGGGTGCAGTGCACAAGGCGAATGCACAAAAGCGGAGAGTTTCTTCAAGCCCCCTGTAGCAGCGGCGCGAGCCGCGTCGGCGTTATGTGCGGTGCATCAGACCCACCGCAGTGAGGCCGGACGCGGCTTGCGCCGCTGCTACAGGGATCGGGTATGCCCGTGGCGGTGTGCGACGTCAGGCTTCCTCGACTTCGTCCTCGTCGGCGCCATCGACTTTCATGCCCAGTTCCTTGATCTTGCGGGTCAGGGTGTTGCGGCCCCAACCCAAGAGCACGGCGGCGTCGCGACGGCGTCCGGCGGTGTGCTTCAGGGCCGTCTCGATCATGATCCGCTCGAAACTGGGCACGGCGCTGTCGAGCAGGCTCGACTGGCCGCGTGCCAGGGCTTGGTCGGCCCACTGGCGTAGCGCCTGCTCCCAGTTGGTCACCGGTGCCGCGTCCTGCGGCAGGCTCAGCAGTTCGGGCGGCAGATCGCTGGTGTGCACTTCCCGCCCTGATGCCATCACGGTGATCCAGCGGCAGGTGTTCTCCAGCTGACGCACGTTGCCGGGCCACGGCAGGTTCTTCAGGTATTCCTCGGTTTCGCTTTTGAGCAGCTTGGGCTCGACCGCCAGTTCCTGGGCGGCACGGCTGAGGAAGTGGCGGGCCAGGGTCGGGATGTCTTCGCGGCGGTCCGACAGGCGCGGGATGTGGATGCGGATCACGTTGAGGCGATGGAACAAGTCTTCGCGGAACTTGCCGGCGTGCACCAGGGTTTCCAGGTTCTGGTGGGTGGCGGCGATGATACGCACGTCGACCTTGACCGGAATGTGCCCGCCAACGCGATAGAACTCGCCATCGGCCAGCACGCGCAGCAGGCGCGTCTGGGTATCGGCCGGCATGTCGCCGATTTCGTCGAGAAACAGCGTACCGCCGTCGGCCTGTTCGAAACGTCCACGGCGCAGGTTGGCTGCGCCGGTGAAGGCGCCCTTTTCATGGCCGAACAGCTCCGACTCCATCAGGTCTTTGGGGATCGCCGCCATGTTCAGCGCGATGAAGGGCGAAGCGGCCCGTGGGCTGTGCCGGTGCAGGGCGTGGGCGACCAGTTCCTTGCCGGTGCCCGACTCGCCGTTGATCAGCACAGTGATGTTGGAGTGGCTGAGTCGGCCGATGGCCCGGAAAACTTCCTGCATGGCCGGCGCTTCACCGATGATCTCGGGCGTGCGGGTCAATGCCGGGACTTCGGTCAGGCCCTGCTGTTCCTGCGCGTGCTGGTTGGCGCGCTTGACCAGCGAGACCGCCTCGTCGACGTCGAACGGCTTGGGCAGGTACTCGAAAGCGCCGCCCTGGTAGGAGGCCACCGCGCTGTCCAGGTCCGAATGGGCGGTCATGATGATCACCGGCAGACGCGGATGCTGTTCGCGAATGCGCGCCAGCAGGTCCAGGCCACTGGCGCCGGGCATGCGGATGTCGGAGATGATCACGTCGGGCTGCTGGCGTGCCAGCCGGCTCATGACGCCATCGGCGCTGTCGAAGCTCTGGGTGGTCATGCCTTCTTGCTGCAGGGCCTTTTCCAGTACCCAGCGGATGGAACGGTCGTCATCGACGATCCAGACAGTTTCACTACGGCTCATGACGAAGCGGCTCCTTGTTCCAGCGGCAGGAAGATCGAAAAGGTGGTGTGGCCGGGGTGGCTTTCACATTCGATCAAGCCCTGGTGCTGACTGATGATGTTCTGGGTAATGGCCAGCCCCAGGCCGGTGCCGTCGGGACGGCCACTGACCATGGGGTAGAAGATGGTTTCCTGCAGTTGGGCCGGAATGCCCGGACCGTTGTCGGTGATCTCGATCTTGCTGACCAGGCGATGGCGTACATGGCCGATGGTGAACTGGCGCATGGCGCGGGTACGCAGGCTGATGCGGCCCAGGCGCAGCTCGTTCTGGCCGCTGATGGCCTGCATGGCATTGCGCACGATGTTGAGCACCGCCTGGATCATCTGTTCGCGGTCGATCAGGACATCGGGAATGCTCGGGTCGTAGTCGCGCACCAAGGTGATGCAGCCCTGGCTTTCGGCCTCGACCAGATTGGCCACCCGCTCCAGCACCTCGTGGATGTTGGTCATGGCCAGCGAGGGCAGCTTGTTCGAGCCAAGCATGCGGTCGACCAGGTTACGCAGGCGGTCGGCTTCCTCGATGATGACGTTGGTGTAGTCCTTGAGACTTTCCTCGGGCAGCTCGCGGGCCAGCAGTTGGGCAGCACCGCGGATGCCGCCCAGCGGGTTCTTGATCTCGTGGGCCAGGCCACGCACCAGCATCTTGGTGGTTTCCTGCTTGGACAGCTGCGCCTCTTCCTTGGTGATGCGCAGCAGGCGATCGCGTGGATGCACTTCGAGCAGTAGCCACGTTGCGCCGTTGCTGAGGATCGGCGTCACGGCATAGTCGACCGTCAGCGTCTGGCCGGCCAGCGCGGTCAGCATCGCTTCGCGCTTGGTGAAGGGGTGCGCTTGTTCGACGGCCTGGCGCAGGGAATTCAAGGCTTCGGTCGATTCGGTGAACAGTTCGCTGATGAACTGACCATGGCTGCGCTGGCCACTGATCGCCAGCAACATCTCGGCTGCGGGGTTCATGTACTCAAGGCGCAGGTCGGCATTGAGCAGAATGGTTGCAGTGGTGAGGTTGTCGAGTAACAGTCGGTGCAGGGCATCGCTGATGGTCATGGGGACAGGTGACCTCTTTTGGCACAGGGCGCCCGCGGCAATGCCCGGGTTCGCGCGCGAAACAAACTCGCTGGTGCAGGGAAAATGCAAGAACCAAACCAAGGCTCCGAAAAGAAGCGCCGATCGTACAAATGAGTGCCACAGGTGCTCAGCGTCTGCGCGAAAACCCGTGGCATGCCGCCAGGACGAACCAAAATGGCACGTTCCGACTTTCGGCAGCCCTGATAGTGCACCAATCGAGTGCGTCAATGCTAGCCGCCGGGTCGCGGCTCAGTCGTCTTCGGGTTTGTCTTTGAGCGGGCATTCCGGACGTACGCCGTAATCGGCAGTCCGGCAAGGATGGACACGGCGTTTCTGGATCAGCGAGATGCGCTGCAGATGAACCGGCTGTGCAGGTGTGCGCTCGATCACATGGTCGTCCTGATCGATGATCTCGGCAGCCAGGGTGTGGGTGCCGCGGTCGACGTTGCTCAAGGCGAATACCGGGCTGCGGCCCGGAGCCTGCGCGATTTCACCGTCCAGTAGCAGGCGGTAGCGATGGTTCGGCTGCAAGGCCGGCTCGCTGGTGAGGGTGACGATCAGTGAACCGTCTTCCTCGCGCACGGCGGTGTCCGGCAGCGGGCCCAGGATGCGCAGCATCTGATAGCGCATCACCGTCGATTTGCTCGGAACGGCCACCTTGCCGGTGCGTGGCGGCGTGGCGGTCGCCGGTGCGCTGGTGCCGGAGCGTGTCGGCATCGGCACGCGTTCGGCGCCTTTGCCGGGCTGGTCGGTGAACACCCGGTTGCCGTTGGCGTCGACGTAGGTGTACACCGCAGCTTGCGCGGAGGCGGTAGCCAATGCCAGCCAGAGAAGGGCCCGGTACCTCACGGCAGGTGAACCCGCTGCACCGTGAAGGTGACGGTGGCGCTTTCCTGGATGACCGCTTCCTGACTGTCGACCACCTGCACCGCAAGGCTGTGTTCACCGCGATCGACGTTCACCAGTTGCAGGCGCGGCACGTTGGTCGGCTGGCCGTAGGGCTGGCCGTCGAGGACCAGGCGCAGCCGGTCTCCCGAGCGTAGACGGGGCACGATCGCTACGCCGACGTCGAAGGTACCGTTGTTGGCGCGCAGGGCTTCGTCGCTCGGCAGGCCGGTCAGCTCCAGCTGGCTGTACTGAGTCTGCGGCACCTGGACGGCAGTGCTGGGCAGGGTCACCGGTGCCGGCTTGCGCGGCGACTCGACGCTGTTGAGCGGCGGCAGTTCGACCGTCTGGCTCGCACGCCCCTCGGGAGGCTGGTTGCTGTAGGCGGTGTTGCCCTGGGCATCGGTGTACTTGTAGATCTGCGCGGCGGCAGGCAGCGAACACAGCAGTAAAAGCGAGGCTAGGGGTGAGCGCATGGAAACTTCTCTGAGTGGCGCTTGCATGGAGGCCAGCATAGAGCAAATGGCAGGTCGGGTGCATCGCCGCTGTGCCCGCCGCGCAACGAAAAAAGGCCACCCGAGGGTGGCCTTTCTGTCACATCACAGGGATCAGACGCTGTAGTACAGGTCGTATTCCAGTGGGTGTACGAAGGTACGAACCTTGATTTCTTCTTCGCTCTTCAGAGCGATGAAGGCATCGATGAAGTCGTCGCTGAACACGCCGCCCTTGGTCAGGAACGCACGGCCCTTGTCCAGCTCTTCCAGGGCTTCCTTCAGGCTGCCGCAAACCTGCGGGATTTCCTTGGCCTCTTCAGGCGGCAGGTCGTACAGGTTCTTGTCGGCGGCATCGCCAGGGTGGATCTTGTTCTGGATACCGTCCAGGCCAGCCATCAGCAGCGCTGCGAAAGCCAGGTACGGGTTGGCTGCCGGATCCGGGAAGCGGGCTTCGATACGACGGCCCTTAGGGCTGTTGACGTAAGGAATACGGATCGAAGCGGAACGGTTGCGAGCCGAGTAGGCCAGCATCACTGGTGCTTCGAAACCTGGGACCAGACGCTTGTAGGAGTTGGTCGACGGGTTGGTGAAGCCGTTCAGTGCCTTGCCGTGCTTGATGATGCCGCCGATGAAGTACAGGGCGGTGTCGGACAGACCGGCATAGCCTTCGCCAGCGAAGGTGTTCTTGCCTTCCTTGGAGATCGACATGTGCACGTGCATACCCGAGCCGTTGTCACCGTACAGTGGCTTGGGCATGAAGGTAGCGGTGCGGCCGTAGGCGTCGGCAACGTTGTGCACGACATACTTCAGGGTCTGCACTTCGTCGGCCTTGGCGACCAGGGTGTTGAACTTGACGCCGATTTCGTTCTGGCCGGCAGTCGCCACTTCGTGGTGGTGAACTTCGACGACCTGACCCATCTCTTCCAGTGCGTTGCACATGGCAGTACGGATTTCGTGGTCGTGGTCGACCGGTGGCACTGGGAAGTAGCCGCCTTTCACGCCTGGACGGTGGCCCTTGTTGCCGCCGTCGACGTCCTGGTCGGTCATCCAGGAAGCCTGTTCCGAGAAGATCTTGAACATGGAGCCGGAGATGTCCGACTTGAACTTCACTTCGTCGAAGATGAAGAACTCAGGCTCGGGACCGACGAACACGGTGTCGCCGATACCGGTCGACTTCAGGTATTCCTCGGCACGGTGGGCAATGGCGCGCGGGTCGCGATCGTAGCCTTGCATGGTCGACGGTTCGATGATGTCGCAGACCAGAATCAGGGTCGGCTCTTCGGTGAACGGGTCGAGCACGGCGGTGCTGTCGTCGGGCAGCAGGATCATGTCGGAGGCTTCGATGCCTTTCCAGCCTTCGATGGAGGAGCCGTCGAACATCTTGCCGACTTCGAAGAAGTCGTCGTCCAGTGCATCGCGCGCTGGCATGGTCACGTGCTGCTGCTTGCCTTTGGTATCAGTGAAGCGCAGATCAATCCACTTGACGTCATGATCTTTGATGAGTTGAACCGACTTCGACATGTTGTCCTCCGGGGTGGAATAGGGCCGATTATGGTGAGGGCCCCAAATATGAGTGATGCCGGGCCCGATAGTCGGCCAAGGCAACCTGCCTCACAAGGGAGCAATTTGCATGCCAGTGCCCCTTGATGGGCGCAATGCCGCTGTGCACGATCCCTATGTTTGAGCACATTCCCCTGTAGCAGCGGCGCAAGCCGCGTCATGCCTTGGCCCTTTCATTAATAGGTCTGAGGGCGGGACGCGGCTTGCGCCGCTGCTACAGGGGGCTGTGGTGAATGGGGGTGCGCTGGTTTGGTGCGGGGTGTTTGTGGGTGGTCCAGAATGGTGCGTTCGGCCGTTCGTACGATAACTGGTCAAACCTTGAGCAATTTCCGCTATAATCCGCGCCCCTCTTTTCAGGCTGGCATTTCGCGCGCTGTTTTCATGAAACTTATCGTAAAAGTCTTCCCAGAGATCACCATCAAGAGCCCGCCGGTGCGCAAGCGTTTCATCCGCCAGCTCGCCAAGAACATCCGCATGGTGCTCCGTGACCTGGACCCGCAGCTGGTGGTCAATGGCGTGTGGGACAACCTTGAAGTCCAGACCAAATTGACGGACGCCAAGGTGTTGCGCGAGATGACCGAGCGCCTGAGCTGCACGCCAGGTATCGCGCATTTCCTGCAAGTGGACGAATACCCGCTGGGCGATATGGATGACATCGTGGCCAAGTGCAAGGCGCACTTCGGCCCGCTGCTGCCTGGGAAGATCTTTTCGGTGCGTGCCAAGCGTGCCGGCAAGCATGCCTTCAGCTCGATGGACGTGGAACGCACCGTCGGCAGTCAATTGCGCCGCGAGTGCGGCGCCGCTGGCATCGACCTGAAAAAGCCCGACGTCGTGGTGCGCCTGGAAATCCGTGACCAGCGCCTGTTCGTCATCCATGACCAGCACGATGGCATGGGCGGTTACCCGCTGGGCGCCCTGGAGCAGACGCTGGTCCTGATGTCCGGTGGTTTCGACTCCACCGTCGCGGCCTACCAGATCATGCGTCGCGGCCTGATGACCCATTTCTGCTTCTTCAATCTGGGCGGTCGCGCCCATGAACTGGGCGTGATGGAAGTCGCTCACTTCCTGTGGAAGAAGTACGGCAGCTCCCAACGCGTGCTGTTCATCAGCGTGCCGTTCGAGGAAGTGCTGGGCGAGATTCTCGGCAAGGTCGACAACAGCCACATGGGCGTGATCCTCAAGCGCATGATGCTGCGTGCCGCCACGCGTCTGGCCGACCAGTTGAAGATTCCTGCGCTGGTCACCGGCGAGGCCATCTCCCAGGTTTCCAGTCAGACCCTGCCCAACCTGTCGGCGATCGACAGCGCCACCGATAAATTGGTGTTGCGTCCACTGCTGGCCAGCCATAAACAGGACATCATCGATCAAGCAGTTGAAATTGGGACTGCCGATTTTGCCAAACACATGCCAGAATATTGCGGCGTGATTTCGGTCAACCCGACCACCAGCGCAAAACTGCCGCGCGTTGTCCATGAAGAGAAGTCTTTCGACATGGCCGTGCTCGAGCGAGCGTTGGAGCGTGCCAAGCTGGTGTCCATCGATGAAGTCATCGACCAGCTGGGCCGGGATATCGAAGTCGAAGAGGTCAGCCAGGTGCTGCCCGGACAGGTCGTCATCGATATCCGCCACCCCGATGCCCAGGAAGACCAGCCATTGTCACTGGCCGGCATCGAGGTCAAGGCAATGCCTTTTTATGCCCTGAACAACCGCTTCAAGGAACTGGACTTCACACGCCAGTACTTGCTGTATTGCGACAGGGGCGTCATGAGCCGACTGCATGCTCACCATTTGTTGAGTGAGGGACATGCCAATGTGCGCGTTTATCGTCCGACATAGAGTTCCGGGGTTGAATGGCGGATCCATCCGCCATCGCCCTCCCGATTGCAGGCAGCGCGGGAGTCACTGCGCCGCTTGACCGAATTCGCTGTTTATTAATATTCGCCACGTAGAATGCGCGGCAACCGAATCCTCTGATCGAGATACACAAGTGATCGAAAATCTACGCAACATCGCCATCATTGCTCACGTTGACCATGGTAAAACCACCCTGGTAGACAAACTCCTGCGTCAGTCCGGCACTCTGGAGCGCAACGAGCTCAAC
>Ga0308158_10000407_pt1 | contig 74187 bp, 66 predicted proteins | sample PhyBR2_FD_201038 | JGI IMG/M metagenome (GOLD analysis project Ga0308158, IMG submission 201038) | Phyllosphere microbial communities from UC Gill Tract Community Farm, Albany, California, United States - DLSLB.R2 | ecosystem: Host-associated > Plants > Phyllosphere > Unclassified | place: USA... | reverse complement strand
CATGGTGTGGTTACGTTTGGAAGGGTGATGGCGGGGGCCTTCGATGGCGGCGGAAGGCGTAGCACGGGAAGGCTCAGCTGTTGGCTCTGGCCCTGATGCAGGAAGGTGGCGGTTTGCGGCGTGACGCCGGTCAGCGTCCAGCCATTGTCCAGCGTGCTGCCCACGGCCAGCTTGAGCGTGCGCTGGTTGGGCAGGCGCAGCAGCGCCCACTGCGCCTGGCTGTCGATGATCACGCCGCTCAGGCGGATGCCGGCCAGGGAGGTGGCCTGGCTCTTGCCGGTGGCCGCATCGGGCTTGCGGTCGGGGCTGAACATCGATTGCTGCCAGGTCAGGGCCAAGGCGTTTTCAGGCAGCGCCGCCAGGCTGACGGGCTTGGCGGCGGGCGGTTGTTCATGGGGATGGCTGGCGGGCAGCCAGTCGACGGTCCGGCCGGCACCCAGCAACAGGCTGCTGGCCACGCCGATCAGCACCGCCGTCGTCGCCAGCAGGGTCAGGCCTACGCTACCCAGCTTCATGTGGCAGGCTCCTTGGCCAGGGTTACCGGCGCCGGTTGCAGATAGCCGCGCAGCAGCAGGTGCACGCGCAGACGCCCCGCGCCGCCGACCGAGGGCGCCGTGCTGGTGCGGCGAATGCTCAGGTTGTCGACGAACAGGAAGGGCTGGCCGTACTCCAGATCCCGCAACAGCCGGGTCAGCGGTTCCAGCGCGCACTCCAGGGTGAGGCTGACCTTGACCTGGCGGTACGGCTCGGCCGTGTCCTGCTCCGGGGTGATGGGCATGCGCTGGGTCACCTGGCAGCCCGGGCCTTGGTCGGCATGGGCCTTGACCAGGTCGAGGCTGCGTTGCATCAGGTCGGCGGCCACGGCGCTGGGGTCGGTACCCGGCAGCAGGCTGCTGCGGCTGGACGGGTCGCGCCGCGCGGCCTGCAGGCGCTGTTGCAGGTCATCGCGCTGGGCCAGCACGCCGGCGTAGCGCTGTTGCTGCTGGCGCAAGGTATCGGCCTTTTCTTCGATCGCGGCCAAGGGGTCCAGGAACCAGCTCTGCACCAACAGGTACCAGGCCAGCCACAGCACCGCGGCGAGGGCTATCCAGGCGGCGCCGCGGCGTTCGCGTGGTGTGAATTCACGGCGCATCGGCAGGCTCCTTGCGCAACTGGGCGCGCAGCGAAAAACGCTCCTTGGCGGTTTTTTCGTCGGGTTGGATGATGCCCTGGAATCGCGCATCGACCAGGGTCTGGCAGGCCTTGACCCGGGTGATCAAGGTGCTGGCCTTGGCGCTCTGCCCGCTGATGGAAAGCGTGCCGTCCTCGGCGATTTCCAACTGCTCGATCCAGGTGTCGGCACCCAGGCAACCGGTCAGGTCCACGAGCATGCTGGTCAGGGTCGGCTTTGCGGCTTTCTGCTGCGCCAGATAGCGCGCAGCGCCCTGGGTGTTGGCCAGCTCCTGACGCAACGCCTGCACGTGCTGCACCTGCTCGCGCTGGGCGGCCACGCTGTCCTGCATGCTGGTCAGGCGGTCGCTGCGGGCGTCCAGCCACAGCAGCATGCAGGCCAGGGTCAAGGTCACGCACCCCAGCGCCAGGTAGCGGGTCAGGCGGTAATGTCCGGAGCGAGGGGGGCGGCGATCCGCCGGCAACAGGTCGACGCCCAGAGGCTGACCGGCACGGTCCAGGCCGTCCACGGCCACGAACGTCAGGCCACGGTCGCGACACTGATCCAGCATCTGCGTCAGACGCTCCTGCACGATAGCCACCAGCAACACCTGCGCCTGGGTCTTGCCCCGGCTTTGCAGACGCGCCACGTAGTGCATGCGCTCGCGGGGGAAGGGCGTGTACTTGTCCAGCTCGAAACCCACCACGCTGTGCAGGTCGCGAATGGCTGCCAAGGGCAACTGCAGGGTCTGGGCCATCACCGTGTCGGCGGGCAGCAGCAGCACCAGACGCTCGCCCGGAGCGCTGTCGAGAGGCTCTGACAAGGGCCAGCGAATCGAGCGCTCGTTCACCTGCGGCAGCAGCCGATCGCGCCAGCGGGCGGGCAGCGACTGGCGCAATTCTTGCAGCCATGCCCGCCACAGCCCAGGGGCGGGTGATGCGCGCCACTGGCTGTGCAAGCGTGCCTGCAGCGGCGCCAGGCGTTGTGTGAGTCGTTGCTTCATTCTTGCCAGCGCAGGACCCGGTAAGGTCGTGCCCCCTCCTTCGATGGGTTGAGTAACAGGGTGACGCGCAGCGTCGTGGTGTAACCACCCGGCAGCGTCGCCTGGCTGCGGATCGTGACGATCGGCCCGGCGTCTTCGCCCAGCGGCCCGCCCTGTGGCAGGTCCAGTGCGCGGCGCAGCCATGGCGCCGCCAGGCGTGGTTCGGGGCTCGGCAGGCCGCTCCACAGGGTCAGGTAAGGCGCAGCGCGCCGGTACAGCGACTGGTCCATGCCCGGTATCGCGCGCAGCTCTTCGAGCATGCGCAACGGTGCGTGGCCATCGCCCCGGCGCTGTTCCAGCGCTCGGGCCAGCTGGCGCGCCTGCTCGGCGCTGGCGCCGGCGGCCTGCAACAGCCGCGCGATCTGTTCGGCGGAACCGGCGTTGAGGTCCAGCTTGCCTTGCTCGCTGCGCAGGCTGACCGCCAGTTGCGCACCGTTGAAGCTCAAGGCGTGGGCTTGCCCATCGGCCAGCCAGTGCCGTTGCGGATCGCGCTGCAGTTGCGCCACCACCGCCATGCCCACACCCGCTTCGGCGGCCAGCAACGCCTGGGTATGCTGGCGTTGCCACAGCGCCTGGCGGTTCTGCAGGTGCACCCAGCCCACCAGGCCGGCCAGCAGAGCGCTGAGCAATGCCAGCACCCACAGCACCAGCAGCAATGCCACGCCGCGCTGACGACGCATCCCACGTCGCGCCGTCACAGCGCACCGGCCTCGCCGGACAGGTCCAGACGCAGGTTCACGCTTTGCAGCGGCCAGGGCACCGGCCCCGCCAGCCGGACGTCGATGCGTACCCCGCGCGGCAAGCGGCTGGGCCATGGCCAGTGATCCAGCCAGCCGGTGGGCTGGCCTTGCGGCGTCAGGCCGCGATAGCTCAACTGCAGCGCCTGCACCCGATGCAGCAACACCTGTGGCTCGCCGTGAGGTTGCAAGGCCTGCCCTTGCAACCGTGCCAGCGTGAGCTGCAAGCGCTGGCCCACCAGCTCCAGACTGTGGCGATACACGCCGCCTCCCAGGCTGGGCGACAGCGGTGCATAGAAACGCACGTGCTGTCCGTCGCCCTCGAAAATCGCCTCGGCAGGCTGCCCTTCCAGCGCGCTCTGCCCGGCACCCGCTGCCAGCGGCAGGGCCTGCCCCAGCGCCGCGCGCAGAAAGTTCTGGCTGGCGCGTACTTCGTCCAGGGCCATGCTGTAGCGCTCGGCCTTGGCCATGGCGCGGTTGGCGCCCAGGATGGCGCCTGCGATCAGGCTCAGCAGCACGCCCAGCAGGCTCAATACCACCAGCACTTCGAGCAGGGTGAAACCATGGCTGCGCGCTTTCATCGATTGGCGCCACTGGCGCGGCTGCGCACCTGCAGCGTGCTGTATTCAGCCTGGCGGGCACCCTGACCGACCCGTAGATCCAGGCGCCAGACGTCTACCGGCGCCTCACCGGCGGGCAGGGTGCTGATCGCCAGCCGCCAATGCAGGCCACTCCAGCGCCCTTCGGTGCTGCCTGCCTGCAATTGGCCCGCGCTGGCTTCGTCCAGAATCGAGCGCGCCGCCAGGCTCAGCTCATCGCTGCGCTGGGCCTGCTGCAGAGCGCGGGCGCTGTTGCCGAAAGCCATCACCAGCACCGTGCTGCACAGCGCCAGTATCAGCAGCGCCGCGAGCATTTCCAGCAGGGTGAAACCGCGCTGGCCGATCAATTGAGGCTGCGCAACTGAACGTTGCCGGTCAGCCAATTGATGTCCACGCGCCAGCGTTTGTCATCGCGTGCCAGCAGCAGGTGCCCACCGCTGGCGCCGCCATCGGGGTAGAACTCGAAGGCCGGCCCGAGCCCGTCGGCCGTCTGCAACTGCACGTGCATGTCACCGGGCAATTGCCGGACCGGCTCGCGCGGCCCCTGGAAGCGCCCGGCGTTCAGGTCGAAGCGGGTCCGCGCCGGCTGGCCGGTGACGATGGCCTGCACCCTGGCGGCCCGCAGCGACTGCACCACTTCACTCAGCGCGCGCCGCTCGCTGGCCGCGTGCAGGCCACGGCCGACGCCGAAGCCGACCAGGCCGATGGCGATGCCGATCAGCACGATCACCACCAGCAGTTCGAACAGGGTGAAGCCACGGTGGCTGCGCGGGCGATTCATGCTTACTGCCAGTTGCCGATGTCGGCCTTGTAGCCGTCACCGCCGGGCTGGCCGTCCTGGCCGAGGAAAATCAGGTCGAAGCTGCCATGCTCGCCGGGGTAGCGGTAGGCGAAGGCGTGGCCGAACGGATCCTTGAGGTCCGACGGCTTGGCATAGGGGCCGGCCCAGCCGACGGCGTTGGCCGGCTTGCTCACCAACTGCTGCAGATTCGCCGGCGGCGAGCCGACGTCCAGGCCGTAGCTCTCGATTTTCATTCCCAGGCTGGCGAGCTGGGCCTTGCCGGCGCCGTACTTGCCCTTGTCGACATTGCCGCCGACCTGGCGCACCACGATGGTGGCGACGATGCCCAGCAGGACGATCACCGCGAGCATTTCCAACAGGGTGAAACCGCCCTGGCGGGTGCCGCGGGCAGAGTTGAATCGGGACATCGCAGTTTCCTCAAATGTTACTGGTAAGACTCATCAGCGGCAGCATGATGGCGAGCATGATCACCGCCACCATCACCGCCATCACCACGGTCAGGCTGGGCACCAGGGCGGCCAGCAAGCGGTCGATGCCACGCTTGGCCTCGACGTCGAATACGTCGGCCACCTTGAGCAGCATGGTGTCGAGGTTGCCGGACTGTTCGCCGACCTCGATCATCTGCAAGGCCAGCTCCGGCAGCAGCGGCTGCTCACCGAAGGCCTGCGCCAAAGTGCCGCCGCCCTTGACCCATTGCGTGGCCTGTTCCACCTGCTCACGCAAGGCATGGTTGCCGCACACCTGGCGTACGATGGTCATGGCTTGCAGCAAGGCCACGCCGTTGTTCAGCAAGGTGCCCAGGGTTCTCGCCAGCCGCGCGACTTCGATACGTTGCAGCAACGGGCCCAGCACCTTGACCGAGAGCACACGACGGTCGTGTCGCTGGCGCCGCTGCGGATTGCGTCGCGCCACGGCAACACCCCAGACCAGCGCCACCAGGGCGGCGAGCAGGAGCAGCCCATAGCCGCTCAGAAATTCACCCAGACCAAGGATCGCCTGAGTGATCAAGGGGATGGGCACGCCCAGATCGCGGAAGATGGGCACGAACTGCGGCACCACATAGGCCAGCAGCAAGGCCAGCGAGCCGAGCACGCCGACCACCAGGAAAATCGGATAGATCAGCGCATTGATCACTTCGCCACGCACTTTCTGGCTGCGCTCCAGGTAGTCGGCCAACTGATGCAGGGTGTGCTCCAGCGAGCCGCCTGCTTCCCCGGCGCGCACCATGCTCAGGTAAAGACTGGAGAACTGCCCGTGTTCCTCTTCCAGCGCCTGGCTCAACGGCTTGCCGGCCTTGACCTGCTCGCGCACGCGCTCCAGCAGGGCCCGGCGCCGAGGTTCGCCAGCCTGTTTCAACAGGATGCCCAACGAACGCTCCAGCGGTTGCCCCGCCCCGAGCAGCGTTGCCAATTGCTGGGTAAAACCGACCAGCGCGGCGGCATTCATGGCACCGCGCTGGCGCGTACCGCCAAGGCTGGCCTGGACATCGCTGTCCAGACTCAGCAGCAACAGCCCACGCTGTTGCAGTACCCGTGCGGCGGCATCGCGATCGCTGGCTTCGAGACTGCCTTGACGGCTGGTGCCGTCGGCGTCCACTGCCCGGTACTTGAAATAGGCCATGATCAGTCGCCGCGCGTGACGCGCAGCACCTCTTCGAGCGAGGTGATACCGGCCACGGCCTGGCGCAGGCCCTCTTCATACAAGGTACGCAGGCCACCGCGGCGGGCAGCCTGTTCGAGGGTGGCGGCATCGGCCTGGCGCATGAGCAGCGAGCGCAGCTCTTCGTTCATGACCAGCAGCTCGGTGATGGCGCTGCGGCCGTGGTAACCGCCGCTGGGCAGTTCGCTGGCGGGTCGGTAGAGCATGATCGGGCGCTGCGTCGTGAAGCGCTCCAGCCCATGCTCGGCGATCAGTTCGGGCGGAGCCTCGAAAGGCACACGGGTCAGAGGGTCGAGCCGGCGCACCAGGCGCTGGGCCAGAATGCCCTTGACGGTGGACGCGATCAGGTAGCTTTCCACGCCCATGTCCAGCAGGCGGGTGATGCTGGCCGCGGCGCTGTTGGTGTGCAGCGTCGACAGCACCAGGTGGCCGGTGAGCGAGGACTGGATGGCGATGCGGCAGGTTTCCAGGTCGCGCATCTCACCGATCATGATGACGTCCGGGTCCTGGCGCACGATGGAGCGCAGGGCCCCTGCGAAATCCAGACCGATGCTGGGTTTGACCTGAATCTGGTTGATGCCTTCGAGCTGGTACTCCACCGGGTCTTCGACGGTGATGATCTTGCGCTCGGCGGTGTTGAGCCGCGACAGTGCGGTGTACAAGGTGGTGGTCTTGCCCGAACCGGTGGGGCCGGTCACCAGCAGAATGCCGTGGGGATTCTCAAGCACGTCCAGGAACGTGCTCAGCCGCTCGCCATCCATGCCCAGGCTGGGAAAGTCGAAGCTCACGGTCTGGCGATCGAGCAGGCGCATCACCACCGATTCGCCGAAGCTGGTGGGCACGGTGCTGACCCTCAGGTCCAGCTCCTTGCCCTGGATGCGCAGCATGATGCGGCCGTCCTGAGGCAGGCGGCGTTCGGCGATATCCAGGCGCGCCATGATCTTGAGGCGCGAGATGATCGCCGCCGACGAGGTCGATGGCGGGGCCTCGGCCTCGTGCAGTACGCCGTCGATGCGATAGCGCACCTTGAGCTGGCTCTCGAAAGGCTCGATGTGAATGTCCGAGGCCCGCTGCTCCACTGCGCGTTGCAGGATCAGGTTGACCAGGCGGATCACCGGCGCTTCCGACGCCAGGTCGCGCAGGTGCTCGATATCGTCTTCGGCGCCGCTGTGCTCGTCGAGGGTTTCTATCAACGAACCCATGGCCGACCGCCCCTGGCCATAGAGCTTCTCGATCAGGGCGTCGACTTCACTGGCCGCTCCCACCGACACATACACCGGCTTCTCACAGGCGTAGCGCAATGCCTGCAAGGCATAGTCGTCGCCCGGGTTGGCGGCCAGTACATGAATGCCGTCGCCATGGATGCCCAGCGGCACCAGGCGGTAATGACGCAGAAACCGCTCGTTGACGGTGGGCAAGGGCTCTTCGCAAGGCTGCACGGCGTCGGCCAGCAGCAAAGGCGCCTGCAAGGTCGCGGCCCACGCCTTGGCCAGGTCCAGTTCGGACACCAGCCCCAGGCGGGTCAGCAATTCCACCAGCGTGCTGCCTTCCGATTCCTGTGCCAACCACCGTGCCCGCTCCAGGTCGCTGGCCTTGAGGTGGCCATTGTCCAGCAGCCAGGCACACACCTGCTCGACACCCTGTGTCGGCAAGTAATGGCTATCGATGGGGGCGACTGATAAAGACACGGTGGTGTACTTCAAATGATCAGGGGCCACTTTCGAGGCCCCTGAGTTGTAATGACTACAGTAACTAAGCGCGCTGCGTTAGTTTGCCGCAGGCTTGCTCTGCTCGGTGGGGCGGCCACGCTGGTTTTCATCGGACTGCTTTTGCTGCTTCTGTTGTTTCTTCTCCACTTTGACGTTCTTTTCCTGTGTCATGACCGTGGAGTCGCTAACGCCTTGAGCGTTTTGTTCAGTGCTGGATTCGGCTGCGAAAGTGGTGCCGGCAGCAACAAGAGTGAACGCGGCAATAGTGCCCAGTAGTGGCAATTTCATTTCAAGCATCTCCAAGGTTTGTATCGAGCCCGTCCGCCTCAGCGGATTGAAGCTCGCGATCGTTTGCCGAGTTTCGCTCAAAATGGCCGCTGTACGAGCGTTTTTGAGGGTCGATCGACAAAAATGCTAAACCTACAGACCGGAAGGTTTAGCGATGGTTCCCCATGTGTAACAAAAAAATACCGAGAAAACACTAAAACCACCCAAGTTCACCTTTTCGTTTGACTTCGTTTGTAAACAATTGTCTTAATTTAAAGGCGCGGGCACGTCTCGTGATAATTACTGGCAACTTGCCATTCACCTTAGTTATCCAGGGAAATATCGCCTCAGAACTATCGTAAGTCGAAGTGCCACTAGCGGTGATCTTTCGCGCTTCCTGCGAAGTTGCGGTATAGGCCCACTATTGCCTGAAATAAAGGCGTGCAGCACATCGACTGCGACAAATGAGCGCGGGGGTACCTGATACTTGGAGATCGTCTTCACATGCTAAATCGGAAAACCTTGGGTGCTCATTCGGCCCTGGCCCTGCTGAGCCTGGCCGTCGGCCATGCCAACGCATCGACGACCATCAGTCCGAAACAACTCGCCGCCAATGAGCTGCGCGCCGACAAGGCCGCCGAACGAACCCTGGCCAAGATGACCCAGGAAGAAAAACTGGCCTACATCGGCGGCATCGGCGGCTGGGACGTCAAGCCACTGACCCAGTACGGCGTGCCGCAGATCCACGGTGCCGACGGCGGTGCAGGCATTCGCTACACCAGCGAAGGCAACGATCCGGGCGTGGTCTACCCTTCGGGACCGAACCTGGCGGCGACCTTCAACCCGCAGCGCGCCATCGACTTCGGTCGCGCCCTGGGCTACGACACCGCCACCGGCGGCTACCAGTTCGTCACCGGCCCGGGCATGAACCTCTATCGCATGCCGTGGAGTGGTCGTGCCTTCGAATACCTCTCCGGTGAAGACCCGTTCCTGGGCGCGAGCCTGGCTCCGGCGGTGGTCAACGGTATCCAGCAACGTGGCGTGTGGGCCGAAGCCAAGCACTACGCAGGCAACGACCAGGAGACCAACCGTTTCATCCTCGACCAGGCGATGCCCGAGCGCGTGCTGCGCGAGCTGACGCTGCCGGCGTTCGAGTCCTCGGTGAAGAACAGCACCGTGGCCATGATGATGTGCTCGTTCCAAAAGGTGAACGGCGAGTACGCCTGTGAGAGCAAGCACCTGATCGCCGATATCCTGAAGAAGGAATGGCGCTACAAGGGGCTGGTGCAGAGCGACTACAACGCCGTGGTGCACGGCCTGCCTGCGGCCCAGGCCGGTACCGACCTCGACATGATGGGCGGCCAGATGAACAGCACGGTGCTCAAGCCGTACCTGGACAGCGGCGAGCTGGACATGGCGACCATCGACGACAAGGTCCGCCGCATCCTCAAGAACATCTACCTGTACAAGTTCGACAAGATCGACCCGCAGACCACCCACGACATGAACAGCGCTGCCAGCAACAAGGTCGCACTGAACATCGCCCGCGAAGGCATCGTGCTGCTCAAGAACCAGAACGACGTATTGCCGCTGGACAAGGCGAAGGTCAAGCGCATCGCCGTGGTCGGCAACCTGGCCAAGTACGCGCCGCCTACCGGTTTCGGCAGCGCCCACGTCGACGCCACGCACTACATCAGCGAGCTCAGCGGCCTGCAGCAGATGGCGCCGAACGCCAAGGTCGAGTTCCTCGACAGCCTGTCCCTGGATCCGGCAGCGTCCCAATGGACCACCACCGACAGCAAGGGCAATACGGTCAAGGGCATGAAGACCGAGTTCTTCACCAACGCCAACTGGTCCGGCGATCCCTCGGCCACCCGTATCGACAGCCACGTCGACATGGACTGGTCCACCGACGATCTTCCCAGCAACGGCGACACGGCCAACACCTCGATCCGCTGGACTGGCCAGGTCACCCCGATCATCAGCGGCGAGCAAGTGTTCAAGGTCCGTGCCGACGGTGCGGTGCGCGTGTGGGTCGACGGCAAGAAGATCATCGACAACGGCGACGGTGAAAACATCACCAACAAGAGCATTCCGCCAACCATTCCAGAGTCCGGCAAGATCACCCTGGAAGCCGGCAAGACCTACGACGTGAAGCTCGAGTATTCGCGCCGTGATGGCTACCTCTCGACCATGGGCGGCCTGGTGGGTGTGCAGATGGCTTGGGCCTCGCTGGCCGCGCCGCAAGACCTGTCCCAGTACGATGCCGTGGTGGTTGCCGTCGGCAACAGCAGCGAATACGAAGGCGAAGGGTTCGACCACAGCTTCGACCTGCCCGAGTATCAGAACGAGCTGATCCAGAACATCGCCAAGGTCAACCCGCGCACGCTGGTGGCGATGCACGGCGGTACCGCACTGAAGATGAGCGACTGGATCGACCAGGTCCCGGCCGCGCTGCATGCCTTCTACCCAGGCCAGAACGGCGGCCAGGCCCTGGCCGAGATTCTGTTCGGCAAGGTCAACCCATCGGGCAAACTGCCGATCAGCATCGAGCGAAATATCGAAGACAACCCGCTGTACGCGGATTTCCCGAACTTCGACAACACCCGCACGCTCAAGGACCTGAGCTACAAGAACGACCTGACCATGCTCGGTTACCGTGGTTACGACAAGACCGGCACCAAGCCGCTGTTCGCCTTCGGCCATGGCCTGTCGTATACCCAGTTCACCTACAACAACATCTCGGTGACCCCGGGTGTGGCGGTAGGCAACACGCCGATCAAGGTTTCCTTCGACCTGACCAACAGCGGCCAACGCGCCGGTGCCGAAGTGGCCGAGCTGTACGTAGGCCAGCAGCATCCGAAGGTGGAGCGCGCCGTCAAGGAGCTCAAGGGCTACAAGAAGGTCTTCCTGCGGCCGGGCGAAACCCGTCGTGTCACCATCGAGCTCAACGATCGCTCGCTGGCGTACTTCGACGAGAAGAGCAAGCAGTGGGTCGTCGATGCCGACAGCTTCGATATCAGCCTGGGTGCAGCGTCCGATGACATTCGTCTGAAGGGCCGCTTGGTCAATCCGTTCCGTCAGGAACTATCGACCACCACCAGCAACCCACTGCCACGTTCGGCGTTGAAGTCGACCAAGGTATCCCAGTCGCACGACAATACCGGCGGTGTGTTCGAGCAAACCGAGAGCGAGAACGAATCGAGCGGAAACAGCGAGTACGAAAACGCCGCTTACTAAGTGAAACCGACGCGGCTTGCACCGCTGCCACAGAGGATCGCAACACCCCTGTAGCAGCGGCGCAAGCCGCGTCAGCGCTTGATGCAACCTGCCTGTCGCACCGCAACACACCGGGACGCGGCTCGCGCCGCTGCTACAGGGTCAGGCCGAGGGGGCTCGGATATCACGTTCTACTTGAGCTATATAACTGTCGAACCGTTCCACCAGATCGACAGTCTCTGGAAACCGCAGCCACTGCAACTGCAAGCCATCCATCATCGCCAGCAACTGGTGAATCAGCGCATCCAGGTCCACATCCCCACGTACTTCGCCAATGGCCACCAGATGATCGAGGCGTGTGCGCATGCGTCCGTGAATGGCCGCATAGCGTGACTGGAACCACTCCCAGCCCGGATGACTGTCCACCAGGCTTTCGGCATTGAGCATGCTGAAGGCGCGGATCACACCCGGCGCAGTCGCGTTGGAACGGTTGATCTGCTGCAGACCTCCCAGAAAACTGCTCAGGGTCAGCTCGCTCTGCAGGGCGTCGCTGATCTTCTGATTGACCTCGTCCCGGCGCGCCAGCACGCCCATCAGCAATGCAACCTTGTTGGGAAAGTGGTGCAGCACGCCGGCCACCGAGATCCCCACCCGGTCGGCGATCCGGGCGATCGACGCACCGCTGTAGCCTTCCAGGGAAAACAGCTGCAGCGCCGCATCGAGCAATTCCTCGCGGCGCTTCTCGCCTTTGGGCGCGCGGCGAGTGCGGGGGGCGGTGTCGGGGGTACTGTCGGTCATGTCTGTCATGGGCACATCCTGTGGGGGTATTTCCTGTGTCAGGTGCTTCCTGACATGGAGCATCCTGCGGGGGGCTGAGGGGTCGGTTCGAGCAAACCCGGTTTCGAGCAAACCTAATCCAGATGACCTGCGCCCTGCAATGGTGCGCCAGGTGCAAGCCACGTTCAGCTGTGTCAGCGACGAGCGACATTAAGTTCAGAGAATCCCGCCGCCGCGCCGTCGAACCGGGTCGGCACTCACTCAATTGGCACCTACTTGATTGGCACTCTGGCCGATGCGCAGGGTCACCTGCTTACCTCTTCAACAAAACAGGTTCGACCCATGATCACCGTTCACCACCTGAACAACTCCCGCTCGCAACGCATCATCTGGCTGCTGGAAGAGCTGGGCGTGCCCTACGAGATCAAGCGCTACGAGCGCGATGCGAAAACCAATCTCGCGCCCGCCGAGCTCAAGGCCGTTCATCCATTGGGCAAATCGCCGATGATCCAGGACGGTCCGCACACCATCATCGAGTCCGGCGCCATCGTCGATTATTTGATCCGTCGTCACGGCCATGGCGCCCTCCAGCCTGATCCGGCCAGCGCCACCTACGACGAATACGTCCAGTGGCTGCACTTCGCCGAAGGCTCGGCGATGCTGCCGCTGATGCTCAATCTGTACGTGGGCCGTCTGGGCGACGCTGGCGCGCCGCTGCATCCACGTATCGAATCGGAGCTGGAGAACTACCTGGGCTATCTGAATACCGCTCTCAGCCTGACCCCTTACCTGGTGGGCGAAGAGCTGACCGGCGCCGACGTGCAGATGAGCTTCGTCGGCGAACTGGCCAAGGCCCAGGGCAAGCTGGATGCCTATCCGCACCTGTCGGCCTGGGTCGAACGCCTGCAGGCGCGTCCGGCTTACCAGAAAGCGATCGAGCAGGGCGGCGAGTACAAGTTCGCCAAGTGACCGCGGCACGCGTCAGGCCGGCAGCAGCTTCTTGCAGCCGTCCTTGCGCGTCGGGTACTGGGTGCACTTGCGCGCCAGTTCCTTGACCTGCGCATCGTCCTTGAGCTGTTGGTTCGCCGCCAGCTTCTCGGTGATGAACAGCTCCTCGGAACCCAGCGTGCGTTCGGCCTGAGCGATCATCGCCAAGGCCGCATGCGGATCCTTGTTGAGCAGATGATGAGCAATCATCAGGTCATACAATTCCGGGCTGGCCAGTGACCAGTCCTTGATCGCCTGCAATGCCTGCAACGCCTCCCGGCGCTTGCCCTCGGCCATCTCCACACTGAACTGCGCACGGCGAATGCCCGGCTGGTCGCGCACCGGCGAGGCCAACGCACGTTCGCTGAACAGGCGAGCTTCCCGCACCTGTCGCTGTTCCAGGGCAACGGTGGCGGCGTAGGCATCCTTGTACGCTTGCAACGACGGCGCGACGGCAGTGGAGGCGCGCAGCTGCTGCCAGCCATCCGCATTCACCCGCGCGCGGCGCTGCCCGTCGTACTGCCGTTGCAGGTACTGGCGCAGTTCGGTATCGCGATCCAGCGGTGACATGTGCGAGCGCTGAAAATATTGACCTGCGGCGCTAATGCCGGTGGTCAGGCCCTGATTGAGGGTGACCCCAACTTCCTTGACCAGGCGATCGACCTGCAGATTTTGCACCGATTCCTGCAGGGCGTTCTTGCGCGCCGTGGCAAAGCTGGCGAGCAGGGATTGCTGCTTGCCTTGGAAATCGCTCAGGCGTTGCAGGCTGTGGCTGGCCGCCCGCGGCGCGTAGCCAGCCTTGATCATCAGGTCCGCGCCCAGCAGATCGGCCTGATCTTCCTGGGTGCGGCCCCAGGCGGTGCTCCAGATGTTCTCCGAAAAACTGTTCATCAAGGCGGTGTACAACACCGTATTGCTGACGGTCTTCTGGGTGCGCTGGGGGTCCTTGCTGACGAACTTCAACGTGTCCGAGCGATGATCGACCCGGGTATCGGCGACCTTGGCCGCGAGCACGATCGAGGTCGCCACGTTGGTCAGCATGGCGTTCTGCTGTTGGAAGGCCGCGCGTCGGTCGTGGTGGTGCAGCAGTACATGGCTCATTTCATGGCCCAGCATCGCGGCGATTTCATCTTCGCTCTGGACGTTGTCGAGCATGCCCAGTGGCACGAACAGATTGCCGAAAGGATCGGCCGAGGGACCGAAGCCGTAGCTGTCGATCACCTTGACCTGCAAGGCCGGCAGCTCGCCGGGCCAACCCTTGCCCAGGCGGGTGACGATGCCTTGCAGATACGCCTGCAAGGGCGGAATCACCACCACGTTGTGCTGACGGATCTCGCCGGCCGGGATGGCCATGCCGTCGTAGCTCAAGCGCTGCGCCGTGACCCGCTGCGGGTCGAGCTTGTAGTACTGGCGCACGTCGGCGGTATCCAGGTAGCGACCCTGGACCTGGGACTGGGTCGAAGGCCCGACCAGATTCATGAAGGCCGCATCGGCACCCTTGAGCGTGCCGCAGCCGGCAAGCAGCAGGCAGGCCATGGCGCCGAATACCAGGCCGATGCCATGACCGCGCGGGTGTGTCATTGGCCGGATCATGGCTTGTTGCAGCCTGAACCGAAGCCGATGGTCGAGGCATTGCGGGTGTCGGCTTTCTGGCTGTTGGACAGGCGCTCGCACGGCGTGGTGACGACTTTGCCTTCACTCAAGCGCAGGTCCATGGTGTCCAGCCAGACCTTGCGTCCGCCGAGCTCGACCTGCACCAGCTCCAGGTTCGGATTGCTTTCCAGCACCGGCAGAGGCAGCTTGGGCGCGTCCTTGAGGGCCAGCGTACCCTGGGATTTGCCGTGCGCATCGAGCAGCGTCAGCGGATCCGCCTCGAAAGCCTCCACGGTGGCGGCAAACACGCCGGGGCTGCACAGCGCGGCCAATAGCAGAAAAGTGGTTCTGGTCATCCTTGAGTTCCTTGGGGAAGTGAAATACGGACGCGCCTGCGTCGAGCGAAGCCGCGCAGAAGCGACCGCCATTGCCGCCTGACAAACTGGCTGATCGGCTCTGCAATGATGGAAAGGGACAGCACGGCGATGGCCAGCACGTTGGCCGGACTGATGTTGTTCTTCCAAAGCCCCCAGCACATGGCGGCCAGCGACACTTGGACGACGGCCCACCAGAACAGCGGTGCGCGCCAGCTTCGGGCGCGGCGATGACGACGCCGCCGGTACCAGGCGCGCAAGCCGACGATGACGATGACAAAACCCAGTTGCACCAGGTCCAGCCAACTGATCGACAGCCAGGCATAAGGCTGCGGATCGCGTTGATACGCGTCGTGGTAGGTCACCAGGTTGTCCAGCGCCATGGCGTGCAGGTACACCCCCGGCAGCAGGCCGTGCACCGGCGTTTGGGCAAGGTCGCCGGCCGACGTGATCTCGGCACCCACCAGCACCAGCTTGTCGCCGAGCATCTGCCGCAACAGCGCGCGATCCTCCGGCGAATTGGCTTCCAGGGCACTGGCCTTGAGCGTAAGGGTGTAGGCGCAGCTGGCCGGGGCGCTGTCGCCGAACTTCCAGAAGATCGCCTGCCACAGCTGGATGTACCAGGCAGTGTCGTCAATCGAACAGTCCGCCACCGAGGTAGACCGCGCTTGCAGGGGCGACAGCGTCGTTCCCCAGCGCAGCGCCATGGGTGGGCGTTGCGCGGCCTCGGCGGCATCGACCGGCAGCCCGGCACAGTCACGGTCGCGGCAGAACTCGCGGTACAGGCCCAGTGCTGGGGTTTCGAGCAGTCCTTGCGAAGTCTCGACGGCCAGCGGGTATCTGTCGCCGACATCGCTCCACTTCACCAGGGCGCGACGGGTCATCCGGTCCAGCGAGTCCAGGGCATTGGCCTGGCCGTCGACGCCGCGCCGGTCGCCGGTATTGGCCAGCAGCAGCGCGATGCCTTGTTCCCGATAGCGCTCGAAGACATTCACCAGCAGCTGGCTGCCGTTGTCGGCGTCATTGGGTGCATGGTCGTGGCTGTACATCAAGTCCACGAACACCGCCCGTGGCTTGTAGGCGAGCAGGCGCTTGAACAACTGGCTTTGCTGCGCATAGGGCAGGGGCCAGAAGGTGGCGTTGAGCATGAGGTAGGCGTCGTCGATCAGCACCACGACCACCTGCTGTTGACCGGTGTCCGGGTAGCTGCTGGCGGTGATGCGATTGATCCACTGCGAAGACGCAGCATCGCTGGCACTGGACAGCCCGAAAGGATCGAGCAGTGCAATGCAGCCTATGACCAGGCCGAGCAGCACTTGCCCCAGCCAGAAGCGAAAATAATTAGCCTTCATCCGTGGCCTGATAGCGATTCCCTGTGTGTCGGCTTTGTAAAGGAAGTGGACAGATGATGTCAAGGCGATGGCAGGCGGCGTTGCGAACAGTTGAATATGGTTATTCTGTAATCGTATTTAAAATAAATTTCTTATGCACATATAGTCGCTCCCATACATCCCTGATGCCTTGCCTGGAGCGCCTATGTCTCGATCCACTTTCAGCCGTCTGGCTACTGCCGTCGGGCTCGGCTTTAGCCTGTTGGCCGGTGCAGTGGTTGCACCCGCGCAGGCCCATGCCGAGGGCGAAATCCGTATCGCCGAGCAGTTCGGTATCGTTTATCTGCTGCTCAATGTGGTGCGCGATCAGCATCTGATCGAGAAGCACGGCAAGGAAGCGGGCATCGACATCAAGGTCGATTGGACCCAGCTGTCCGGCGGCTCTGCGGTGAACGACGCGTTGTTGTCCGGCGCGATCGACATTGCCGGGGCAGGCGTGGGTCCGCTGCTGACCATCTGGGATCGCACCCATGGACGACAGAACGTGAAGGCCGTCGCCTCGCTGGGCAACTTCCCTTACTACCTGCTCAGCAACAACCCCAAGGTCAAGACCATCGCCGACTTCACCGAGAAGGATCGCATTGCCGTGCCCGCCGTCGGTGTATCGGTGCAATCTCGCTTCCTGCAATACGCGGCGGCCAAGCAGTGGGGCGACAAGGAATACAACCGTCTGGACAAGTACACCATCGCCGTTCCTCATCCCGATGCCACAGCGGCATTGATTGCCGGCGGTACCGAACTCAGTGGGCACTTCTCCAACCCGCCGTTCCAGGATCAGGCCCTGGCCAACCCCAATGTGCATGTGGTGCTCAACACCTACGACCTGCTGGGCCCCAACTCACCCACCGTGCTGTTCGCCACCGAGAAATTCCGCGAGGAAAACCCCAAGACCTACCACGCGTTCGTCGAGGCCCTGGCCGAGGCGGCCGACTTCGCCCAAAAAGACAAAGGCGCCGCTGCCGATACCTACATCCGCGTGACCGGCGCGAAGATCGACCGGGCCGCACTGCTGAAAATCATCGACAACCCGCAGTTCGAATTCTCGATCACACCGAAGAACACCTACCCCCTGGCCGAGTTCATGCACCGCGTCGGCGCGATCAAGAACAAACCGGCCTCCTGGCAGGATTACTTCTTCAAGGACGCCAAGCCGTTGCAGGGGAGTTGAGATCTGATGCCCTGTGCCCCTAACGCGGACGTTCATGCATGTGGCATGACGTTTTCATTGGCCTGCTGAGCAAGCTGGTATTCAAGGGAGGTGCCAAATTTATGGGCGCTGACCACATGGGGCAGAATTGCTGGGCTGATAGCCCAGCGCTGATATTCGCTCCACGTCATACCTAGATAGTCGTGCAGTTCTACTTGGGTGCCCGCTCGACCTTCATGCCAGGCTTCGATGAAGCTGTCGATCTCGTCTTCGCGCGCGTGCCCCTCGATGCAAAGTTCTACGAAGGTCATGTCTATCTCTCAATTGGTTCTGATTCGTCGGCCACGAACTGCGGGCTTCAGCAACCGTCCTGTTTCTGGACACACCGAGCCCAGATGAAACCTACGCCGGTCGAACACCTCGAACTCGCCATGCAACGAATCCCAAGAATAGTATCGCTGAGCTATTGGATCAAAGTAGACCTTCCTGCCTGCTTCAACAAAGGCGACTCTGAAGCTGCTGACGATTGACGGATCTGGCTTCGGCTTGCCTGCCATTGAACACTCCCTGTCTCGGTCCCATGGTGCAGCAGCACGGGCAACGGGCGGATCTATAGCGGTGAGTGCTGTAACCAGTGGCTGGCGGCTTCAGGCCAATGGTTTCAAGATGTACGTCGCGCTGCCCAGAAATAAAAAAAGCCCCGTCCATCACTGGCGGGGCTTGGGTCGATCGCGATCGAATTACTTTTTCTCGGGCGCCTTGATCTCGTCTGGTACGTCCGAGGACAGCGCCTGATGGCGGTCTTCGGTCACGCGCTTTTCGCGGGCCTTGTCGTGTTCTTCGGCGGCTTCGGCTTTTTCCTCGGCGGCTTGCTCAGGCTTGCCCTCGGCTTGCTTCTGGGCGGCGGCTTCGGTGTGCTCGTTGGCTTTCTGCACGTGGTCTTCGGACGTCTTGTCACAGGCCGCCAGGCCCAGGGCAGAAATCATCAGCAGAGCGAGGGAAAGTTTGTTGGGCATGGGACGCAACCATTGTTCTGAATGAACCCCTTTGAAACCGGCGCACGGCGATTGGTTCACCGCCAACGCCGGGCGCGACGCTCTGCCGCAGGCCATCAACTCACGTTCAGGCGATCCAGCAGGCTGTACCAGGCCACGCCGGCGCCGATGTAGAAACGTTGCAGCCCGTGCATCGGCAGCTTTTGCAGAGGGCTCACCGGGTAGGCGAAGTCGGCCTGGCTGTCGCACAGGCTGGTCGCCAGTTGCTGCCCCAGGCTGGTACACAGGGCAATGCCGCGACCGTTGCAGCCCAGCGCCAACGTCAGGCCCGGCGCGGGTTGATGCACGTGGGGCATGAAGTCCCGGGTGATGGCGATGCGTCCAGCCCAGCGGTACTCGAAATCCAGCCTGCCCAACTGCGGAAACAGCAAGGCCAGCGAGCGTTCCAGATGAGCGAAATCCTGGGGTGCACCGGGGTCGGCGAAGGTGCCGCGGCCGCCCATCAGCAGGCGCCCATGGCTGTCCTTGCGGAAGTACAGCAACAGCCGCTGCGCCGTGGACACCGTCTCCTGTCCGGGCAGAATGCTCCGAGCCGCAGCGCCCTGCAGCGGGCGGGTGGCGACGATGAAGCTGTTCGCCGCCAGGACGCTTTGCGCCATGCCCGGCCACAAGCCATCGCTGTAACCGTTGGTGGCGAGCACCACTTGGGCTGCGTTGACCGTGTGGCCGCTGGCGGTCTGCACCTGCCAGCCCGACGCGACCGGCTGCAGCCCGATCACCGGGCTCTGTCCATGAATGCTGGCACCGGCCGCCTGGGCTGCCCTTACCAACCCACGGGCATAGGCCAACGGTTGAATGGCGCCGGCACGGCCATCCAGCCAGCCCCCGGCAAATGCCTGGCTGCCCATGCGCGTCGCCACGTCGGTGGCATCCAGGCACTGCACCGGCACACCGCGACGTTCCCACTGCGCGGCCCGCGCGTGCAGGCCGGCAACGCCCTTGTGCGAATAGGAGACCTGCATCCAGCCCTTGCGCACGGCAGCGCACTCAATGCCATGGCGATCGATCAGGTCGAACACCAGGTCGGCCGAGCGCGACACGGTGTCGATCAACGGTTCCGCCACGGCCGCGCCATAGAGCCGCACCAGTTCGTCCGGGTCATGCTTCAAGGTCGGATTGACCTGCCCGCCGTTACGTCCCGATGCCCCCCAGCCCGGCTCCCGTGCTTCCAGCACGCACACGCTGACACCACGCTCGGCCAGGTGCAGGGCAGTGGACAAGCCGGTGTACCCGGCACCGACGATCACCACATCGTACGTGCCCGATTCCCGCAGTGGCGGTGTCACCCGCGCGGGGGGCGCGGTCGCGGCCCACAGTGAAGGCACGTCGATCATGGCTGGCTCCGCGTGCTGGTGGTCGGATGCAAGACCCGACGCAGGAAATCCTGGGTACGCGGATGTTGCGGATTGCCCAGCACTTCTTCGGCCGGTCCGGTTTCCACCAGGTAACCACCGTGCAGAAAGCACACGCGGTCGGCGACTTCTCGGGCGAAGCCCATCTCGTGGGTGACGACGATCATGGTCATGCCCTCGTCGGCCAAGGTGCGCATCACCTGCAGCACATCGCCCACCAGCTCCGGGTCCAGCGCCGAGGTCGGTTCATCGAACAGCATCGCCTCGGGCTTCATCGCCAGCGCGCGGGCAATCGCCACGCGTTGCTGCTGGCCACCGGACAACTGTTCTGGATAGGCATCGGCCTTCTCTGCCAGTCCGACCTTGTCGAGCAACGCCAGTGCCTCGCGGCGCACCTGCGCGGCCGGCTCGTTTTTCACGTAGAGCGGCCCCTCCATCACGTTTTCCAACACGGTGCGATGGGGGAACAGATTGAAACGCTGAAACACCATGCCCATGCGGCTGCGCAAGGTATGCACCGTCTTGCTGCCGCGCTGCACGGTTTCGCCGAAGGCCAGGATCGAGCCGCCTTCATAGGTTTCCAGCGCATTGATGCAGCGCAGCAAGGTCGACTTGCCCGACCCCGACGGGCCGATCAGGCACACCACTTCGCCTTTCTGCACCTGTAGATCCACCCCGTGCAGCACGCGGTGGTCGCCATAGTTCTTCTGCAGTCCACTGATCTGGATCATGCCTTTTTCCTCCGGCTCAGACGCTGCTCCATGCGCCGCAACCCGTACACCAGCGGCAGGCTCATCAGCAGGTACAGCAAGGCCACCAGGGTGTAGACGGTCATGTTCTGGAACGTCGACGAGGCGATGAGCTGGCCCTGGCGGGTCATTTCGGCCACGGTGATGGTCGACACCAGCGACGAGTCCTTGAGCATCATCACCAGCGTGTTGCCGTAGGGCGGCAGCGCGATGCGAAACGCCTGGGGCAGGATCACCCGGCGCATCATCATGAACGAACGCATGCCCAAGGCTTCCGACGCCTCGCGCTGGCCCTGGTCCACGGCAATGATGCCGGTGCGAAAGTTCTCCGCCTGATAGGCCGAGTAGGCGATGCCCATGCCGATCACCCCGGCCTGGAAGGCCGTCAGGTGAATGCCCATGTCCGGCAGCACGAAATAGATGTAGAACAGCTGCACGATGATCGGCAGCCCACGGATCACGTTGATCACCGTGCTCGCCGCCCACGACAGCGCGCGGATCGGCGACAGCTTGAGCAGCGCCAGCACCAGCCCGATGGCGCTGCTGAGCAGGAACGACAGCACCGTGATCTGGATGGTCACCCACGCGCCCTGAAGCAGAATCGGCAGGAAGTCCTGCGCGTTCTGCAAGAAGTCAGCAAGCTTCATGGTCGCTCCTCAGCCTACACGCCCCACTTCTGCACGATGCCCTGCAGCGTGCCGTTGGCCTTGATGGTGTCGATGGCCTTGTTCAGGCGCTCCAGGGTTTCGCTGTCACCCTTGCGCACCACGAAGCACACATCGCCTACCTTGGCCGCCTTGTAGTCGGCAGCCAGCTTCACCCCTTTGAAAGTGTTCTGGCGAATCTGGTAGGCGACGATCGGCTGATCGGCCACGGCCGCCTTGATGCGGCCCAGGGATAGGTCGCGGACCATCTCGGCGATCGAATCGTAGGTGCGCACTTCCTTGAAGATGCCCATCTTGTTGACCAGGTCGTAGAACGCGGTGCCCGCCTGGGCGCCGATCACTTCACCCTTCAACGCCGCCAGGTCGGGGTAGGCGGTGTTGTCGTCGGCACTGACGATCAGGCCTTCGCCGTAGGAATAGACCGGCGCGCTGAAGTCCACCACCTTGGCGCGCTCGTCGGTCTTGAGCATCCCTGCCGAGATGAAGTCCAGCTTGCCCGAGGTCAGGGACGGGATCAGCGCCGCGAAGTTGGTCTGCTCCATCTGCGTGCCGAAGCCACCGGCTTCTCCGACGGCCTTGGCGATATCCACCATCATCCCCTGAATACTGTTGCTCTTGATGTCCAGGAAGGTGAAGGGCGAACCCGTGGCGGTTGCACCAACCTTGTACAGCGGTGCCTCGGCGGCGTGCACGAGGGATGCACCAAGGGTCAGGCAGATACCGAACGCGAAACGGCGAAACAGAGGGGAGAGGCTGTTCATCGGGTCACTCCAGAAGGAATCGGAAGGTGGGACCGCCAGGCGGACATGACCGAAGTCGCAAGCTCTATGCCATTTCACACCGAAATCATCGATTTTCAGTGATTGGAAATCGATAAACATGACGTTCGTATCGATATCCGATTTTAAGGCGCGTAAATTGCTGTCTCTTTGCTGTTGTCCGGGTCCATTCGCCGAATATTGCCTTGAGGCTTCCATGTCCGAAGATCGCAACAGCCTGTTCAATCAATCCCTGGAAAAAGGCCTGGCCGTGCTGCGTACATTCAGCGCCAAGCGCCGCAGCATGAGCCTGGCAGAGATTGCCGAAGCCTCGCACATGACCAAAAGCTCGGCCCAGCGAATGGTCTTTACCCTGGAAAGCCTGGGTTACCTTCGGAAACACTCGCGCACCCGGCATTACCAGCTGACACCCCATGTGCTGGAACTGGGCTTCAGCTACCTCGATGCTCATTCCCTGATCGAAGTCGGCAACCCGTTCCTGGCCGAACTCACCCGACTCACTGGCGAGACCGCCTGCCTGACCGAACCCACCGGCGTGGAAATGACCTACATCGCGCGCTTCGTCAGCGCCCGTTTCGTACCCGTGCACATGCCCATCGGCAGCCGCGTGCCGATGTACTGCACCGGCTCCGGCCGCGCCTACCTCAGCGCCCTGCCCGAAGCCGAAGCGCTGGCCCTGGTGCAAAGCAGCACCCGCGTCGCCCACACCCCGCACACTCACACCGAGGTGGACGACATCATGGCTTCGCTGCAAACGGTGCGTGACTGCGGCTACGCCGTGAACACCCAGGAACTGTTCCTGGGCGACATGACCATCGCCGCCCCCGTCATCGGCGGTAACGGCCGGCCCGTAGCCGCCGTCCACGTGGTAGCCCCCACCAGCCGCTGGACCCGCGCCGACGCCGAAAGCCAACTGGCACCGGCCTTGATGCAGTGCGTGCAGGTGTTGAGCAATTCGGCACGGAGTTTGGGGTAGGGGGAAATAGAGACGTGGTTGTCCGAATATCGCCAGATTGGCGATACTGAGCCTCGTAGTGACTGGATCAGGCTGCCGAGACTTTAGGAGTGAGCGCTCGCAGCATCAGCCGATACAGCAGTGGCCGAGAGACAGTGCCGCGGACCTTGGCGCTGGCTTGCCTGGGCTGGGAAACGCTGGATCATCCGGATGCGGCTTGAAGGGTGGCTGATCTGCTTCCGATTTGGCAGTTACCAAGTGTTCCCGGCATGATTCAAGTGCACGGACACCACTTCGGTTGCCGGTCGTGAGCCGATTAGTGGGGCTATTCGGCTCATTTCATGAGCCGAATACGCTTGGCTGCAGGACAACAGGATTCTAGATAAGGGATGACTATGTTTGATATCTCCAACTTTTGGCTTTTTATAGTTGCCGTTTTTCTGCTTTCCATAACACCAGGCCCCGACATGGCTTACGTGGTGGGGCAAAGTGTTGCAAATGGTCGGCGTGCGGGCGTCATCTCAGCCGCTGGCGTGGCCTTGGGCAGTTGCACTCACGCGTTGGCGAGTGTTGTGGGTCTCACGGCCCTGATTGCGGCCTCGCCTGTCATGTTTACCCTGGTTAAATATGTTGGCGCGATTTACCTGATCTACCTGGGTGGAAAGTTGGTGCTCGAGACCTTTGGTCGCGCACGCGCAGAAACCGCTGAAAGCGCTGACATCAAAAAAGACGCGGATCTCTATGGCCTTCTGTCAAAGGGGTTCATAACGACCTTGATGAATCCAAAGGTCCTGCTGTTCTTCATTTCATTCTTTCCACAATTCGTAGCGCCCGGAGGCGAGCACCACACCGCGTCTTTCCTGGTGTTGGGATTGACCTATGCGCTGGTAGCGTTTCTAACCGACGCAACCTTTGCGATTCTGGCTGGAAGTGCCTCAAGCGGCATGTCACGCAACAGATCGCTGCAGAAATTGATGGATCGTGTCGTCGGAGGTGTGTTCATCGCGTTAGGCATCAGGCTTGCGCTGACTCGTACCTGAAAATGCCGAGGTAATCGCCGGGTTTTGCAGGTGATCACGAATCACATCCCGTGACGGATGCAGGCCATTGTTCGACGCCGCAGACTTATCGACTGCCGTGCATCCCCCAAATGCACGGCAGACTGGGTCATTACAACGCGAACGTCGCCCCACGTGCATTCACGAACAACGAATAGATCGAGTGACTGCCGGCCATGAACAGCCGGTTTCCCTCGCGCCCGCCGAAGCACACATTCGGGCAGCGTTCGGGCAGGGAAATGTGCCCGATGGCCTTGCCCTGTGGATTGAATACGCGCACGCCGTCGAGTTTTTCCAGGTCGGCCTTGGGATCACCATTGCCACCCCAGCCGCACCACAAATTACCCGCCTCGTCGCACTTGATGCCGTCGATGGCGGCGTAGTCCAACCCTTCGATATGTTTGCGGCGCTCGCCCAGAGTACCGTCGTCCTTCACATCGATCGCCCAGATCAGTCGATTGGGCTTGGCCCGGCCTTCGACGACGTACAGCAGTTTTTCATCGGGTGAAAAACACAGGCCATTCGGCCCGTTGATGTCGTCGATCACCCGCGTGACTTTCCTGCTCTCGCCGTCGATGCGGTACACCGCGTGAGGTTGAGTGGGGGTGATCTTGTGGCCTTCGTAGTTGTTGATGGTCTGGAAGGGCGGATCGGTGAACCAGATGGATCCGTCGGTTTTGCAGACGACGTCATTCGGGGAATTGAAGGGCTTGCCGTCGAAACTGTCAGCCAGCACGGTGACGGTGCCGTTGTGTTCAGTGCGCGTGATGCGGCGGCCTTCACTGGTGGTGGTAGAGCCTTCGCAGACGATCAATCGTCCTTGGCGATCCTGGCACATGCCGTTGGAGAAGTTGGAGTGTTCGCGGTACACGGAGAAGGTGTCCGTGATTTCGTCCCAGCGCATGATGCGATTGTTGGGGATGTCACTGACCAACAGATAGCGACCAGCGCCGATCCATACCGGCCCTTCGGCCCACCGCAGGCCGGTGGCCAGTCTTTCGACACTGGCGTTGAACACGCGCAACTCTAGGAAACTGTCGTCGAGCACGTGCACCAGCGGGTCGGGGTAACGCTGACTCAGGGGCTCGGCGGCACCGGACAGTCGGGGCAGCGCAGCGCTGCCCACGGTGGCGAGCGTGGCGGAAACTGCGAAGGACTGTTTCAGAAAGCTGCGGCGGGTATTGCCCTTTGCTCGGTCGAGCCGTTCGGGCCCGGCGGACGAGAATGAGTCCATGTAGCGATCTCCGTAGTTTTGTTTTTATGAGGAGACGTAGTAATACCTTGTGATAGGACATCGTACAAGTATTTGGCCTTGTTTCGGGTCGCTGCTTTACAGGGATACAGGTTCCCGCGGTCCCGGTTTTTTGCTCAACGCCCTAGTTTTTCAAGTGCCGCATCGGTCAAGAAAGAAGATCGACTTTTGACATTGTGCTCACGAACAAATCGGTCGATCTGCGAAATCACGAATCCAGGCAGTGTGACGTTGACCTTTTCGGTCTTGCCCAAGTAAGGCGTTATATCGATATCGAGCATTCCCCAGCCCATGTCCGTGTATTCGGCGTCGTTACGAAGGACTGCCGTCGCGCTTGGGAGAGGAATACGCTCTCCACGAGCCGCAAGTTCCTCCAGCATGATATGAGCGATCTCGATCGCAGCACCGTAGGCCTCTTCGAACGTGTCGCCAGCGGTGATGGCGCCAGGAATGTCGGGCACCTGAATTCCGACGGCTGTAGTTTCATCGCCCCACTCGATGCAGATTGGGTAGCGCATGGATATCTCTCCTCATGAGTAGGCCGTTGCCTAGATCAAGCCGGCAAGTTTTCGAATTGCTCTAACCGTACCAACCGGCAGATCCTTCTTTGGGTGTGGAACAGGAACTGTTTGCGTACGCCTTGGATGCTTGAACATGTGATGACTTCCGGCGATGCGATCTAGAATCCAACCGGCCTGCTCCAGCTCGCGTATTAGCTGTCTGCTCTGCACTCAGCACTCCTTGCGCACGAGGACTTTATAACTCTAGAGGTATTTTTTCAAGATCGAGGAACCCGTATAGGGTATCTGAGGCTACCGTCCGAGTCGTAAAGCTCAATGGTTACGAAAGTTTCCAATCAGCACCTTTCATTGCAGACCCGACCACCTGCATCAAGTCCACCTCCCCATGGCCGATAGTGAAAGCAATGCAAGCTACGCCCCGCGTGCGCTGTGCAACCTTTCCAGCGAGCCATGTGATGAACCTCTTCAAACGCTTCAACCCCGCCCGCGCACTCAGCCAGGGTGCCGTGAGCCTGAGCTGCACGGCCAGTGAGCTGGACCGCGGTCTGGCCGGTTTGCGGGCGGATCCTGTGCTGGTGACAGGCTTCGTCTCGCCTCACCTGGACATCGACAAGGTCGCGGCCAGCGTTCGGCAGCGCTTCCCCAATGGCACCATCAGCCTGTGCACCACTTCAGGCGAGCTGTGCAACAGCGCGGATGGTCTGTACTGCGCGGCGGGCGAGCACTGGGACCGCATCGTGCTGCAGTGCTTCGAGCGCAATGTGATTGCCTCGGCGGAAGTGGTCATGGTGCCGCTGGAGTGCGAAGACATCCGCAACGGTGGCAGACGCATGGAGATGCGCGAGCGCATCGCGAAGCTGGTCGCCAACATCAAGCGCGTCCAGGTCAGTACGCCCATCGACCACCGCGATACCCTGGCCTACGTGGTTTTCGACGGGCTGTCGGCTTCCGAATCGTTCTTCATGGAAGCGCTTTACGAGTCGGGCCGCTTTCCCTGCCTGTTCGTCGGCGGCTCTGCGGGCGGCAAGTCGGACTTCCAGAAAACCCTGATCCACGACGGCAAACGCAGCTACCAGAATCATGCCCAGATCGTCTTTCTCAAGACCGCACCGGACATCCGTTTCGGTGTGTTCAAGAGCCAGAACTTCGAGCCGGCCGGGCTGACGTTCAGCGTGCTCACCGCCTCCGTCGAAGACCGCACCATCGATCAGGTGATCGACAGCAGCGGCAACATCATGAGCATGGTCCAGGCCCTGTGCAACGCGTTCAAGTGCGACAGCCATTCCCTGGAAAAGAACCTGGCCGAGTACTCTTTCGCCATCCGCGTCGGCAGCGAATTGTTCGTGCGTTCCATTGCCCGTATCGACCATACCCAACAGATCATCCAACTGTTCTGCGACGTTGCGCCGGGCGAAGAGCTGGTCATGGTCAAGCGCACGCCGCTGCGTCAGGCCACGGAAAAAGACTACCGACAGTTCCTGCAAGGCAAGGGCGGCCAACCGGTGGCTGCCATCCTCAACGATTGCATCCTGCGCAGGCTCAACAACGCCAATGACCTGGGCAGCATGCGCGGCCTGTTTGGCGACGTGCCAGTGGTGGGCTTCTCTACCTTCGGTGAAATCCTCGGCTTGAATCTCAACCAGACCCTGACCGCGATTTTCTTCTTCCGCGTCGCCAAGGGCGCATCCTTCACCGACGAGTATGTGGATAACTTCATCGCCCACTATGGCGAGTTCAAAGCCTTCTTCCTGCGCCGCCAGCTCAAGAAAATGGTCGGCCTCAACCACGTGGTGGTGAAGCAGATCGAAGCCTTCAAACGCAATGATTTCACCAGCGCCCTCGACACCCGGGGCCTGGACACCGGCATCCTCCCCGTTTTCAAAGGGCTCGCCGCTCTGGGCCAGGTGCTCGCCGACGCTGGCGAACACCAACAGCAGATGGCCACCCAGATCAACCATTATTCCGGCGAGCTGCACCTCTCCATGGACGACCTGGCGGCCACCATCGACCGGCAGAATACCGTTTCCACCCAGGCCGGCAGCACCGTCGAAGATCTCGCCCGGCAGGCCGACCAAGCGGTGATCGGCGCGCGTGCCCTGGCCAGTTCGAGCCTGCAGATTCAATCCATCGTTCAGGTCATTCAGCAGATCGCCGGCCAGACCAACCTGCTCGCGCTCAACGCCGCCATCGAAGCAGCCCGCGCGGGCGATCTGGGAAGGGGCTTCGCCGTGGTGGCCGACGAGGTCCGCAAACTGGCGGAAATCACCCGCAAGAATGCTGCGGACATCGGCGTGGATGTCGATCTGCTGTCGAGCGAGATCCAGCGAGTGGCTCAGCAGATCGAAGATCAGTCCACAGGAGTGAGTGCGTTGAGGGAGATGCTGGACACCTTGGAGGCGTCGAGCCAGGCAACGGAGGGGACTGCGAAGCGGACCAAGGGGATTGCGGATACGTTGACCGAGTTGACGCGGCGGTAGGGGAGTTCCAGCAGGTTGACGAGGGGTCCAGCATCAAAGCCTGAACCCCTCGACGATATGCTCGGCCAACGCATCGATCATCGGCGACCGGGTGTCGGGGTTGCGCAGCAGCATGATGCTCGCCAATGGCAACAAGGGCATGCCCTCGGCTTCGCCGATGATCCGCAGCCCCGGCGTGATCAGGCTCTGCAGCTGTGCGGTGACCGCCAGGCCAACGCCGACCGCGGCCATTATCGCCGCGAGGCTGGGGCTGGAGTAGGCGATCCGGTAGGGCTTCTGTCCGGCGTCCAAGGCATTGCACGCCCATATCCGGCAAAAACAGTCGGTATTGAACATCGCCAGTGGCACGGGCGTTTGTTCATGGAGAAAAAAGCCCTCGGCTTCGGCCCACACGAAGCGCTCCTGACGCAGCAACTGGCCGACTTCGCGCCCGGGCTCACGGGTAACGATCGTCAGATCCAGGTCCTTGCGTTGCATCAACTGCCGGGAGCTCTCGCAATGCACTTCCACCTGCACCAGCGGAAACGCCTGAGCGAAGCCGGACAAGATCCCCGGCAGAAAGCGCATGGCGTAGTCGTCCGGAGTGCCAATGCGCACCGTGCCGACCATGTGCGGCTCGCGCAAGGTGGTGAACACTTCGCTGTGCAATTTGAGAATGCGGCGCGCATAACCCAATAGAATCTGCCCTTCGGCCGTCAGCTTCACCTGTCGGCCATCGCGCTCGAACAGTTGCCGACACAGCACGTCTTCCTCGAGCCGCTTCATCTGCATGCTCACCGCCGACTGGGTGCGGTTCACCCGCTCACCGGCCTTGGTGAAGCCACCTTCATCGGCGATGGCCACGAAGGTACGCAGGACTTCCGAATCGATGCTCTGGTAGTGGGACATTGATCAATCTCTGAGATGCACTGCATTCAAAACATTCGTTGGATTGATGTTAAGCCTGAACCGAGAATCAAGCCATCAACCCGGAGGATGTGCAGATGAAAGGTCAAACAGTGAGTGCCTGTGCTTCGCATAGCTGCTGCACCCAAAGTGAATCAGCAAGATCTTTTGCCAATCCATGGAAGCGCATCACGCGCTGGTATGAACTGGCCCGGCAACGGCATCAACTGGAGCAGATGAGTGACGCCGGGCTCAAGGACCTGGGCTTGAGCCGGGCGGATATTTATAGGGAGATCGAGCGCCCGTTTTGGGATGATCCGTTTTGCAAGTGAGGGGGGCAGACGTGTGAACTCATACGCCAAACCCGGCAGTACGTGGCGGAGCGAGGCCAGTTGCCCTTCAAGTCCGTTTTGATCACCGAGGACGATGAAGCCTTGCTTGAAACGGTGCGGGAACGGTTGGCGAATCCTCAGCGAGTCAAGGTTTCGCTGGATGACCTATAGCCTTAGAGTTGTCACCACCCGCTCCTCGCCATTGACCTAGCGCCCGATAACACCCTTCGCCACTTGCACGCGGAGTACCTTGTTGGCAGCGGTGATATAGGCCCAACTGCCTTGTTCATCCGAGCAGAACGTCAGGTTGCTGGTGTCGCTCGCGCTTACCAACAGTTTGCCCAGCGACTTGCCGGCTGCGGAAAAGACCTGGATGCCTTCCTTGCTGCTGCTCCAGACGTTGCCAAGTGCATCCACCTTGATACCGTCGGGAATCCCCGATTCGATCTCGGCAAAGACCTTGCCGTTGCTCAAACGACCGTCGCGGACCTGATAGACCATGATGCGGTGCGCCAGCGTCTTGTTGCTGAAGTCATGGGCCATTTGCGAGTCGGCCACATACAACAGCTGTTGATCCGGCGAGAAGGCCAACCCGTTGGGTGAATGCACTTCTGGCGTATCAAGACGGGTGATCTCACCGGTCTCGGGCACATAGCGATAGACGAACTCCCCACCCTGCTCGGGTGTGCCGCCATAGCCTTCGCTTTTGCTTAGCACACCGAAGGTAGGGTCGGTAAACCAGAGCGTGCCGCTGTTATCGGCCACCACATCGTTCGGGCTGTTCAACCGCTTGCCCTGGTACGTGTCGACCAGGGTCCGCCACTCACCGTTGGCCTCCTGCCTCACGATACCGCGCTTGCCGTGAGACGCCGCGACCACACGGCCCTGCGCGTCCAGCGTATGCCCGTTCTGGAAGTCGGCCGGTTCCAGCCAGGTCGACACGCCATCCTTCGCTTGCCAACCGCTGACCTTGTTCGCCTTGATATCGCTCCATATCAAACGACCATCCTGCAGACACAGCGGCCCCTCGGCCCACTTCGCCTGATCTGTGAGCAGCTCGACCCGGGCCTTGGCGTTGACCAACTGGCTGAACGCCGGATCGGTGACCACTTGCCGGACAGGCGCCGCTGCAGTGGCTGCGTTGGCAGAACCTGCGACCAGAATCGCGCTGCCCAACAACCAGGACGAAGGGCTCAGCAACAGTTTTTTAAAGGTTGGATTCATGTGTTCAGGTCCGTTGGAAATCAGTAGGCACAGCTGCCGTCGGTGCGCTTGTCAGCCGCACCTGGCTTGAGTTTGATGATCAACTGAACATTGGGTTCATCGCCTACGGTGCGGGTCAGGCACCGAGCGCCGATACATCACTGCTGGAATAACTTTCCGGAGCAGGTAGGTTGGTCAAATTTCAGGTAGTGTTTCTAACGCACCAGACAAGCCCCAGGCTGGAAAAGCAAAACCCTTGTTCATAGACCGAGTGAGCTTTCATGAATCGCCGCAATTTCCTTCTAGGCGCCGGCACGGCAGTGTTGATGTTGAAAGTAGCGGCCATTCAGGCCAAAGATCCAACGGCCAACAGTGAAACAATGCAGCTGTGGAGCGACGTCCCGCCGGGGGGCGGCGGACCCTCGGGCAACCACCTGCTCACATCCCATGGCTCGCTAAGCAACGTCACCCGTCCATACCTACAGATCTTCAGACCCGTCAAACCCAACGGAAAAGCGGTGATTGTCGCTGCCGGTGGCGGGTACAAACGCATCGAACTGGGGATCGAGGGATGGCCCTTGGCGGATTGGCTCACGGAGCGCGGGTACACCGCGTATGTGCTGGCCTACCGCTTGCCAAGCGAAGGCTGGAACGCCGGCAACATCGTCGCACTGCAAGATGCACAGCGCGCGCTCCGCATAGTCCGCAGCCGGGAAAGCCACGTCTCGCTACTAGGCTTTTCAGCCGGTGGCCATCTGATGGGCATGACCGCGACGCTTGGCGATTCTCAGACTTATGCTGCGCAGGAAAGCATCGACTCGATATCTGCCGTGGTTGAAGGAGCGGCGTTGATCTATCCACCTATTACGTTGGAGCGGCCTTATACACATACCTCGACTCACAAGGTGCTGGTGGGGCCAGACGCGTCGATGCAAGAAGAGGCTGAGTGGTCTGTGCAGAATCGGGTGACCGGGAACACCCCGCCCGAGTTTTTGGTGCAGGCGGAGGATGACTCGGTGGTGGATCCGCACAATACGCTGATCATGGCTGCGGCGTGTGAGGAGCGAGGGGTGGCTGTGGAGATGCATCGGTATGCGACAGGAGGGCATGGGTTTGGGTTGGGGAGGGGTGATGCGCCGACCAGGGAATGGCCGGGGAGGTATGAGGCGTGGTTGGGGAGGTTGGGAACGGGTTGACCTACGGTGATCAGGATGTGGCTGTAACTAAGCTTGTGGCCATCCGCGGTTCCTGCCGGGCTCAAGCCCTACAAACGCCAGAGCGGATCCTGCCCCATCGTTGCCGTTGCCCATTCTACAAACGCACGCACCCGGGCGGACAGGCGCCTTGAATAGGGATATACCAAACTCATTGGCATGCTTGGAAAGTGCCACTCCGGCAGTAGCTGCACCAGCTTGCCATCTGCCAACAACGCCTGTGCCTCGCACAGCGGCAAGGCCACAAAGCCTAATCCTGCTTGCGCCGCCGCCATGTAGGCACCACCGCTGTTGAATCGCATAGCTGGAGTCTGCTCGATCAGCACGCTTTGACCACTACATTCCAGACGCACCAGGTTCTGCCTGCCGCTGGCGGGAAACACAAAAGCCAGATAGCGCAACTGTGTGAGGTCTTGCGGACTGTTTACCGGCGGATGTTCATTCAGGTAGACGGGCGATGCGCACAGTACAAACCGCATCTGCCCGATGGGTCGGCACACTAGGTCCGGATCGGTCACCAGGCCGCCGCGGATAGCGCAGTCGATGCCTTCTTGAACCAAGTCCGCCACTCGCTCGCTGCAGCCCAGATCCAATTGGATGTCCGGGTAGTCGCTCACAAAGCTTGGCAGCGCAGGGATCAGTAAGAAACGGCCTACGGGCGAAGGCATGTCTATCTTGACCTTGCCGCGCGCGACGAAGCGCGTTTGCAAGACGCTGGCTTCCAACTCGTCGATGTCTTCCAGCACCCTGCGTGCCCGCTCGTAATAGGCAGCGCCGTCCGTGGTGGCAGTCACACGACGTGTCGTACGGTGAAGCAGCTTTAACCCTAGCTGATTCTCCAAAGCCTGAATCTGGCCTGACAGCGTGGTTTTCGCTATGCCGAGCGCCTCTGCGGCGCGGGTGAAGCTGCCCAATTCAACAATGCGGCAAAAAGCACGCATAGCATCGAGTCGATCAAAGGCCATGATTGTCCGGATAGTCGTCTAATGCTTACGATTTTAGCCGATTTATGAATTATATTCCGACCAATAAAGTGAGCGTGCTCCCGGTCATCCACCGGGCCACTTTAAAGGACATCACCATGACCGCCCCACGCGTGAATTATGCGCACGTTGCCCCACACACTTACAAAGCCCTGCTGGGTTTGGAAAAAGCGATGGGCGAATCGTCGCTGGAAAAGTCGCTGCACGAGTTGATCAAGATACGCGCTTCCCAACTCAACGCATGCGCCTACTGCATCGATAAGCACACCAGCGATGCCATCGCACTTGGGGAAACCCCACGGCGTATCTTTGCCCTTTCGGCCTGGCATGAAACTCCTTTTTTTACTGATCGCGAACGCGCCGCTTTGCTGTGGACCGACACCCTGACGCTGCTGGCCGACAAGGGCGCTCCCGAAGCTATCTATAGAGAGGTGACCCAACAGTTTGACGATCGCGAATTAACCGATCTTACCTTTGCCATCGCCACTATCAATGCTTGGAACCGGTTTGGCGTTGGGTTTGGTATGCAGCCGGCGCAGTGATTCTTTTCGCTTTGGAGTGAGTGGCGCTTGTTACGGTGATTTGGGTGTTTGTCAGGCTGGCTCTCGCGAGGAGAATCGCTGCAGAGCGACTTTTTACAGGTAGCTAACTAAGGCGGTGGTCAAAGCAATTCTTTTGCTAGGCAAAAAACGTAGCAAAGCGTTGACCAAGCAAACAGATTGCCCCCAAGCCTGGGTATGGACGACACCCGAACATGATCTACACCTAACGATATTCACTATTGGCCATTCGTGTATCATGCTTTCACCATCCAACCCGGCGTAAACACCGTTGGCCAAAATGATGTGTTCGAAACGTCGTGCATGCTGGCCTCCCATCGCCAGTATCCGAATGTCGCGATGTCATCCCCTGCATCGAGCCACTCTCCAGCGCAAGCCAGCCCCAATACAACTGCCCAGCCGATGTAGAACGGGTAGCGGCGTATGAAAACGACCAAGCCTAGATAGATCGCCATGCCGACATAGATGTGGAGGGCGTCCTTGGACAGGCCGGTCGCCGAGACGATGATCAGTTTGATGGTTTGAAAAAGGGAGGTGTCCATGGTGGGTTTGGCCTCCTTGATTTCATGGAACTGTAGTCGCAGTTGTAGGTGTGCGGTATTCGCGTGCCGGGGTTGGTGAGATGTTGGGGAAGGGCTTAGGGCGGTGGTGAGTGGGCCGACGGTTTGGCGGCCACGGGTCGCTCCCACAAAGATTGCAGGTGAATCACGTGGAAATGCATTTTCACAAAAAACACAAACAAAAAAGGCCCACCTTTCCGTGAGCCTTTCTCGTCGAACGATGGTGCGGCACCAGGAGTCGAACCAATCAATAACTTATTGATGAGGGTCATAATTATCTTTAAGACTGCGTTTTTCTACCTCTAAGACTACCTCAAGACGTGCGCTCGCTTGTTGATAGCTATAAAAATAGGCATATCAGGATGCAGATGGCTACTTGGCACCCAAATCGTTGGCGTGCCGCAGGCCGTTCTCCGGAGGGTTACAGCCGTATCTCTGTGATCGCTGCTTTTATCACCCTTTGGAGTCGTTGGATTGCTGTGGTTAGTGCTGCGCATGAATCCCATGAGTTTTATGGCGATGCCTTCGTAAAGCACCTGTTTCGCTATTTATGGTCATGGACGCTCCGCGGCTTTAAGCCAGTCATTCATGCCGTCGACACCCAGAGTCAGCAGCGAATCCTGCGTCGCTACCACTCGCTGCAGCATGGCACCACCGTCTGACTCCTCCTGTTCTTCAGCCTGCGCGAAAAGGCGGGTTAGCAGTTGTGTGAGGTTGTTCTCATGGTCGTATAGATAGGGTTTTGTCTGTCGAACAAAATCAAGGTAAATCTCGGTCGCTTCTAATGCATACATTGGATCGCGAAGTGATATAGCGTTCAGCCATGCGTCGAAGCCATAGATGTCGTTTCGTGCAGAATCAGCTTCTGTTCCTAGCAAGAACAAGCAGCGCCGAATTAGCTCAATGGGTACAGCAACCAGCGGCGTTGTCTCCTGGAAGAGGTTGCGGAATTTGCGGGCAACGGCAAGAGCATAATGATTCTCTGCATCCAAGCCGGCCTCAAGACCGGCAAGACACTGTTCCCGGTGCTGCTGAATGTTGTCGCTGTGAGTCCAAACGCTCGCCGCACCACACCACGCTTCGACGGTTTCCCCTGCGTTGATTTCTACGAGAAGGGAAGAAAACTCCAATCGTTTCGAAAGAGCTGCAAGTGCGGATATACGCCCCCAAGTCTCAAAATCCTTGTTGCTGCCTTCGCGATAAAGACGTGCTAGCCACAAAGCGACAATTTCGAATTTTTGGTAGTAAGCGTAATACAGGCTAGATTCGGCTATTGGCCAAAGTCCGGGGGATTTCTCCTGCATGGTAAGGCCAAACAGCTCCCAGCCAAGTTCAGGATGACGGCCTTGTAAATAGGGCATACGCCGCAGCAATAGGGCGCGAATAGCGGGGTGCGGGTCTGCGGCAAATAGGCGTAGCGCATTCGGTAGCAATTGGGGCCACGGTACGCCGTTCTTTTCAAGTTGATTGGCCACGATCATCAAGGCTTCCGCTGCGTTCCCTTTGGCCATATTGATGCCAGCTGTGACCAAATCAACGGAATCCCCTGAGATGGGGCTCTCCTCCTGTAGTGTCGAAAAATCCGCAGCCAAAGACACTAGCCGCGTAGCGTCCTGTGACAGTTCAACTACGTGCGCACAGCTCTCTATTGCTTTAGATGCGACGCGGTTGTGGTGCCAATGACTCGGATGCGCTTCCAGCTCATTTAAGATTTGCTGCACCAACGCTGCCGCATTGGGCTCATCTTTGGGTGACCAAGTGCCATTTACCTGCAAGTTGCCGTAGCGGTGAGCTAGGTAGGTCGCAATGCCCTCCATGAGGTCGTCTCGAAAGCGGTCCGAGATCCGCTCCCAATTGGCTGATAAAAGACTCATAAAGCGGGTGGGGTGGCGCGAAGCCGCCTCACGTAATTGTGAGCCAACCTCTCTCTCTCCCCCCATCAGAAAGTCATCAAAAGGGCTACTGGCATGCGCTTTGTAGTGATTCAGCAGGCCCAGCACAGAGTCATCGCTTGCACCAAGAAACACCTCGAAAGAAAACGGTGCGCTAACCATTCCTCCACGCATATGAATGTCCGGCTGGCGAATCAGAGGCCATATTTCTTTTTCGCACTCATCCAATACAGCCTGTGCGTCGGCTGAACGCAGATGGCAGGGGATGGTAAGAATTAGTTTCGCTTGATCTCGTAGCGCCCATGCATGGTGCTTCGGGTCAGTTGTAGTTTCCAGGCGAAGGGTTAAAACAGTCGAATGTATTGCGTCTTGCGTAGCCGCATCAAGGTGCAGAAAAGTGATCTGTATAAGCGTGCCGAGTTCATACGACAAAGCGGATTCGAGCAGTTTTTTGTTGCAAAGCATGCGGCCAATCACATCCAGGTTAGCGGTTGGTGCTGCCATGCACGCGAGGATGGCGAAATAGCGCAATGCGCCTTCTGTGCTGAAGCACAGACGTTCGCTGTTGCTTTTCCACCAATTCGATTGCGTGTTTGCGTGATGCACGATGGCGGTTTCAACGGCATCCAGCAGTATGCGTTCACTATCAAGGTGCCGGTGGTCGGTCTGGGTGTGTGCGTCGTTGTATGACGTTTGGTGTAGGAAGCCGCTCCAAAAATTTTTCGGAGCCTCGCCATAGCGTGAGTTCTTGATTTGGCTCCATCGCTCAATCGATGCTATAGCCAGGTCAAGCAATGCCGTGGACTTTCGCATTTGATCTGCGAGAAAACTTTTATTGCTTGTCCCAAACTCATGCGGTTGACAGTGCAGCTTTTTGTCAAAGCTATAGGCAAGCACATCTTCGTCGGTGACTTCGCCAGCGACATAACGCCACAGAACCGTATCATCCATACCGCCATCTTTTACGCAGCGCGCGAGTGCATGCCCGAGAAAGCTGTGTTCTTGCCTCGGTAACTTAAGCAATTCGACAAGCAAAGGCACAAGCATCGCCGAATGGTCTGCATGGACTTGCGTGATCGCATGTGCAATAGAATTTGTCAGCTGGGTATTATCCACCCCATCCAGTGCCAGTACCTCGGTCCAAAATGCGAACACCCCTACGGCATCGTCATTTTTCCATTGAGATACTCGGTGCACATGCATCGTTAACCCGTCAACATCGCGGGTATCTTTCAAAAACGGGACTAGATGCTTCATCCAGAAGTGATGCCATTCCACCCGAGCCGCCTGGGTGTAGATCACCTGAAAGACATCACGATGCTGGTTGCGCAGGTCGCGTATTAGAAGCCAGTCGTCATCGTGTGGGGGTTGTTCTGTAAAGGTTTCCGCCACAAGACGGCGAATATGGAAGGCATTGTTGCCTGTCAAAACAGTACGCAGCTGTTTTCGGAATTCGCGTCGATCTCCGGTTGTCAGCTGCGTGACAAAGCTGCGAATGCTGGGGCGCACAAAAGGCACGGGCGGTAAACGTTGTATGAATGCGTTCAAAGTAACAGCTTGGCGTACCGCGCCGCTGATCACCAATACGTCGAGCAGCGTCTGGTGCCCGAATGTCAGTTGCCCATCCTGCGTCTCATGCAGCACCTTATTACTGAGAAGTGCACGTTGAATATCTTGTGAGGCGGTGAATCGCTGACGTGGCACCGCAAGACTGCGCAACTTTAGCATTTCAGCCGCGATGGCTTCAATGGCTTGCATGGCGGCATCGCCCAGTGCGCTATTGGCCTGCACGATCGTGGCAAGGTAGCACTGTGCCAGCGCTTGGCTGGTCACTACATTGAAGCTACCTCCTTGCTGCGCTAATTCAACAAACAAGGCCAATTCACGTGGATTACAAATCAATTCGCGCGTGGTCGTATCGGTGGCCGATGCGTCAATACTGAGTTTTACGAGCAGTGGCGCTATTTCGGTATCCCATTCCAATGGCTGGCAGGTGATTTTTTTACCCCAACTGCGCTGGGCAATACGCCGATCGTAATGACAGTCAAAGTCGCGACAGGCAGTGACAACGGTAATGTTGGGAACCAGCAGCAGACGATCAATTTGGGCAAGGAAGTACGTAAGTACGCTGTGTTCACGGGCAATGGAAAGTACATCTAACGAGTCGATCATTACGACTACGTGCGCATCCTCCGCCATGCGTGCCGCTCCTTCTACCCAATGTTCAGGCAGGCCTAGGGCTTGACGGTCTTGCGCAGTGACGATGTCGGCGAACTCGCGCGATTGAATGAACAGCGGCAGTAGGTCAGTGCGGGTTTGGGCGAGTTGTTCCAGTGCTTCTTGCACTGCCAGCATTACGCAAGTCTTGCCAGATCCCGGCAAACCGGTGAGCAAGATAGAGCCATGTTTGGCTTCAATGGCTTTGATGAGTTCGTTGACGGATGGATTCGAAACGCTTTCACTGCCAATATCTCTGCGCCATGACCGGCCAATGGCAGAAGTGCTTTTGAATGAAGTACGAACCTTTACCATGTCCATGGGAGGGGTCAGCAGCGAGCCTGCGTTGTCCAGCAAGACTTTCAGGTTGTCCTTTGTCAGTCGATGTTGCGTAGCACTACTTTCGCCGTGGCCGCTAACGCGCATTCCGAGGTAATCAAGGCGTGTCCATAGGGTGTTGTAAGCCGCTGAACCGTTGCTTACCAACCGCCACAAACGCTCGCGCAGAAATGCCTCCATGCGATCCAGTTCTGGACTGATTTCAAACGTCGTGCGTTGTAGGAACTGGTAGGTTGAAAGATTTGACGCCTGTTCGACAAGCAGACTTCCTAGTTCGGTATCTGACTCTTGGAGCGCCTTGCCCAGATTGGTTTGGTAGGTTGCTTCATCGGCATAGTTGGTGCTGTATTCCCGCAGTCTTGAGAGATCACCAAACGCGCTGCGCGAATAGAAGCGAATTTCCGCTGTCGGATCGCTGGTCAACAAGCTGATTGCCTTGCGCAATTCGTCGGCGAGGTCGGCAGTAGACCAGGCCTTATGCAGCGTCTGGTTTTTTTTGCATTGGCAGTAAATTTTGGTGCCATCTACTTTGCCGATCACCACATCGTCCACTGACCCGCTTACTGAGTCTACTTCAAGCCACTGGTAACCAGGCTCCGAAAGAATGCTCAAAGCCCAGTCAAAGGCAACCAGCGTTTGGTAACCATCGCCTCGATTGGACTGAATACCTGCTTTGCTCATTTGCTTGTCCTGTTTGACTACGACTGCCCCCTGACCTATTCAGCGGCCAGGCTGTGCCGCACCTTATTTTTCTCGGCACGATTAGCCAACGCGCCACGCGATATCCGAATACGTCCACAACGCTCTAGAGTTGGGGGGGACCTTTTGTCGTGCGTAGCACCGGCTGACGAATTATCGCGTCCGATGCCACATATCGTTGTAGTTCATTGGTTGCCAAAAGCGGTCTGGGGAAATGAGCCGTTATCTGGAGCATAGATTGACCGTTAACATGGATATTGTCACCGGGCATTCCGCAGGGCTGCCGAGCTTTATCCACGGAAGGCCAAGCATGAGAACTCCCCGCCTTTCTAGGGTAGATGGCTGGCTAGCAACAGCGGATGCCGTTACCGACCATCCTCACCGGGGAGCAAAGTGGACCATGCCGGCTTTCCACCCCTGGCCGATCTAGGCCTGTCGCCCTTTTTGCGTGCAATGATCAAATCGGGTGAAAACGTTGGTCAGCGTCTCTCCCGAGGTCCCCTATAGATGCTGCCCTTGAAATGCCATGGCTTGCCTAAGCGAATAGTGAGCAAATGCACGGTCAGCAGATAGTAATAGCGCGTGGATTCAGTGCGCTGGTTCAGGTGCTGATTTAGAAACCAATCGATATGTTTTCGCTGCCAGGTCCATGGATTGTCTAGGTGCCAGCGATAATGTATCGCCGCTTGAATGGCCTTCGCCTGACGAAGGTGACGCATGCGGGTGGAGTGCGATCCGGTCAGAGCGCCCACCAAGAACAGCTCCATATCGAATGGCTTACTCATGCTCGACCACCGATGTAAGCCGATACCAGGTCGATACGGCCGTGCCCAAGTTCATAGCTGAGTTGTTCTCGGGCCCGCCGATCAAGGGGCCGGTCAAACTGGTCGCACCGCCCATCATTATTGATGGGCGCGGGATAGAGGGTGATTTGCTCATAGCGTTCGCACGCATAGGTTGCGCGCAGTTCGTGGAAGCCTTTGAGGTTGTGCGTATGGAGGACGTCTCGGGCGGGGCGTACGACGCGTTGCTGGAAATCAAGGTAGCTCTCGTTCGGTGCCAGTAGGTTATGGCTGCCATGCGGTAGGATCTGCTCGGTATATCTGAGTGCTTCGCGTACATGGTCATCCACCACGATCCAGCGAGCTGCTGTTGCTCCGCTGCGCCCACCTTTTGTGCCGTCCTGGATGTTGATCCTCCCGAGTTGCTCGGCTTCCCGTTGCAGTCGAGGAAAGTCGGCCAAAATCGCCTCACGCAAACGCATGCCAGTGGTCCCCGCTAACTGAACGATGGCGGCAGCGTGCGGCTGCTGATGTTCGTAAAGCTCGTCAACGATCCGCTTAACGTATTCGTGGTCTTGGCCTTGCGGTACTGAGCGACGAACACTCGCCCGCTGCATTCCCAACGCTTTGCTTGGGCTCGGTACTCACGGATCCCGCAGAACGCGGGGGGGTTTGGCTCGATCAAGGAGGCGGCTGAGATCTGGGAGATGAATGAGCTGGAGCCGATTCAGGTGGGATTATGGCAGGTGAATGATTGGGTGGGGGAGGAGGTGGTGCGGTTCACCGGCATCGAGCAGACATAACGTAAAAATATTGGACGGGGGATAAGCCTGTGGATTGGACAGGAACTGTCGGCCATATGAAGCAATCCCTTACTTCACATTTGTTCTTAGCAGATTGCCGCAACCCTCAGAAAAATAATGATTTTCAGAAAGCCAATAATCTGGCGCCATCACTAACCATGGCGTCGCGCTATGGCTAACTACTTTGGTTAATTTTTGATCAGGTGGCCAGTAGGTTAATATCAGGGTCATTCAACCCGTTGAAAAATAGCGTCATGCAAGATTTTTCAGAAAAATTGTGCACAGCTTTATCCACAGATATATCGATATTCTTGTGGATAAGACCACAAAAAAAACCCATATATGGGCTTGCTTTGATTTCCTGAGGACTTTAGTATCTGCGACAAGAGAACGTCACATGCAGACTTAAGTCAAGCATGACGTCAATAGATTGGCCTGTGGCCTAAAGAAAAGTCCCGCAATGATGCGGGACCCCAACGCTGAGAAGGGCTAGTTTTGCAGGCTCAACCCTTTTCGGCTCTCCTGGCTTGGAACCAAGGTTTTCGGATTCTACATCTGAGTAATGTTGATGGCAATTTTTTTGATTTGCCCCGACTTTTTCGGCTGTTCCGCCTTGGCGTCAAGCATTAGTAACGCATGCCAAATGGAGTATGCATTATGTCAAACGGCAAAAAACCAGGCGAAAATACTGGCCGTAATGGTGGTATCTACCAAGAAGAAGGTCCACGTGGTGGGAAGAGGGACAATTTCACAACTGTCCCTGATAACACTCGGCTTCCCCCAACGACTAGTCCAGGCTCCACCTGGGTACCTCGGAACAGGACGCCCGATAGTAAACGTTAACTAGCAGCTTAAGTCGTACTGCTAGCTTCAAAAAGCCGCCCAGCTTGCTGGGCGGCTTTTTTTGTGATCGGTTGCCATTGCACGTGCCCTATCGGTCTGCAACGTATGGGGCCTTTAAAGCATGTTTAGATCCAGTACGCGCGCCGTCATCCCCCCACCTCGCCTACGGGCTAGATAGGTCGCGTTTTCTGCACACCTGCAACTGGTATCCGCGCAGGGCTGTTCGGGTTGTATCTTGCATCCTCAAGCAGACTATTACCTGCAAAATCCTGCACCGAACCGTCGATTCTTGGCGCACTCGTAGAGGCGATCCAGAGTCCCATTTACGGGAGACCCGTGGGGAAAAGGTAATTGAGGAAACTGGAAACTGGAAACTAGAAACTGGAATCGGGCTGAAGGCCAACGGCGATGCGGGTTGTAGCGCTTACCCAGTGGAGTAATCTCGGGTAACAGTACAGGTAATTTTCTATTAACTAGCTGTTTTATAAGGATTTTTAATATAGGCGCGCTCACCCTGCTGAAAGGTAAGACCATTACCTCAAATTACTCGAAAATTACTTTCATAACTGGGCTACAACGCTTGTGTGGCAAGGCTTTCCGAGGAGTAGACCGAAAAATTACCTCGGTTACCTGTTTCCCACGGGTCACCATGAAAACAGGATTAGCCACGCTGGGAGAGGGCTCGTAGATGGCTGCACGCAAGACCGCAAAACCGCAATGCGCGGGCGTCTGCCCATGCTCGGTCGCGTGCTTGTTACGTGGGTTGTTACGTGCGGGACAAAAACAAAGGGCCTGCATCGCTGCAAGCCCTTGTTTTGTATGGTGCCGGCACCAGGAATCGAACCCGGGACCTACTGATTACAAGTCAGTTGCTCTACCATCTGAGCTATACCGGCAAGTGAGGGCGCTGATTATAGCCATTCGATCGCCCGAGTAAACCCCCCTGCGGCATAATTTCTTCGTCTTTAGCTCTTAACCCGTCAGTGCTTATGCACATTCGGCGTGCCAACCCGGTCGACCGTTCGCCGATTAGGTCGTTTTGATGACATCGTTCGCAAGCTACTGTTTTCGCTGGCGAATTGGACATGACCGAAAAATGACCAGTCTGCATTCCAGCGTTCTGGAGCAGCACCGATGCGTCGCGTCACACTTCTACCCACAGAGTTATCCACAGGTTGCGCAAGCTTCAGGTGCGTTCGGCGATGATCATCAGATTGCGGGGCGTCAGGGTTTCCGGGCAGAAGGTGCCGACCTGTACGGCGTACTCGCGCTCTTGCAGGTACAGGGCACGGTCGAGCACCAGCCACAGCTCCAGGGGCTTGCGGAACAGGCCGCGCAGGAGTTCGAGGTTGCGGACTTGGGCCAGTCGTTGCCAGCCGCGCGCTTCGAGGTTGTCGAAGTCCACACCATGCCCTATGGGTACGCTCTGCCGTGCGGCCAGGTCGCGGCAGTAGTCGGCGAAGGGTTTGTCCAGCCAGGCGGCGGGCAGGGAGGGGCAGGGCAGGTAGTGGTCGGTGCCGCGTTGTTCGCGCTGCAGCAGGTCGAAGGCCAGGCGGCGAGCCATGGACTGGTCGCGCTGGCGGCGCACGCGGGCGCCGGCGGTGACGGTGGCTTCCAAGGGCAGGCCGAGGTCTTCGAGGGTCAGGGAAAGGGCGGAGGGTTCGCTGCACAGTTGGCGATAGGCGCCTTGGGTACGGTTGTAGCAGCAGGGCGCGAAGGCCAGGTGCTGGCAGTCCGCCTGGGTGGCGCGGTGCATGAGCTGGACGTGCAGGTCGCCGCAGGCGTGCAGGGCGACGGGGGTGATGGAGGCTTGCAGGCGCAGGTCGTCGGCCATGACGTCTTGCAGCCGGTGGTGGGCGGGCAAGGCGTGGTGGGTGCTGAGTTGGGCGCCGCTGGCGACCAGTGCGGGGTCGTATTCCAGGCAGGTGAGATGCTGGCCATCGCGCAGCAGGCGGCGGCCGAGGTGGCCTTTGCCGGCGCACCAGTCCAGCCAGTGGCTGGTGGAATCGGCAAAGGGCAGGGCAGCGGCGAAGGCTTCGATCTGTTGCCATTTGCGGCCGGGCACGTCGACGTTGAGTCGGTGGCGGGCGGCGGGCACGTCAGTGGTCGGCAGCGGGTCCACTGCGCTGAGCGCATGTGCTTGCCGGGCCAATGCAGGAAAAGGCGCGGGGGCGTCCAGGTTCAGCAGCGAGTTATGCACAGCCTCGGCCTCGGCCAGGGTGCGGGCGCGCAGCCAGGTAGCAAGCTCGGGATATTGCGCTTCCCAAGGCAAAGTCAGTTGGGTGAAGGGCTTGGGTCGCCAGAGATCGACCTGCGCGGCCAAAAAGGCGTCCAGGGCGTGAAAGCGCTCACGCAGCTGGTCGCCTTGCAGGGTCAGCGGCCCTGGCACGCGTCCACGCGCAGCCAGCGCTCGAGCAGTTTGAAGGCCTGCACCAGCACGAACGACATCGCCAGGTAGAACATGCCGGCGGCGAAGAAGATTTCCACCGGCAGGTAGGTGCGGGCGATGATCGTGCGGGCCATGCCGGTGAGTTCCAGCAGGGTGACGGTGCTAGCCAGCGAGCTGGCCTTGAGCATCAGGATCACTTCGTTGCTGTAGGCCGGCAGGCCGATGCGGGCGGCGCGTGGCAGCATGATGTGCACCAGAGCCTTGCTGCGAGACATGCCGAGGGCGCGGGCGGCTTCGATCTCGCCCTTGGGGATGGCTTGCAGGGCGCCGCGCAGGATTTCTGCGATGTAGGCGGCGGTGTGCAGGGTCATGGTCCCGGCGGCGCACCAGAACGGGCTGCGCAGGTAGGGCCACAGGCTACTCTCGCGGACCGCGTCGAACTGCGCCAGCCCGTAGTACACCAGAAACAACTGCACCAGCAGCGGCGTGCCGCGAAAGAAGAAGATATAGGCGTAGGGCAGCCCGCTGATGTACCACTTCTTCGAGGTGCGGGCGATGCCCAGCGGGATGGCCAGGATGAGCCCGGCCAGCACCGCGATGGCGACCAGTTCCAGGGTCAGGGTGGCGCCTTGCATGAGGCGCGGCAGCCACTTGATGATCACTTCCCAGTTCATTGCGAAGCCCTCGCGAAGCCACGCGCGGCGCGTTTCTCCATGAAGTGCAGAGCAACCATGGCGACCACGGTGAGGCTCAGGTACATCAGCGCGGCGACCATATAGAAGGTGAACGGCTGTTTGCTGACGGTGACGGCGTTCTGCGCGTTGCGCATGATTTCTTCCAGGCTGATGACGGACACCAGCGCGGTGTCCTTCATCAAAATCAGAAACAGATTACCCAGCCCGGGCAGGGCGATGCGCCACATCTGCGGCAGTACCAGGCGGATGAAGATCCGCGGCGTGCTCAGGCCCAGGGCCAGGCCGGCTTCGCGATGGCCTTTGGGAATGGCCAGGATGGCGCCGCGGAAAACCTCGGTGGCGTAGGCGCCGAAGCACAGGCCCAAGGCGATCACGCCAGCGGCGAAAGGGCTGAGCTCCAGGCTGCCGACGCCCAGCGCCAGGCCGAAGCTGCGCAGGCCGTTGACGGTGCCGAAGTAGATCAGCAGCACCCACAGCAGTTCGGGGATGCCGCGTACCAGTGTCGAGTAGAACCCGCCGAGCCACTGCAAGGGGCGGTTGCGCGAGGTTTTCGCCAGAGCCCCGGCGAGGCCCAGCAGCAGCCCGAGGCACAGGGCGCTGAGGGCCAGTTTGACGGTCATCAGCGCGCCTGCGGCAAGCGCAGGGCCGAAGCCATAGAGATCGATGTTCATGGGCAGGCTTGTTCAGGGGCAGGCGTCGGCCTTGTAGGTCGACGCCTGCCGGGCTGTCAGAGAATGCTGAAAGGGAAGTACTTGTCGTTGATCTTCTTGTAGGTGCCGTCAGCGATGATTTCCTGCAGTGCCGCGTTCAGCTTCTCGCGCAGGGCGTCGCCCTTGCGGACGGCAATGCCGATCTTGTCGCTTTCCTCGACCGCATCGCCCTTGAACTCGAAGTCTTGGCCGGCCTTGCTTTTCAGCCAGTCGTAGCTGGCGTACTTGTCGGCCAGGATGGCATCGAGGCGGCCGCTGCTGAGGTCCAGGAAGGCGTTTTCGGAGGTGTCGTAGAGCTGAGCCTCGATACCGTACTTGTCTTCCAGCCAGGTGCCGGACAGGGTCGCGCGCTGGGCACCGATGGATTTGTTCTCCAGGCTTTCGCGGTCGATGGGGAAGTCCACACCCTTCTTGGCGATGAACTGCAGCTTGTTGCTGTAGTAGGGGTTGGTGAAGTCCACCACTGCCGAGCGCTCGGGGGTGATCGACATGGACGACACCAGGAAGTCGAACTTCTGCGACTGCAGCGCGGGGATGATGCCGTCCCAGTCGGAGGTGACCACTTCACATTCCACTTCCATCTTCGCGCACAGGGCCTTGCCGATGTCGACGTCGAAGCCCACGACCTGGCCGCTGGTGTCCTTGCTGTTGAACGGTGGGTAGGCCGCTTCCACGCCCATGCGCAGTTTTTCGGCCGCCATGGCCGCGCCGTTGACCAGCAGTGTGGCGGCAACCGCCAGAAAGAGTTTCTTGATGTTCATATTGTTATTGCTCCGTTAGCGGTTGCTGGACATGAACTGCCTGCAGCGCGCCGACAAGGGGTTGTCGAATACTTGCTCGGGCGTACCCTGCTCTTCCACCAGACCTTGATGCAGAAACACCACTTCGCTGGAGACTTGCCGGGCGAAGCCCATCTCGTGTGTCACCAGCAGCATGGTACGGCCTTCTTCGGCCAGGTTGCGAATAACCGAGAGCACCTCCTGGACCATTTCCGGATCCAGCGCCGAGGTCGGCTCGTCGAACAGGATAACCTTGGGCTGCATGGCCAGGGTGCGGGCAATCGCCGCACGTTGTTGCTGACCGCCGGAAAGCTCGTTCGGATAGGCGTGGCGCTTGTTGGCGATACCGACCTTTTCCAGCAGCGCCTCGGCCACCTCGACCGCTTCGGCGCGGCTCTGGCCGAGCACGCGGCGCGGCGCTTCGATGATGTTGTCGAGCACGCTCATGTGCGGCCACAGGTTGAAATTTTGAAACACAAAACCGATCTGGCTGCGCAGCCGGTTGATCTGGCGATTGTCGGCGGCAATCAGTTCGCCGTTGCGTGCGGTCTTGAGCTTGAGCGCTTCACCGGCCACCAGGATTTCGCCCTGGTGAGGGTTTTCCAGCAGGTTGATGCAGCGCAGCAGGGTCGACTTGCCGGAACCGGATGAACCGAGGATGGAGATCACTGCGCCGTCGTTGGCGGTCAGCGATATGCCTTTGAGCACGTCCAGTGCACCGTAGCGCTTGTGCAGGTTACGGATTTCCAGAGCGGGCGTGGCCTGAGCCATGTGCGGTCCTCATATAGGCGGGTGCGGCCTGCCGTCGTCGACATGAACAGCCAGGCGCACAGCTAGCATAGCGCGGATGGCGGGGCTGAACGTGCAGCTGGGTTCTCGAGTGCCTGATGCACGGTGCAAGGGCACTGTGGCCAGGAATTCGGACGGGCAGGGCGCGGTAAAAAGGCGCGATGTTGCCAGTTTTGCCAGGACGAGGAAAGCGCGAATGCAGCGGATGTTCAATGGCGCGATGAGAGGTGGGTGGCACGAAGTAGCACCTGAGTCGTGCATTGTCCGCGCAAAAGTTGCGCCTTTAGGTTGCACTGTTTTTGTGCGAGGGTGTTACCGGCGTCGTTTTTTGGTGCGGCATAACGACCCAGGCTGAGTAGTTCGGTAATGCGCAGGAGCTACAAGGGCAAACCTCAACGGATTCAATCCCTTGCCACGATCGGTCGAGAGGTCCGATTCAGGGCGGCAGGATATACCTTGGTACAATTTGGCGCAATTATTGCGTAAAAGATATGGAACGGGGTGTAGCGGACTTTGCACAAGGGTCGCGACCACCGCCGGACAGAACGCTATTTTTCGCAAAGGTAGTTTTATGAGTACGCAGAATTCCACAGGTCTCGCTCAGGGACTCAAGCCGCGTCATGTAACTATGCTGTCGATCGCCGGTGTGATCGGTGCCGGCCTGTTCGTAGGTTCCGGCCACGCCATCGCTGCTGCCGGCCCTGCCGTGCTACTGGCCTATGCCGCTGCCGGTAGCCTGGTGGTACTGGTCATGCGCATGTTGGGTGAAATGGCCGTTGCCTCGCCTGACACCGGTTCGTTTTCCACCTACGCCGACCGCGCCATCGGCCATTGGGCCGGTTTCTCCATCGGCTGGCTGTACTGGTGGTTCTGGGTGCTGGTAATCCCGCTGGAAGCCAACGCGGCCGCCTCTATCCTGCACGCGTGGATTCCCGACGTTGCGCATTGGGTGTTCGCTTTGGTGATCACCCTGGTGCTGACGGTAACCAACCTGTTCAGCGTGAAGAACTACGGTGAATTCGAGTTCTGGTTCGCGCTGATCAAGGTGCTGGCGATCATCGCCTTCATCGTCGTGGGCCTGGGCGCGGTGTTCGGCTTCATGCCCAACAGCCAAGTCAGCGGTGTCAGCCACCTCACCGACACCATGGGCTTCATGCCCAACGGGCTGGGCGCCGTCGTCGCTGCCATGCTGACCACCATGTTCTCGTTCATGGGCACCGAAATCGTCACCATCGCCGCCGCCGAATCGAAGAACCCCGGTCAGCAGATCTCCAAGGCCACCAACTCGGTGATCTGGCGGATCTTCCTGTTCTACCTCGTATCGATCTTCCTGGTGGTGGCCCTGGTGCCATGGAACGACCCGCGCCTGGCCGAGCTGGGTTCCTACCAGACCGTGCTGGAGCTGATCGGTATTCCCAACGCCAAGCTGATCGTCGACATCGTGGTACTGGTCGCCGTAACCAGCTGCCTGAACTCGGCGCTGTACACCGCTTCGCGCATGCTGTTCTCCCTGAGCAAGCGTGGCGACGCGCCGGCTGCCGCACAGAAAACCTCGAAGTCGGGCACCCCGTCGGTAGCCGTGCTGATGTCCACCGCAGCCGCCTTCGTAGCGGTGATCGCCAACTACGTCGCGCCAGCCGCCGTGTTCGATTTCCTGCTCGCCACCTCCGGCGCCATCGCGTTGCTGGTGTACTTGGTGATCGCCGTGTCGCAACTGCGCATGCGCCGCAAGCGCGAGATCGCCGGTGAGAAGATCGACTTCAAGATGTGGCTGTTCCCCGGCCTCACCTACCTGGTCATCCTGTTCATCGTTGCGGTACTGACCACCATGGCGCTGCGCGAAGACCACCGCGTGGAAATCCTCGCCACGGGCGGCCTGGCTATTGCCGTCGTCGTCGCTGGCCTGATCGTCTCCAGCCGCCGCAAGGCCGGTAATGCGCGAGTAGCGCTGAGCCGCTGATCGATTGGACCGTTGGAATGCAAAGGCCGCTGTCAGTGATGACAGCGGCCTTTGTCGTTTCAGGATGGACAGGTCACTGCCCTGACGGTCCTCGCAAACTGTGTTCTTTTTGCGCCATGTCGCTGTTCTTCGGGCCTGCCGGAGGCTTGAAGATATCCTGCTTCCAACTTGGCCAGCGAGCGACAGCTTGTCGACACATGGATACGTGGTTTAGAAATTCCTGCTTCTTGGTCGTCATTTAGGTTCCCTCTATGTAGGTAGACAGCAGATTCGCTGCTGCTGCTTCACGATCCATGTAAGAGCACGGAAGCATCTGGGTCCTGAGCTTTGCACTCTCTTCTTTCCACTCGACGATTTCGCCGTCGTCGTTCTTGCGTGCCACCGGGTAGCCGCTGCCGAGATTCGTCGAGAATAGGTTGAAAAAGCTCCGCGGGCCAACCCCGATGAAAGGTTCGAATACGACATTGTCCGGGTTGTTCCCGAGCGAGATGGCGTCGGAGTGAAATTCCAGAGCCTTGCTCTTGGGGTAGGGTTCTACGTAGACCACCCGTTTGATACCTGCAGCCACAATGTGCTTGGCGCAGTTGTGACAGGGGAAAGTCGTGCAGTACAAGTCGCTGCCCGAGCAGTTCACACCCGAGCGGGCGCTCGACAGCAAGGCCTCCATTTCGGCATGCACCACCCGGCCATATTCGGTGATGTCCTTGATCTTGCTCCTTCTGATCAATGGCGCCAGTTCCTGGTGATACTCCTGCGGAACCACCGCAAGGATATCGTCGATGATCAGCCTTTTCTGGATGGCGTTGGAGTCTTGACCGCGCATGTAATCACGCCCGTCAGGCGCATCTACGATGCCGTGGTTGTCTGGATCCTTTTCGGGCCAGTAAAGGCCTCCGTGGGCCTTGGGAACATCATTGGCCCCGGTGGCGATGATGCAGCGGTGCTTGGTCAGGACTGCCCCTACCTGACGCGAGAGGTCGGCAGACCTCAACGAGGCGGAAAACGCCATGAACATCGCGTACTCGTCGAACGTCGGGGTGATGTAGGGGCGACCGAAAAGCAGGTCGAGAATACGCCACGTCTGTTTCTTCAACGAGTCGGAGTTGCCATTGTAGTCAATGAAGAAGTCGGAGAGATGGTAGGTGTTGCGGGTGTGCTGACCATGTTCGTCGCGCTCGTCCGCATCACGCTCGATCAGGCGCGATGCCTGTTCCTCCGTCATGGACAGGTCCTTCACCAGATACTCATGGCGTCGTGTCAGATCGGCGTGGACGCCGACCAGAAAAAAGCCATCCGAATAGATCTTGCGCAGACGCTCGACTTCCGCAGGGCTTTTCAATGAGTTGATGATGAATGCCCGGCGACGCATGGGGGCCGACTCGCTTCGCAGCTTGTTGATTTGCACCGCCGCGCCCAATGCCAGTATGGCGTTGTCCTTGCTCTTCCCGCGCAGCCGGTTCCCTTCTTCCATGAAGCTGCTGATGCGGTCGTACTGATGGGTGGTGTCGGCAGGGGAACCGATGCTTGCAATGACATCCGTAGAGACTTTGATGGTGCAGGTTTCGTAGCCGAAAATCTTGAGCCGGTCGCCGATCAGCTTCGACACCTCCGGAAGGTCGGTTCCGATCGTCCCGACCAGCCCGATGATGAGCTCGGAATCGGAATAGGTATCGTCGATGAAATAGGATGTGTCCGATGCAGGTTCCTGGGAAAGCTCTGCCAGCATTTGCGCTGCATCGTCAGGTTGCGTGTGCTGCGCTCCGTAATGGCTATTGAGCAAAGGCTCGACCATTTCCTGGAGCTTCGACGCCGCGTGGGATTTGCCTTGAAAGTGCAGGGTGCCAGTAGACGGGTACCAGTTGAGAATGCCTTTGCTGCGAGTCTTGAACTGATGCTGGTTTTCGTTGATTACCCGCCATTCGCCAGCGGGCAGAATGCTTTCGAGCTTTATCTTGAGTTCTTCGAACGTGCCATCAAAGCGCATGGTGACTCCTTGTTCTTGCTGCCGATCAATCCGTTGATCGAGGGGACTCTCGGTGACTTTCGAGAGGTGGGACGTGAAGCGAATAAAGATAGCCCATCAAGACGCGAGCGTACGGTAACCAGTCCTGTGATAGGTAACAGCATGTGTGAGTCACCCAAACTATTCCCGAACTAGCTCAATGAGACCACGAGAATCCTCAAACCCAAAACGACTTAAATAGAAATGCGAATCACTCCATGTTAGATTCTCCCGCTTTTTGAGATATGTCGACACAAAAAAACGGCTGGTCTTCGCAGGATCTTCAGGGGAGAGGATGGTAGATGGCTCGCAATAACAAGATTAATTCCAGCGCGAATTCTGTGGCCTTACTCGTTGCCACACTCAGTTGGCAGGGCATCGCCGCTGCCGACCAGGCGCCTGCCAGGCCTGCAACCAGCGATTCGGTTCTACAGTTGCAGAACCTGGTCATTACCGAGCAAGCACCGGAAAGCCAGCAGAGCACGGGTTATCAAGTACAGAACAGCACCGCGGGCACCAAAACCAGTACGCCTTTGTCCGAGACTCCGCGTTCCGTCTCGGTGGTCACGCGCCAACGCATCCAGGACCAAGGTTCTCAGACGCTTACCGACATTCTTGGCTACGTGCCGGGTATCTTCGCGCCGCCTTTTGCAGTGGGCGATGGTTTGGCCGGTGACCTGTTTTCCATCCGCGGTTACAACGCCACGGACTATGGATATGGTTTGCTGAAAGATGGTTTGCGCCTGCAAGGCAACCGTTACGACACCACCACCGAGCCCTATGGGCTGGAGCGTACCGAAGTCTTTCGAGGCCCAAGCTCGATTCTCTACGGCGAAAATGCGCCGGGCGGATTGGTCAATCTGGTCAGTAAAAAGCCGACCGAAACCGCGCAGGGCGAGGCCAAGTTCACCTACGGCAGCAACAACCGCCGCCAGCTCGGAGTCGATGTGTCGGGCCCGTTGACGGACGACAACCGTATTCTGGGCCGGCTGGTGATGCTGGGCCGAAATGCCGATACGCAGGTTGACTCGGTGCCGGATGACCGCCTCTACATCGCGCCGTCGATGACGTTCAACTTCAGCGAAGACACCGCCCTGACCTTGCTGTCGACTTACCAGCGCGACCGCACCAAGTTGCTGTTGGGCTATCCGGCAGCAGGGACGCTGCTCAATAACGTCAATGGCAAGATCGGCAAGGACCAGTTCAACGGCAATCCGAACTGGGACGATTTCGAGCGCGAAACCTGGACCTTGGGTTATGAGTTCAGCCATCAGATCAACGACGTCTGGCAGTTCCGTCAGAACTCGCGCTACATGGAATCGCGTTTGAATCGTCATGAAACCTGGCCAAACAATCTGAACCGGGCCGGCTTTGGCAGTACGTTGAGCAGCACGGCTTATGATCGTGACAACAAATCGATCACCTATTCAGTGGATAACCAGTTCGAAGGCCACTTCACTTCGGGGGCGTTGGATAACACAGTGCTGCTCGGCGCAAGTTACGACCGCACCTCGTTCAACCAGGATTGGAACGCAGGCTTGGGCGGTACTTACAACGTGTTCAACCCGGTGTTCTCGGCGGTGCAACCGAACGCCTCGCAATACGTGCAGAACTCCCAGCTCGATCAGCACATGTACGGCGCGTATGGCCAGTTGCAAAGCAAGTACGACAACTGGATTTTCCTGTTGGGCGGGCGTCAGGACTGGGTGCAGAGCGAATACCGCAACCGTGCCAGCGCGGCGCGTCCAGGCAGCGCAGCAATAGCGGCCACGGACCTGGATGGCTGGGATCACCGGTTCAGCTGGCAGACGGGTTTGATGTACCAGTTCGAAAACGGCATCTCGCCCTATGTCAGCTATTCCACGGCATTCACCCCCGTACAGCAATCGTCCCAGCCCAATGGCGATCTGCTCGATCCGATTCTCAGCAAGCAGTATGAAGTGGGTGTGAAGTTCGAGCCCAAAGGGTGGAACACGACGTTCAGCGCGGCTGTTTTTGACCTGACCAAATCACGCGACGTGGTCGCAGGCAGCAGCGGCTTCAGCCGGCAAGTGGGCGAGAGCAAGTCCCAGGGCCTGGAGCTTGAGGTCAACAGTGACGTGACGCCCAATCTGAGTCTGGTTGCGTCGTACACCTACACGGACGCACGGGTGACCAACGATGCGCCAGGCTCATTGTTCGAAGACCATCAACTGACGGGCATTCCACGCAACCAGGCGTCGACCTGGGCGACGTATCGCTTCCTGGATGGCGCGCTGAGCGGTCTACGCCTGGGCGGCGGCGTGCGCTACTTCGACAACACCTTTGCCTACACAGCCCCGACGCTGTACGGCAAGCTGAAAACCGGCGATGTGACGCTGGTGGATGCGTTGGTGGGGTATGACATCAACGAGCATTGGTCGGTGGACGTGAACGCGAAGAACCTGTTCGACAAGGAATACGTGTCGGGCTGCAACAACGCGGGTCGCTGCTATTGGGGCGAGGAGCGAACGGTGCTGGGGACCGTGGCGTTTCGCTGGTAAGCCAGCCAGCTTGGCCAAGAAGGGCGCGCTGGGCCTGTGAGTGGATCCGAGGACCGAACTCGATCCATTCGCCTGCCCACGGGCTTTCACGAGGTGTAAAACGCCAGACAACAAAAAGCCCGCACTAGGCGGGCTCTCTGTGTGTTTTCAGGTACTGCATGCACCACCTGAAAACGGAAGGTGGTGCCCAGAGACGGAATCGAACCGCCGACACGGGGATTTTCAATCCCCTGCTCTACCGACTGAGCTATCTGGGCAACGGGGCGCATTAAACTGGTTTTTCGACGGGTCGTCAAGCGTGATGTCGAAAAAAATTTTAATTAATACCGTCGCTTACGATTTTGCTGGGTTATTCGGCGGGTGGCACGTAGCCGTCGGCCTTGGCGTATTCCTCGCCGGACAGGTACTTGTCCATCTCGCCCTGCAGGAATTTGCGGTCTTCGGCGTTCATCATGTTCAGGCGGCGCTCGTTGATCAGCAGCGTCTGGTGTTTCTGCCAGTCGCCCCAGGCTTGCTGGGAGACGTGGTTGTAGATGTCCTCGCCCTTGGCGCCGGGGTAGGGCGGGCGCTCGAGGCCGGGCAGTTCTTCTTTGTACTTGCGGCACATTACGGTGCGGGTCATTACAGATCTCCTGCGTTCAAGGCGTCGGCTGCGTGTTGAAGCAGCTTCTTCACCGGGGCTGCCAGGCCCAGGCGCGGCGGTGTGGCGAGGTTATACCAGAGCCAGTCGGCCTCGGCCACGTGGTGGGCGGTCTGCTCGACCTGCACCAGCCACGGGTCGATGGACAGCTGGAAATGGCTGAAGGTGTGAGTCAGGGCGGGTAGCTGGCGCCGGCCAAGCAGATGCAGCGCGTGCTGGTCGGCGAGGTGGTCGAGGTCGTTCAGGTCGTCGAGCTGGGGAAGGCTCCACAGGCCGCCCCACAGGCCGCTGGAAGGCCTGCGGTAAAGCAGGATGGCGCCTTCGCGGTTGGCGAGCAGAGGCATCAGCGTTGCGCGTTGCGGAACGGCCTTGCGCGGCTTGGGCACCGGGTAGCGGATCTCCAGGCCGAGCATGTGCGCTTCACAGCTTTTTTCCAGTGGGCAGAGCAGGCAGCTGGGCTTGCTGCGGGTGCACAGGGTAGCGCCCAGGTCCATCATCGCCTGGGTGTAGTGGTTGACTCGGGTCTGCGGGGTCAGGCGCTCGGCGGTGGTCCACAGCGCCTTGGCCACCTTGGGCTCGCCTGGATAGCCTTCCTGCGCCGTGTAGCGGGCGAGCACGCGCTTGACGTTGCCGTCGAGGATCGGCGCGCGCAGGCCCATGCTGATGCTGGCGATCGCCCCGGCCGTGGACAGGCCGATGCCAGGCAGTTCGACCAGTTTCTCCACGTCGTGAGGAAACTCGCCGCCGTGCTCGGCCATCACGATCCTGGCGGTTTTCTGCAGGTTGCGGGCGCGGGTGTAGTAGCCCAGCCCGGTCCACAGGTGCAGCACTTCGTCTTCCGGCGCCTCGGCCAGCGCCTGCACGGTGGGCAGCGCCGCCATGAAGCGGTCGAAGTAGTTCAGCACCGTGCTGACCTGGGTCTGCTGCAGCATGATTTCCGAGACCCACACCCGATACGGGTTGATGTCCTGCTGCCACGGCAAATCATGCCGGCCGTTGCGGTCGTACCATTCCAGCACGGCGCTGGAAAACTGCTCGGGACTCATCGGTTGAACAGACCTCGCAACGCGTCTTTGAGTTTGGGGTCGACCTTGTCGCCCAGTTTTTCTTCGAGCTTCTCGTCTATCTTGTCGCGAATACGGTCGCCGGCCAGCTTGGCAGCCACCTGGCCCAGGCCGTCACGGTCGATGCGGCAAGCCTTGGCGCCCATCTCCAGCGGGCCACGGCAGCGCAGCGGCAGTTCCACGCCGACGAAACGTTCGCCCACCTGGCAGGCCGGATCGGCGCTGGTGCCCTGTTCGCCGTCCACCACTACGCCCACGCGGTAGTCCATGCCCAGTACGCGCAGATCGACGTCGCCGTCGCCTTTGACGGTCAGGCCGGGAATACGCACGAGCAGGTCCTGGTTGCTGGCCACGCCGTTGCGGAACACCAGGCTGCCCTTGAGCTCCTTGAACGGTGTGTCCTTGCCACGCGGTTCGCCGTTGAGGGTCTTGCGGTTGAGCACCGAGATACCGCGGCAGATCTGCTGCTCAAGGTTGGCGTTGACCAGTACGCCATCGTTGAGGACGAAGCTGGCGGTGCCGTTGAGCGATTCGACCAGCGCTTTCTGGCTGTTGCCCGAGCCGCTCAGGTTGCTGTTGAGGTTCAACAGGCCCCTCACTGGTGGGTTGGCGTTCTGCGACTTGATGAAGTTTTCCACAGGCACCTTGTCGATGCGCGTCTGCAACGCCAGCAGCGGCGTTTCCGGACGCACGTCGAGGGTGCCCTGGGTGTTGAAGGTGCCGTTGTAGAGGCCACCGGCCAGGGTTTGCAAGGTCAGCATGCCGCCCTGGCCCTGGGCCTTGAGGGTGGCGTTGCGCACCGGCAGGCCCTTGAGGGTCAGTTGGCCGATGGCGAGGTCGGCTTGTACGTCCAGAGCCCGCAGGCGCTCGACGGGCAGCAGGCGATCGTCGCTCCAGGCGCCGCGGGTTGGCGCGTCGGGCAGCGGCGATTCACCGGATGCCACGGCGGCCGCTTCGCTGTTCTGCACCTCGGCATGGCGCGCCGCGCTGGCGTTGGCGGCCTTTTCGGTCTTGGCCGGCAGGTAGCGGTCGGCGTTGAAGGTGTCGCCCTTGAGCTGCAGACGCAGTGCCTGGCGGGCGAAATCTTCAACGGCGATGCGGCCGGTGAAGGTGCTCTCGTCCAGCTTCAGCGTCAGGTCTTCCAGGCCCAGGCTGTCGCGGGTGCCCTGCAGCCGGCTGACCAGTTCGAACTTGCCGAGGCTGCCCGGGGCCATCGCTGGCAGCGGTTGGCCGATGCTGTCGAAGAAGGCACGCAGATCCAGCTCGGCAATCGACAGGCCGCCGGTGAGCTGAGGCTCGCTGTCCAGATTGCGCACGCGCAGTTCGCCCAGCGCACGCATCTGGTTGGCGGCCAGCTTGAGGCCGGTCCATTCGGCGATGTTGGCGGACTGGTCGAGCAGCAACTGCCCCTGGGCGCTGAAGGTGACCGTCTTGCCTTGCAGCGGATCGCCCGAGGCCTCACCGCTCAGGCGCATGTCCTCGAGCTGGTAGCGCTTGAGCACGCGGTCGAAGCGAAGCTCGCCGGCCAGTTCGGTACGGGCCCGCACCACGGGCTGGTTGGTGCCCAGGAACGCGGTCAGTTTCAGCGGGATGTCGGCGCCTTCGTGCACAGCGCCGGTGCTGAGCTGGATGCTCTCGGCGGTGTACATGCGGCCGGTGCGCGCGTCGTGGTACTGCACGCGGGCGTTGTTTACGGTGAGGCTGTCGATGTCCAGCTTGACCGGGCGCGACGGTGCCTGGGGCTTGCCGGGTTCGGTGACTGCCGGGGCGTTCGGGTCGTTGGGGTCTGCCGTGGTGGTGGGCAGGGGCTTGCCGATGTCTTCCCAGTTGCCGTGGCCGTTGGCGTCACGCTCCAGGGACAGGTTCAAGCCCTCGACCCGTACGTCGCTCATCTGCACTTCCTTGCGCAGCAGTGGCAGCACGCGCACCGAAAGGCCGAGCATCTGCAGGTCGGCGAAAGGTGTCTTGGGGTTGGCGAGCGTGGCCACGCTGGCGTCGTGCAGTTCCAGACCCAGCCATGGGAACAGGCTCCAGCCGATGTCCCCGTTGAGGGTCAGCTCGACGTGAGCCCTGTCCCGTGCCAGTTGGCGAATCTCGTCCTTGTAGTCGTTGGGGTCGAAGAGGTGGGTGAGGGCGAAACCCAGGGCCACCAGAATCAACAACAGACCGAGAATGCACAGGCCGAGGATTTTGCCGAACGCTTTCATGGGCGAGTCCTTTAGTCCGAAATTTGGAAGTTAGCGGGAGAGTATAACGTTGTGCGTCTGGTGATGTGGGCGGTCTGTCGGTGCCGTTGCATCGGGCGTTCGCCGCTGCCTTGCGAGGGCGTCGCGAGCGCTTTGGCGCGCAGGTTTCGGCGATCCGGAAGAAATCCTCGGGACCGTTCGGAAGGTTTTGCCAACCATCCGGCAGATCATTGAAATAAAGGGATAGCAGTTTGCTTCCATTGGTTACATCTGGTGGTAATCTTCTCGCCTTCGACTGTCCGCTGCGACTTTATGTCGCGATTTGCCAAATGCTGCCGATAAAACAATCGATCGCCAACGTGCATGAAGGATGTGGGCGCATTTGTGTGCAGACAGCTGAACTACAAAAATCAACGGGGGTTACGAAATGAGCAGTAGTCTTTCGGGCGGCGGCGTGGGTGCCCAGCCAGGATTTCTGTCCAAGGAGCGGATCATCGCCAAGCCTGGCTTCAACCGCTGGCTGGTTCCACCAGCCGCGTTGGCCATTCACTTGTGCATCGGCATGGCGTACGGTTTCTCGGTGTTCTGGTTGCCGCTGTCCAAGGCAATCGGCATCACCGCACCAGTGGCGTGCGCGCCCGACCTGAGCTTTTTCAGCCAGGTGTTCTCATCGTCCTGTGACTGGTCGGTGTCGATGCTGAGCTGGATCTACACCCTGTTCTTCATTTTCCTGGGCTGCTCGGCAGCCATCTGGGGTGGCTGGCTGGAACACGCCGGGCCGCGCAAGGCCGGTGTCGTGTCGGCTCTGTGCTGGTGCGGTGGTCTGGTCATTTCCGCGTTGGGTATCTACACCCACCAGATCTGGCTGATGTGGCTGGGCTCGGGCGTGATCGGCGGTATCGGCCTGGGGCTGGGCTACATTTCCCCCGTATCGACCCTGATCAAGTGGTTCCCGGACAAGCGCGGCATGGCCACCGGCATGGCGATCATGGGCTTCGGCGGCGGTGCCATGGTCGGCGCCCCTCTGGCGGCTGCCTTGATGGGCCATTTCGCATCCCCTACCAGCGTCGGCGTGTGGCAGAGCTTCCTGGTGATGGCGGCGATCTACTTCGTCTTCATGATCGGCGGCGCGCTGTCGTACCGCGTCCCACCGACCGGTTGGAAGCCTGAAGGCTATGTTCCTTCGGCGAAGAAGGCCAAGGGCATGATCACCAACCGCCACGTGCATGTGAACGTGGCCTGGAAGACCCCTCAGTTCGCACTGGTCTGGCTGGTGCTGTGCCTCAACGTTTCCGCCGGTATCGGCATTCTGGGCATGGCTTCGCCGCTGCTGCAGGAAGTGTTCGGCGGCAAGCTGCTGGGCGTGGACCTGGCGTTCAACCAGCTGGACTCGGCGCAACTGGCGCAGATCGCTGCCATTGCAGCGGGCTTCACCGGCCTGCTCAGCCTGTTCAACATCGGTGGCCGGTTCTTCTGGGCTTCGTTCTCCGACTACATCGGCCGCAAGGTGACCTACTTCGTGTTCTTCGCCCTGGGCGTGGCGCTGTATGCCTCGGTACCGACCCTGGGTCATTCGGGCAACATCGCGCTGTTCGTGGCGGCGTTCTGCATCGTGCTGTCGATGTACGGCGGTGGTTTCGCCACCGTGCCGGCCTACCTGGCCGACCTGTTCGGTACGCAGATGGTCGGCGCCATTCACGGTCGCCTGTTGACCGCCTGGGCCGTGGCCGGCGTGTTGGGCCCGGTGCTGGTGACCAACCTGCGTGACTACCAGCTGGCCCACGGCGTGGCCCGTGCGGCGGTGTACGACACCACGTTGTACATCCTCTCCGGCCTGCTGGTGTTGGGCTTCATCTGCAACGCGCTGGTGCGTCCGGTGGCCGACAAGTACTTCATGACCGATGCCGAGCTCAAGGCTGAGCAGGCGCTGGGCCATGACAAGGGCACCGATGGCACCACCGTGCTGGAGTGGAAGGCCAATCCTGCGTCCAAGCCTCTGGCTGTCGCGGCCTGGCTGGCCGTGGGCATTCCGTTGGCATGGGGCGTGTGGGTGACCCTGCAGAAGACGGCGGTGCTGTTTCATTGATGTAGACGTTTGAATCGGTGATGGCCCTTCGCGGCCGATGACCCCTCCTACGACATCCCGTAGGAGCGGTCATCGGCCGCGAAAAGGCCACCGCAGATCACCCATTCCCCCTCTTGTGTTCCTGTTTCCCGCCCGCGTGCCTATAATGATCACCTTTTTCGCCCAACGATTTTGCGGAGCTGGTGATGGCCGAACGTATCGCGTTCGTCGAGCGCAACACTCTGGAAACCCAGATCAAAGCCTCGATCAACCTGGATGGCACCGGAAAGGCCCGATTCGATATCGGCGTTCCTTTTCTTGAGCACATGCTTGACCAGATCGCCCGGCACGGGCTGATCGACCTGGACATCGAGTGCAAGGGCGACCTGCACATCGACGACCACCACACCGTGGAGGACGTCGGCATCACCCTGGGCCAGGCGTTCGCCAAGGCCATCGGCGACAAAAAGGGCATCTTTCGCTACGGCCACGCCTACGTCCCGCTGGACGAAGCGCTGTCGCGCGTGGTCATCGACTTCTCCGGCCGCCCCGGCCTGCAGATGCACGTGCCCTATACCCGCGCCACCGTAGGCGGCTTCGACGTCGACCTGTTCCAGGAATTCTTCCAGGGCTTCGTCAACCACGCCAACGTCTCCCTGCACATCGACAACCTGCGTGGGCACAACACCCATCACCAGATCGAAACCGTGTTCAAGGCCTTCGGCCGCGCCCTGCGCATGGCCGTCGCCGTCGACGAACGCATGGCCGGGCAGATGCCGTCGACCAAGGGCGTGCTCTGATGCAGACCGTCGCGGTAATCGACTACGGCATGGGCAACCTGCACTCGGTGGCCAAGGCCCTGGAGCACGTGGGTGCCGGCAAGGTGCTGATCACCAGTGACGCCAACGTCATTCGCGAAGCCGACCGCGTGGTTTTCCCCGGTGTCGGCGCGATCCGCGATTGCATGGCCGAGATCCGCCGCCTGGGCTTCGATGCGCTGGTGCGCGAAGTCAGTCGGGACCGGCCGTTTCTGGGGATCTGCGTCGGCATGCAGGCGCTGATGGAGCACAGCGAGGAAAACGCCGGCGTCGACTGCATCGGCGTGTTTCCCGGCAAGGTGCGCTTCTTCGGCAAGGACCTGCACGAAGACGGCGAACACCTGAAAGTCCCGCACATGGGCTGGAACGAAGTGCAGCAGGCGGTGGACCACCCGCTGTGGCACGACATCCCCGACCTGGCGCGCTTCTACTTCGTGCACAGCTACTACATCGAGGCCGGCAAGCCGGGCCAGGTGGTAGGGCGCGGCCATTACGGTCGCGACTTCGCTGCGGCACTGGCCGAAGGTTCGCGTTTCGCCGTGCAGTTCCACCCCGAGAAAAGCCATACCCATGGCCTGCAGCTGCTGCAGAACTTCGCAGCCTGGGATGGACGCTGGTAATGGCCAAGGCCAGCAAGCCGCCCATTCTGACCCTGACGCCGGAGCAGGAAAGCGAAGCGGCCGACAAGATCAAGCGGTTCATGCGCGACCGCTTCGATCTGGACCTGGGTTCGTTCGAGGCCCTCGAGGTGCTCGAGCTGTTCACCCGCGAAATGGCTCCACACTATTACAACAGGGCGATTTTCGATGTGCAGGCGCACCTCAGCGAGAGGTTCGAAAGCATCGAGAGCGACCTGTGGGCGCTCGAGAAGAACTGACTTCCGAGCATCGCCGTTCACCGACCCCGAAGGTTTTTGCAGATGCTGATTATCCCCGCTATCGATCTTAAAGACGGTGCCTGCGTGCGCCTGCGCCAGGGCCGCATGGAAGATTCCACGGTGTTCTCGGACGATCCGGTGAGCATGGCGGCCAAGTGGGTCGAAGGCGGCTGCCGTCGCCTGCACCTGGTCGACCTCAACGGTGCCTTCGAAGGCCAGCCCGTGAATGGCGAGGTGGTCACCGCGATCGCCAAGCGCTACCCGGATCTGCCGATCCAGATCGGCGGCGGCATCCGCTCGCTGGAAACCATCGAACACTACGTCAAGGCTGGCGTCAGCTACGTGATCATCGGTACCAAGGCGGTCAAGCAGCCCGAGTTCGTCGCCGAGGCCTGCCGTGCGTTCCCCGGCAAGGTCATCGTCGGCCTGGACGCCAAGGACGGCTTCGTCGCCACCGACGGCTGGGCGGAAGTGAGCACGGTGCAGGTCATCGACCTGGCCAAGCGCTTCGAGGCCGATGGGGTGTCGGCGATCGTCTACACCGACATCGCCAAGGACGGCATGATGCAGGGCTGCAACGTGCCGTTCACCGCTGCCCTGGCGGCCGCGACCCGGATCCCGGTGATCGCCTCCGGCGGTATCCACAACCTGGGCGACATCCGTGCCCTGCTGGACGCCAAGGCCCCGGGCATCATCGGCGCCATCACCGGCCGGGCCATCTACGAAGGCACCCTGGACGTCGCCGAGGCCCAGGCTTTTTGCGATTCGTACAACGCGTAATGGCTAAACGCGGCCCGCGCCCCGGCTTCCTGTAGCAGCGGCGCAAGCCGCGTCCACAGACACCTCGCTCCCAATCCGATCGGAGAACCCCCATGGCCCTGGCCAAACGCATCATCCCTTGCCTGGACGTGGACAACGGCCGCGTGGTCAAGGGCGTCAAGTTCGAGAACATCCGCGACGCCGGTGATCCGGTCGAGATCGCCCGGCGCTACGACGAGCAGGGCGCCGACGAGATCACCTTTCTCGACATCACCGCCAGTGTCGACGGCCGTGACACCACGCTGCACACCGTAGAGCGCATGGCCAGCCAGGTGTTCATCCCGCTGACCGTAGGCGGCGGCGTGCGCACGGTGGCGGACATCCGCAACCTGCTCAACGCCGGTGCCGACAAGGTCTCGATCAACACGGCGGCGGTGTTCAACCCCGAGTTCGTCGGCGAAGCGGCCTCGCGCTTTGGCTCACAGTGCATCGTGGTGGCCATCGACGCGAAGAAGGTTTCCGGGCCGGGCGAAGAGCCGCGCTGGGAAATCTTCACCCACGGTGGCCGCAAGCCTACCGGGCTGGACGCCGTGCAATGGGCGCAGAAGATGGAAGGCCTGGGCGCGGGTGAGATCCTGCTGACCAGCATGGATCAGGACGGCATGAAGAATGGCTTCGACCTGGGCGTGACCCGCGCCATCAGCGATGCGCTGGGCATTCCGGTGATCGCCTCCGGTGGGGTGGGCAACCTGCAGCACCTGGCCGATGGCGTGATCCAGGGTGGCGCGAGCGCGGTGCTGGCCGCCAGTATCTTCCATTTCGGCGAATACACCGTACCCGAAGCCAAGGCCTTCATGGCCAAGCAAGGCATCGTCGTACGCTGACCCTGTAGCAGCGGCGCGAACCGCATCAAACGTCAACGCGTTGCGCCAATTCCACCGCGGTGCCCGCCGACGCGGCTCGCGCCGCTGCTACAGGAAATCGCAGTGGCTGTAACCGCATTCTGAGTCGCCGCAACCCCTGTAGCAGCGGTGCAAGCCGCGTCGGCGGGCACCGCGGTAGGCCTGACGTAACGCATCGAGGCCTGACGCGCCTTGCGCCGCTGCTACGGGGAGCAAGGAGTTGTGTATGTACCATGGCGAACGAATGAACGCCTGGACCCATCTGGTGGGCGCCGTGCTGGCAGCGGTCGGTGCCGTCTGGCTGCTGCTTCTGGCGGCCTTCGAAGGAGACCCCTGGAAGATCGTCAGCGTGTGCATCTATGGCACCACGCTGATCGTGCTCTACAGCGTGTCCACGATCTATCACAGCGTGCGCGGGCGCCGCAAAGCGATCATGCAGAAGCTCGATCACCTGTCGATCTACCTGCTGATCGCCGGCAGCTATACGCCGTTCTGTCTGGTGACCCTGCGCGGGCCCTGGGGCTGGAGCCTGTTCGGCGTGGTCTGGGGGCTGGCGGTGCTGGGCATGTTGCAGGAGATCAAGCCTCGCTCCGAGGCCCGCGTGCTGTCCATCGTCATCTACGCGGTGATGGGCTGGATCGTGCTGGTCGCGGTGCAGCCGCTGCTGCGCCTGCTCGGGTCGGCCGGGTTCGCCCTGCTGGCTGCAGGCGGTGTGCTGTACACCGTAGGCATCATTTTCTTCGCGCTGGACAAGCGTCTGCGCCATGCCCACGGCATCTGGCACCTGTTCGTGATCGCGGGCAGTGTGCTGCACTTCATCGCGATCTTTTTCTACGTCCTCTGAAGCCTAGAAATCCCCCCACAGCTGCTGGGCCACCGCCAAGGCGACTACCGGCGCGGTTTCGGTGCGCAGCACGCGGGGGCCGAGGCGGGCAGCGTGAAAGCCGCCGGCCTTGGCCTGCTCGACTTCGGCGTCGCTGAGGCCACCTTCGGGCCCGATCAGGAACGCCAGGCTGGCAGGCTTGGCATGGCTGAGCAGCGGCTCTGCGACAGGGTGCAGCACCAGCTTGAGCTCGGCGTCACTGGCGGCGATCCAGTCGGCCAGCACCTGCGGCGGATGGATGGCCGGCACGCTGGAGCGACCACATTGCTCGCAGGCGCTGATGGCCACCTGTCGCCAGTGGGCCAGACGCTTGTCGGCGCGTTCGTCCTTGAGGCGGACCTCGCAGCGTTCGCTCACCAGCGGCGTGATCTCGCTCACGCCCAGTTCGGTGGCCTTCTGGATCGCCCAATCCATTCGCTCGCCACGGGACAGACCCTGGCCCAGATGGATGGCCAGCGGCGAGTCGGGTTGGCCGGTGAACTGTTCGTCGAGGGTAACGCTGACGCGTTTCTTGCCCACTTCCAGCAAGGTGCCCAGGAATTCCTGGCCGCTGCCGTCGAACAGCTGGACCTTGTCGCCGGTGGCCATGCGCAGCACGCGGCCGATGTAGTGGGCCTGGGCTTCGGGGAGTTCGTGTTCGCCCAGGCTCAGGGGGGCGTCGATGAAAAAGCGGGACAGTCGCATGGGGGTATCTCTGGTGATTTTGTGGTGTTTATTCTGGCCTCTTCGCGGGCAGAGCCCGCTCCCACAAGGACCGCATGAGCGACCGAAACTTCCTGTGGGAGCGGGGCGGGCGGCGAGCCCTCTGCCCGCGAAGAGGCCGGTACAGGCACTGAACAACCTCAACCCGGATCGCGAAACCCGGGATGGAAATCTTCAGCCACCTGCACGCTCACGCTGCTGCGTGTGGCGATATCGATCCCCTCGCTGGCCACCTCGGCCAGGAAGTCGATCTGCTCCGGCGTGATCACATAGGGCGGCAGGAAATACACCACGCTGCCCAGCGGTCGCAGCAGCGCGCCACGCTCCAGGGCGTGATTGAACACCTTGAGCCCGCGTCGTTCCTGCCAGGGGTAGGCGGTCTTGCTGGCCTTGTCCTGGACCATTTCGATGGCCAGGACCATGCCGGTCTGACGCACTTCGGCCACGTGGGCATGATCGGCCAGGTGCGCGGTGGCAGTGGCCATGCGCTGGGCCAGGGCGCGGTTGTTCTCGATGACGTTGTCCTGCTCGAAGATGTCCAGCGTGGCCAGAGCCGCAGCACAGGCCAACGGGTTGCCGGTGTAGCTGTGCGAATGCAGGAAGGCACGCAGGGTCGGGTAGTCGTCGTAGAACGCGCTGTAGACGTCGTCGGTGGTCACGCAGGCCGCCAGCGGCAGATAGCCGCCGGTCAGCGCCTTGGACAGGCACAGGAAATCCGGGCGAATGCCGGCCTGCTCGCAGGCGAACATCGTCCCGGTGCGACCGAAGCCCACGGCGATCTCGTCGTGGATCAGGTGCACGCCGTAGCGGTCGCACGCCTCGCGCAACAGCTTGAGGTACACCGGGTGATACATGCGCATGCCGCCCGCGCCCTGAATCAACGGCTCGATGATCACGGCGGCCACGCTTTCATGGTGTTCGGCCAGAGTCTGTTCCATGGCCTGGAAGAGGGTACGCGAGTGCTCTTCCCAACTCATGCCTTCGGGCCGCAGGTAGCAGTCCGGGCTGGGGACTTTCAGGGTATCGAGCAGCAGCGCCTTGTAGGTTTCGGTGAACAAGGGCACATCACCGACCGACATCGCGGCGATGGTTTCGCCGTGGTAGCTGTTGGTCAGGGTCACGAAGCGCTTCTTGTTCGGCTGACCGCGGTTGACCCAGTAGTGAAAGCTCATCTTCAACGCGACTTCGATGCACGAAGAGCCGTTGTCGGCGTAGAAGCAGCGAGTCAGCCCTACGGGCGTCATCTTGACCAGACGCTCCGACAGCTCGATCACCGGCTGATGGCTGAAACCGGCCAGGATCACGTGTTCCAGCTGATCGACCTGATCCTTGATGCGCTGATTGATGCGCGGATTGGCATGCCCGAAGACATTGACCCACCAGGAGCTGACCGCGTCCAGGTAGCGCTTGCCCTCGAAGTCCTCCAGCCACACGCCTTCGCCGCGTTTGATCGGGATCAGCGGCAGCCGCTCGTGGTCTTTCATCTGGGTGCAGGGGTGCCACAAAACCTCGAGGTCTCGTTTCATCCACTGGTCGTTGAGTCCCATCTTTCTCTCCCGCGGCAACACGCTTGGCAAACAGTCGCGCAAGCCTATGCAATGAGGCTTCGGCTAACAACCCAAACATGCTCGATGGCGACACTGGCGGGCACTATGCCGCTGGCGTATGCTGCGCGGCAATTTGCCACTGCCGGGGCTCGATCCGGCCATTTCGCTTGCTCTGCCGGAGTTCTCTGCATGTCTGCTGGTTGGTTGCGCGCCTGGGCGCTGATAGTAGTAGGGCTGTTCAGCGCGCAGGCGTTGGGCAATGACAAGGCACAGACGGCGATCGTCGTCGGCGGCGGTCTGGCGGGGCTGACAGCCGCCTACGAGCTGCAGGCCAAGGGCTGGCAAGTCACCTTGCTGGAAGCACGACCCAGCCTCGGCGGCCGCTCGGGTCTGGCCACCAGCGAATGGATCGGCGGCAGCAAGGTCCAGCCGGTGCTCAATGGTTACGTGAACACCTTCAAGCTGGCCACCCAGCCGGCGCCGGAATTCGTCCGCAACCCGGGCTACCTGATCGACGGTGAATACTTCACCGCCGCCGACCTGGCCACCAAGCAGCCAGCGACTGCGGAAGCCCTCAAGCGCTACGAGAAAACCCTGGATGACCTCGCCCGCTCGGTCAAGGATCCGGAAAACCCAGGTGCGACCAGCACCCTGTTCGCCCTGGACCAGATCAACGTGTCCAACTGGCTGGATCGCCTGCAACTTCCCGCCACTGCGCGGCAGCTGATCAACCAGAAGATTCGTACTCGCTACGACGAACCGTCGCGTCTGTCGCTGCTGTATTTCGCCCAGCAGAACCGGGTCTATCAGGATATCGACGACCGTGATCTGCGCGCCTCGCGCCTGATCGGTGGCAGCCCGGTGCTGGCCCAGGCGTTCGTCAAACAGATCAAGACCATCAAGACCGATTCACCGGTGTCGGCCATCAGCCAGGACAAGGACGGCGTGACCGTCAAAGTGGGCGCCGTGGGCTACCAGGCCAGCTACGTGGTCCTGGCCGTCCCTCTGCGTGCACTGGGCAAGATCGCCTTCACCCCTGCACTGGACAACCGCCAGCTGGCGGCGATCAAGGGCACCAACTACGGGTGGCGCGACCAGTTGCTGCTCAAGTTCAAGACGCCGGTCTGGGACAGCAAGGCGCGGATGTCCGGCGAGATCTACAGCAACACCGGGCTGGGCATGTTGTGGATCGAGCCAGCCTTGAAGGGTGGCGCCAATGTAGTGATCAACCTGTCCGGTGACAACGCCCGCCTGCTGCAGGCCTTTGGCGACAAGCAGATGGTCGACCAGGTGTTGATCCGCCTGCACGCGTTCTATCCACAGGCGCGCGGTGCCTACACCGGCTACGAGATCCGTCGCTACAGCACCGATCCTTCGTATGGCGGCGCGTACCTGGCCTACGGACCGGGGCAGATCAGCAAGTTCTGGAAGGTCTGGGAGAAGCCTCAGCAGCGCATCGCCTTCGCGGGCGAACACACCGACTCACTGTACCCCGGCACGCTGGAAGGCGCGCTGCGCAGCGGTCAGCGTGCTGCCGGCCAAGTGGTTGATCTGGCGGCAGGCAAGTCCTTCGAACCGGTCAAGGTCGCGCCGCCTGCAGCAGCGCCGGTCAAGGCTGCCGAGAGCAAGCCTGGGTTCTTCTCCAAGTGGTTCGGCGGCGGCGAGACGCCAGCGGCCAAGCCCGTCGAGCCTGCACCTGCGCCAGTACCGGCGCCTGCACCTGCTCCCGTTCCAGCGCCCACGCCTGCACCTGTTCCGGTGCCCGCCGTCGTGCCCGCGCCCGCACCGGTCAAGGCAGAGCCTGCGAAGAAAGCTGCGCCGGTGAAGAAAGTGGAAACGAAAAAACCGGAGCCCAAGAAGGCCGAAACCAAGAAGCCCGTGGTCAAGAAGCCGGCCGAAGCGAAAAAACCGGTTGAATCCAAAAACAAGGTAGAAGTAACAAAACCTACAGTGCAGCCGTAGGTTTCGCACCGCAGCCGTCGGCCTTTTCGCGGGTCGGCGGCGCCTTTACGCGTATAAAACCGCGTTCCTGGCCTCAGAGCAGTGCGCTTAATACTGTCTTAATCAACTTTATCGATATTTCAAAGCGAGATTTTCCGCTTTAATCCGATAGATAAGTCAGTCATCTTGAGCGCAGTTCTTACAAGGTCCGGGCACATGCAACTACGTAATTCCACTTCACGCTATGGCTGGGTCAGCATCGTTCTGCACTGGGGCGTCGCGCTGACCGTATTCGGGCTTTTCGCTCTTGGGTTGTGGATGGTGGGCCTGGGTTACTACGACCCATGGCGCAAGGCCGGCCCTGACCTGCACAAAAGCATCGGCCTGGTGCTGTTCTTCTTCATGCTCGTGCGCGTGGTCTGGCGCTTCATCAGCCCCCCCCCGCCGCCCACACCCAACCAAGGCAAGCTGACCCGCACGGCGGCTCATCTGGGGCACCTGTTCCTCTATGCGGACCTGTTCCTGGTGATGAGCGCCGGCTACTTGATTTCGACCGCAGACGGGGTGGGCATTCCGGTTTTCGGGCTGTTCGAAATACCGGCGCTGGTCAGCGGCCTGCCCAATCAGGCGGAAACCGCCGGTACCGTGCATTTCTACCTGGCGTGGGTACTGGTGATATTCGCCGTACTGCACGGCTTGGCTGCATTGAAACACCATTTCATCGATCGTGATGCAACCCTCATCCGTATGCTGGGTCGCAAAGCTTGACTGCCGTACCTATCAAACTTCAAGAGGAATACTCCCCATGTTGAAAAAGACCCTCGCTGCACTCGCCATTGGCACTGCCCTGTTCACTGCAGGCCAGGCCATGGCCGCTGACTACACCATCGACAAGGAAGGCCAGCACGCTTTCGTCGACTTCAAGATCAGCCACCTGGGCTACAGCTTCATCACCGGTACCTTCAAGGACTTCGACGGCAAGTTCAGCTTCGATGCCGCCAAGCCCGAAGACGCCAAGATCGACGTGACCCTCAAGACTGCCAGCGTGTTCACCAACCACGCCGAGCGTGACAAGCACATCAGCAGCAAGGACTTCCTGGACGTGGCCAACTTCCCGGAAGCCACCTTCAAGTCCACCAGCGTCAAGCCGACCGGCAAGAGCGCCGATGGCAAGACCACTGCTGACGTGACCGGTGACTTGACCTTGCATGGCGTGACCAAGCCCGTCGTGATCAAGGCCACCTTCCTGGGTGAAGGCAAGGATCCATGGGGCGGCTACCGTGCCGGCTTCGAAGGCACCACTTCGATCAACCGCAAGGACTTCGCACCCAAGTCCATGGACCTGGGGCCACAGTCGGACACCGTCGAGCTGTACTTCACCTTCGAAGGTGTGAAAGCGAAGTAAGCGATTCGCTGACATGAAAAAACGCCGCAGTCTGTGAGGGCTGCGGCGTTTTTTTGTATCCGGCATGGGCGCCGTGGTGAAACCTTCGCGAGCAGAGCCCGCTCCCACAGCGCGGCGAGCCAGCCTACCTCATGCTCAGCCTTCGCGATTGCGCGTCAGCAGTGCAGGTTTTTCACCCCGCGGGCGGCTTGGCAGCTGCTCTAGTTGCTCGGCAGTCGGGAAACGATCGATCTTCGATTCCTTGTGCACGATCACCGGTTGGCTCGGGTTGCGCGAGTTGCTCACCGCCGGTTCCTGGCGTGGCTGCTCGTCGCGTGCCGGACGACGGTTGCGCGGGTTGCTGTCGCGACGTGGCTGGCCGTCACGAGCGCCACCCCCGTTGCTGCGTGGACCGCGCTTGGCGCCGGCGTTGTCGCCAGTGCCGGCCGAACGTGCGCCGCCACCGTTGCGCGGTGCGCCACCGGCAGGGCGACCCTGGCGAGGCGCTGCTGCTGGAGCAGTACCACCGGCCGGTGCAGAACCTGCAGGACGACGACCGCGACCCTGGTTCTTGCCCTGATAGGGGCTGACGTAATCCGCACGATTGCCGAAGTTGTCCACTTCGTCATCGAGGAATTCGTCCGGCGCACGGTTGGCGGAGACCGCCGGTTCTACGGCCGCGCGTGCAGCCTGTGGCTGACGTGGCTTCTGGTCACGGGGTTGGCGTTCAGAACGCGCCCCGGCGGGCTTTTCCTTGCCTTTGTCCTTCCCTTTGTCCTTGCGACCGCTGCTGGCGTTGCTGGTGCCATCGCCGCGAGGTGCGCGAGCACCGCGGGCATTGTTGGCCTGAGGACGCTCGCGCACCTCGGGTTTTTCCGCTTCCACGGTGCTGGCATCGAACCCCATCAGATCACCGTCCGGGATCTTCTGCTTGGTCATGCGCTCGATGCTCTTGAGCAGCTTCTCTTCGTCTGGCGCAACCAGCGAGATCGCCTCGCCACTACGACCGGCACGACCGGTACGGCCGATACGGTGCACGTAGTCTTCGTCGACGTTGGGCAGCTCGAAGTTGACCACGTGCGGCAGCTGGTCGATGTCCAGGCCACGCGCGGCGATGTCGGTGGCGACCATGATGCGTACGGAGCCGGCCTTGAAGTCGGCCAGGGCCTTGGTGCGCGCGTTCTGGCTCTTGTTGCCGTGGATCGCCACGGCGCTCAGGCCGTGCTTCTCCAGGTACTCGGCCAGGCGGTTGGCGCCGTGCTTGGTACGGGTGAATACCAGCACCTGCTCCCACGCGCCCTGAGTGATCAGGTGCGCCAGCAGCGAACGCTTGTGGCTGGAGGCCAGGCGATAGACGCGCTGCTCGATACGCTCGACCGTGGTGTTGGGCGGCGTGACTTCGATGCGCTCGGGGTTGTGCAGCAGCTTGCCGGCCAGGTCGGTGATGTCCTTGGAGAACGTCGCCGAGAACAGCAGGTTCTGACGCTTGGACGGCAGGCGCGCAAGGACCTTCTTGACGTCATGCACGAAGCCCATGTCGAGCATGCGGTCGGCTTCGTCGAGCACGAGGATTTCCACGTGGGACAGATCGACGCGGCCCTGACCACACAGGTCGAGCAGACGGCCGGGGCAGGCCACCAGCACGTCGACGCCGCGGGACATGGCCTGTACCTGCGGGTTCATGCCGACGCCGCCGAAGATGCAGGCGCTGACGAACTTGAGGTCGCGGGCGTAGAGCTTGAAGCTGTCGTGAACCTGGGCAGCCAGTTCGCGAGTGGGGGTCAGGACCAGTACGCGCGGTTGGCGCGGGCCGTGACGTTGGGATTTGTCCGGGTGACCACCTGGGAACAGCCGCTCCAGAATCGGAAGGGCGAAGCCGCCGGTCTTACCTGTACCTGTCTGAGCGGCGACCATCAGGTCGCGGCCTTGCAACACGGCGGGAATGGCCCGCTGTTGCACCGGGGTGGGCTGGGTGTAGCCCGCTGCCTCGATGGCGCGGACTAGAGCCTCGGAGAGACCGAGGGAAGCAAAGGACATGAGTAATCCTGTTCTAGTAGGGGCTTATGCCCGAGGGATAATCTTGCCTGGCGCGACGGGTGTGGGGTGACACTGTCGCGTCCGGTCCTGCTGGGGTTGCAAAGTGCGCTTCACGAAGCGGTGCGCGGGCTCAGGCCCAGCGGGCAGGTGCTTCGGGAGGCCTTGGCAAGGCCGAGCGGCCGGACGTAAGCCTGGCACAAGGGCCGAGTATAACAGAGCAATCACATTGCGCTGCTTTCACGCTGCCCAGCGGTGCCTGCGGGCGTTGGCTGCAGTGTCTGCGGCGCAGCGGAAGGTATCGTTTTACCACTCATTGGCTCGACGGCATAGCGTGCCAGTAGCTGCTCATAAGCAGGTTCCTGCTTGAACCGGCGCAGTTCGGCAGCGAAACGCTGCACCAGCAGATCCATTCCGGCGCCTCGGCGCACCGCCAGAAACTGCGGATTGTTGCCGATCTCCAGGGGCAGCGGACTGACCCGCTGTTGCAGGCCCAGCCGCTTGACGGTGTACTCGCCGACGCGACGGTCGGTGATCAACAGGTCGATGCGTGCCTTGGCCAGCTTGCCGAAGTTGGCTTCCTGGCTGGGCCCGCTCTCGCGAACGACACCGGGCGCCTGTTCGAATGCGTCGCCGTAGTCGTAGCCAGCGGTGATGCCCACGGTCAGCCCGTCGAGGTCGGCCATGCTGCGCACCGGGTGCGGTCGATCATTGGCCTGGTAGAACACCCATTCCACTTCCGACAGCGGTTCCTTGGCATAGAACAGGCTTGCATCGCGTTCGTTGGTCTGGAAGATGTCGAGGATCCCATCCGCCTGGCCCTGGTCGAGCATCGCCAGGCAGCGTTTCCATGGCAGGAATTGCCACTGCACCTGGATGCCCAGGCGTTCGAAGATCAGCGCCGTGATGTCGTAGTCGATCCCTTGCGCGCTACCGTTCTCCTCGAACGCGTAGGGCGCCCACGAATCGGTGACGATGCGCAGCGTTTCGCCATGGGCCTGCAGGCACCAGCAAAGGAGAAGCGCAGAGGGCAACGAACGGAGGATGGCAACCATGGGCCGGAGATTACGACGCCTTGCCGCGCTTGAAAAGGTCTATGCCGGGCTTGAGGCACCGCTGACCTGATTCTGCTGCGACTGATCGATACAAAAAGGCCCCGGCAGAATGCCAGGGCCTGGAGGCCGTGCGAGAAGACTCAGCGGCCCAGTTTCAGATTGTTCCATACCGCCAGGCTGGGTTCTGCCTGGTTCAGGGTATAGAAATGCAGGCCGGGGGCACCGCCCTGCAACAACCGCTCGCACATTTGCGTGATCACTTCCTCGCCGAATGCCTGGATGCTTTTCACGTCATCGCCGTAGGCTTCCAGCTGCTTGCGCACCCAGCGCGGGATTTCCGCGCCGCAGGCATCGGAGAAGCGCGCCAGCTTGCTGTAGTTGGTGATCGGCATGATGCCCGGCACGATCGGGATGTTCACGCCCAGTTTCTGCACGCGCTCGACGAAGTAAAAGTAGCTGTCGGCGTTGAAGAAGTACTGGGTGATCGCACTGCTCGCGCCGGCGTTGGCCTTGCGCGCGAAGTTGACCAGGTCGTCTTCGAAGTTGCGTGCCTGCGGGTGCATCTCGGGGTAGGCCGCCACTTCGATGTGGAAGTGGTCGCCGGTTTCGGCGCGAATGAACTCGACCAGGTCATTGGCATGGCGCAGCTCGCCGCTGGACATGCCCATGCCCGATGGCAGGTCGCCGCGCAGCGCGACGATGCGCTTGATGCCGGCCGACTGATACTGGTCGAGCAGGCCGCGCAGGTCCTGTTTACTGTCGCCCACGCACGAAAGGTGCGGAGCGGCGGGAACGTTGACTTCGTTTTCCAGCTGCAGAACGGTGTTCAGGGTACGGTCGCGGGTCGAACCGCCGGCGCCGTAGGTGCAGGAAAAGAAATCGGGTTTGTAGGCAGCCAACTGGCGGGCGACGCCCATCAGCTTTTCATGCCCGGCATCGGTCTTGGTGGGAAAGAACTCGAAGCTTAAGGGACGATCGTGAGACATGGCAGTTTCTCGGTAAACCCATCGAGCGGGCCAGCGTTGACTGGCCCGCCGTATCAAGAGCCTGAACGCTTAGTAGCGGTAGGCTTCTGGCTTGAACGGACCTTCGACGGTCACGCCGATGTAGTCGGCCTGCTGCTGGGTCAGTTGAGTGACCACACCGCCGAAGCCGCGGACCATTTCCAGGGCCACTTCTTCGTCGAGTTTCTTCGGCAGCACTTCCACGGTCAGGCGGGCGGCCTTGCCGTCGGCGTCCAGATCGGCGTACTTCTGCTCGAACAGGAAGATCTGCGCCAGCACCTGGTTGGCGAACGAACCGTCCATGATGCGGCTTGGGTGGCCGGTGGCGTTGCCCAGGTTCACCAGACGGCCTTCGGCCAGCAGGATCAGGTAGTCGTCGTTCTGCGCATCGAAGCTACCGGCACCGGTGCGGTGGATCTTGTGGACCTGTGGCTTCACTTCTTCCCATGCCCAGTTCTTGCGCATGAAAGCGGTGTCGATTTCGTTGTCGAAGTGGCCGATGTTGCAGACTACGGCACGCTTCTTCAGCGCCTTGAGCATGTTGGCATCGCAGACGTTGACGTTACCGGTGGTGGTGACGATCAGGTCGATCTTGCCCAGCAGCGCCTTGTCGATGCTTGCTTCGGTGCCGTCGTTGATGCCGTCGATGAACGGCGAGACCAGCTCGAAGCCGTCCATGCAGGCCTGCATCGCGCAGATCGGGTCGACTTCGGAGATCTTGACGATCATGCCTTCCTGACGCAGCGACTGAGCGGAACCCTTGCCCACGTCACCGTAGCCGATCACCAGTGCCTGCTTGCCCGACAACAGGTGGTCGGTGCCGCGCTTGATGGCGTCGTTGAGGCTGTGACG
>Ga0308158_10000406_pt1 | contig 74298 bp, 61 predicted proteins | sample PhyBR2_FD_201038 | JGI IMG/M metagenome (GOLD analysis project Ga0308158, IMG submission 201038) | Phyllosphere microbial communities from UC Gill Tract Community Farm, Albany, California, United States - DLSLB.R2 | ecosystem: Host-associated > Plants > Phyllosphere > Unclassified | place: USA... | reverse complement strand
CCGCCTCGGCCTCCTTCAGGATGCCGATGATCTGCTCTTCCGAGAATTGCTTCCGCTTCATTCCGTCCGTCCCTTTGAGGGGCCGGTCTCTAGTTCCACCTGGATGAAGAAACGGGGGTCACGTCACATGGAACGGGAGCTCGAGCGGTTGAATAAGGACTATCGGGCCATAGAGGCGACGTTCGGTGACGACGTCCTCCAGTTGGTGCTCTCCACCAGATATCTGGGCCGGCTGGTGCAGAACACGAACGTCGCCCGGTACCTCGAGGTCCGCCATCCGGACATCGCCGCGGAGTTCCGGACGATCGTCGGGGCGGCATCCCTCGACGCGCCCTAAGCGATGAGGACTGACCTCTCGCATGCGGCAGACGGGTGTATCCGCTGATCACATCCGGCAACGGACGCGATGCCGGTTCCGGCCCGTCTCCCGGCAGTGGAGAGCGAGAACGTCACGCACCGCCATGGACGATCCGTATCTCCCCATACGCTTCATCGTTCTTGAAGTATCCGAGCCGATCGGCGAGGCTGGTCGCATGCGCACATTGGACTGGTGGGACGACGGGTCGAAGACCTCGATCTGGGCGATGAAGATGCTGCCGATCCTCGTTCGGCAGGCGGGAAGTCAGCGGCCGCTGACCTACGGTGCCATGGCCAAGGAAGTGGGCATGACCCATCATCGGCCGGTTCAGCGCGCAGCCGGCCATATCGCCTATGCGCTCGAGGAGATTGCGGGCCTGCGCGGTTGGCGACGCCGTCCCCCTCCGAAACTTCAGTCCCTGATCATCAACAAGGCGACGGGGCTGCCCGGTCACGGCGTGAACGGCTTCATGAGCCACCAGTACCAACAGGCCAGAACCAAGCAGCAGCGAACGGCGGCTCTTCTGACCGCACATGCGGAGATATACGCATATCCGCACTGGCCGGACGTTATGCGCCTCCTTGGCGTGGAGACGTCGCTGCCGAAGCTGCAGGAACTGACCCGTGAGGCGACCGACTCGCGTGGGCGTGGCGGAGAGGGGCCGGATCACAAGGCGCTTAAGGATCATGTCGCCGCTAACCCCGTCATCGTCGGCCTGCCGGCTGCCCACGCGTTGGGCAAGAAGGAGCATCGGCTCCCCTCCGGTGATCAGATCAATGTCCTGTTCATGGGAGATACCGGCGCCATGGCGGTGGAGGTCAAGTCCCACATATCGGGTCGGGACGACGTCGCCAGGGGGATCTATCAATGCGTGAAGTACCGAGCGGTGCTCGAGGCACAGTCCTCCATCAGCAATGAACCGTACGACGTATCCGTCATGCTCGTCTTGGGAGGCCCGGTTCCCCACGAGGCTCTTCAATTGGCAAACGCGTTCGGAGTGCCGATAAAGGATATGGTCATCCCCGCCTGACGCATCACCGGTCACGTTTCATTGCTGCTTCATCCGAGTTAGGACGGTCGCTTACGGCGCTACTTCCGGCAAGTGCTCTTGGCGTTTCTGCTGGTCACGAGAGTTCCAACGACAATCTATTGGCCTGTTTTCAGGGGTGGCGTGGGAAGCACCCCAGGCTGTGCGGACATCACCTTCCCCATGGCGAAGAGGCCGCGTGGGCTCCCGATCAGCACGCGACTAACGATATGCATATAATAGCATATCGTTAGTCGCGTGCTGTGATGGTCGATGAAGCGTGTACCGATCTGAGCCCGCAAGTCTCAGCAAGCGTCGGAGAAGGCCAATAGCAAGAAAACAGTCTGTTTTCTGCTCGCTGCCATGTTGACGACTCCATCCGCCTGCTCGAACAGGATTCATGAGGCAGATTCCTACGACATGAACCCCGGCAGTACTTCGACCGCTTCCCAATTCCCGAGCTTTGCGCACCACGTACGATGCCCTTGGCCACGGCGGGGGTGCGATTGCGTGCTGGTGCATGGTCGCTACGAGATGCTTCGTGGCTATCAACCGGGGTTGCCGCTTCCGCAGGAAGCGGTCGCCGATCGATATGAACGGGCGAAACGGCAGAACGACATGGAGGCCGCAGCAGATCTGGTTGACATGCTGTACGACACCGCGGTGGAAGAGGCCATTATCGACAATCTGGTAGAGGATGGCCGGGCCCCCATCTATCTCTCTCCTCACCCTGCCTTCGCGGATCCAAATCAGGCAGATGCAGGCGGCCGCGCAGGGCCGACCAACGCTCTGCCCTCATCACTCGCCGCCAGGCTTCTAGAGGGCATCGGGGGAGAGATCGACAACGAGATCATCCAGGCCGCACGCGTAGGACGCAGCGACCTTAACCGTTTTCAACGCTTCCTGTGGCAGCCAAGATTCGTCGGGGAGGTGCGTCGTGATAGACCCTACGTTCTTGTGGATGACGTCATTACTCTTGGCGGTACGTTTGCCGCTTTGCACAGCTACATTGCAGCAGGCGGCGGAACCGTGGCCGCCGTCACCGCGTTGGCAATAAAGTCCGGTCTGTCGACAAATCTCGCGTTAAGCCAAGATACATTGTCTCGGCTTAGAAAGACGTTTGGGATTGACATTGACCGCTTTTGGAAGGAGGCTATCGGACATGAAATTTCCTGCCTTTCAGACGCTGAAGGAGTTTTTCTCCTCGATTGGGCACGGCAGCGGAACCTCCGAGCAGGGGCCGAGCGACTACACGCGCTCAGAGATCGACTCGCTCAGGTGCGAAGCAAGGGCGAATAACGAGTTGGCCATTCGCGTTGCATCGGCCCGTGGTCACAAGCGCAATCCTCGGTCATTCCAACTGAGTTAATTGCATAATGTTGCGGGCGTAATATCGCGCAATATGATGGCATTTCCAGTTTGTGGAAGTGACGCTTACCGTGATTGATTTCGGTCTTAACAAGTAACCATGCGTTGACTCGGTTAGTATACACGCCGAATTCGAGTGTATTTAAATCCATGAGTCACGACAGCCGGTTGCGTCCCATTTCTTAAAGAGTGGAAGACGCGCTGGATTTGCAGCCAATTCCATTGCTTCTGCAGCACCTATCCTCGCCGTTCTCTACATGATCCTCGCCAACACTCACATCCTCTCCCCATTCGTGACTCGATGCCCGAGGAGGTAGAACATATCCTCCGGGAAAGGTCCGGGGTCTGAAGCCTTTCTTCGGCCGCTGAGAAGACCTCCTCTGCTTTCCATCCCCAGAAACCGCGCCTGATCACCGCCTTGGCGGACGACCGCTATTCCCGGGTGATCCGCCAACTGGTTCTTCAGTCCGTGATACGAGCTCTACCACTCCCTGATTTTGCGGGGGTGGTTCGGCCGTCGTGACACGAGCGTCGCCAATGACGATGAAGCCCTCATCGTCGTGGGAAGGGGCTGGAGGTAATCGGCCTTGGAGGCACGATGGAGGACGTGAGATGAAACCCAAGGTCAGAATCGAAGCGACGCGCGGTTACCCGCATCTCGTCACTCTGGGAGTGGGGCGGAACATCCGCTGGGCGATCGACGTCACCAATTCGCTGGTCGCCGCCGATGACCGCCGGGCGCACGCGTTCCATGCGCCCGGAGCGATTTCTGCTGACGGACGGCTGACCGACACCGGTCGACGCGTGATCATCGAGGCACTCGCGCGCAACGCGCCGACGTCGAAGTCAACGATGTGCATGGTGTGGGCACCCGACGACTGCACCTACTTCATGCCGGACGGGACCACCATGGATGGTCGCACGCCGCCCGAAGGCGAGCCGATCTATCCGGAGGAGTACGAAGCCGTGGCCGCCGCCGTCCGCGACGTCCGCTACATCGTGCTGCCGGACGATTGCGATGTCCCGTACGTCTGCATCCGGCGCATCGATGCCGACCACGTCGAGGTCGCGTCGGGTGCGCGGATGATCCTCGGCCACTTCGACGAGCTTCCCTACGAGGGGCCCGGCAGCGAACTGCGCCGACATCTGGATGCCTCCGGCTCGCTCGTGCTGCCGGACACGTTCCGGGGAACGCGCCCGACCGGCGTAGGTGGAGACGCCACGATGCTCGGACCGGTACAGCCTGACGGAGGCACCGTCATGATCGTGCCGCCCTGGCCGCAGAAGGTGTTCGAAGCGTGCGAGACGATCGCCGGTCGGCGACTGCCGGCGGAGATGTTGCAGGCGGCATGGCGTGCCGTGGACCCGCCCGAGAAGGGCATGATGCTGGTCGGCGCGCTGGAGGCGGCGTAAACCCTTCCGACATTGCAGCGCTGGCGTAGCTGATATCGGCTCGCCCGGTTGTTCAGCATCGCGCGGGCGTTACGGCGCAAGCCGTCTTCCCATCGTCTGTGGACGGCCACCGGTGCCTTGTATCTGCGGTGATGCTGGCGGTCGGTGGTATGTCGCTGAAGGGCGTCTGCACGGGCCGGGCAGATGCGGACGGCGTGAGCCTGCAACTGAAAATCTATAGTCATCATCGGTAATTGCCGCGCATTCAACCAACCTGCGCGCGGCACTGGCCCACTCCAGACCCGTCATGGCTTTTCACGTCATGCCGGACTACGTTTGATGCATGACCACGGGCTTTATCTCATACACCCACGCCGACAGCGCCCTGAAGGACCAGTTCGTCCGGCATCTCGCCCCGCTTCGTCGCGAGCGCCTCATCGACATCTGGCACGACGGCATGCTGCGCCCGGGCGAACATCTCGATCCGACCGTGCAGGCCGCGCTGGCGGCATCCGACATCGTGATACTCCTCGTATCCTCCGACTTCATGAATTCGGAATACTGCTACGAGCAGGAGATGCTGCGGGCGTTCGAACGCCAGCGGGCCGGAACCGTCCGGGTCGTTTCCGTCATCCTGCGCCCCTGTCAGTGGAAGGGCGTCCCGATCGGCCACGGACAGACCCTTTCAGAATTCGTGGCGCTGCCCAAGGACGGCAGGCCGGTCACTCAATGGCCGGATCTTGATGCCGCGTTCGACGATGCCGTCGGAGCCATCCGCGCCATGCTCAAGGCCGATCATGCGGCCGCCGGCGCGGTCGGCGGGGGAGTGAAGGCCATCGCCGGTACTGCCCCACCACGCTCGGCCGTATCCGCGCCTTCCAACCCGCTCGGCATACCGGTCAAGCCCACCGACCTGGACCGGGATCGTTTCCTGCGTGCCGGGTTCGCTGCGACGGCGGGCCTGTTCGAGCGGAACCTGACGGAACTGAAGGCGTCCGATACTCGGATGGATACCGACTTCGAGCGCATCGACAGCCGATCGTTCGCCGCGAGCGTCTACCTCGACGGCAAGCGCGTGGGCCAGATCGGCATCTGGTACGGCGGAGGAACTTTCGGGAACGCCCTCTGCCTCAGCTACGATGGCATCTCCAGCAGCCGGAACTCCATGAACGACTGGCTTCCGGTGGAGGACACTCGGGAAGGCCTGGCGTTCAGCGCCCGCAGCGCCATGACTCACAGGCAGGTGGACGGACCGCTCGATGCGGAGGGCGCCGCCGCGTACTTCTGGGACAGCTTCCTCGACCACGTCCGGGTCCGCATCCGCTGAGTTTGTCGAAGCCAAGCCGGCGGTGTTGGTGATGCTGCATGACGCGAGCACCTTCGGCTGGAAGCGCCGGGGTCAATTTCAGGTTTTCCGTCAGCCATGATCTTTGTCGCCGCGGAAGATCGACAGTGGCGAGTACGACGGAAACTCGTGTCAGTCAGATCGCAATTCAGGCGCGACACATGATTGCCTGATGATTGCTCGGTAATCTGGTCAGGCTAGCCACAACGCAAAACCCTCGGAAATTCGCGCTTTTGAGAGCTTTAATAAGCGCGATGCATAGAAGGCGTCCATGTCGACGTGAATGATCTTACGCACCGCCATGCGCACCTTTTAACGCATACAGAACAGGATGTGAACATATTGTGCAAAAACGTTGAAAACCCGTCACTTATCCCACATACCCATCTCTTGGTGTAGATCCGGGCACGACGCCGTTCGAGCGATGCCGCGAACGTCGCCGATGCATTTGCCGGATGGTCACCGCCGTGCGAAGAGATCCATATTCGCATCGCCCCAAGCCTTTAGCGCCGCAATGATCGGCGACAGCGATCGGCCACGATCCGACAGGCTGTATTCGACGCGCGGCGGCACCTGAGCGAAGACCTCGCGCTCGATCAGGCCATCGGCTTCCAACTCGCGCAGCTGATTGGTCAGCATGCGCGGCGTCACATCACCAGCGCGGCGGCGCAGTTCGTTGAAGCGCGTGCGTCCGTCCTGCAGATGGTAGAGGATCACCGCCTTCCACTTCCCATCGATCAGGCTCACCGCCGCCTCGACGGCGCAGCCCGGAGTACAATCGAGGCGGGAGTGACGGGCTTTCGCCATCGGGGCGGTATCCTTTTCGACACTATGAGCGTTTTTTGTGCCTATGACATAAGCTGACACCGTCCCTATCTCGCCTGCGTCAGCAGAAGGAGCAAGACCCATGCGCGCCATAGCCTATCGCCAGCCCGGCCCGATCGACCGGGCCGATGCCCTTGTCGACGTCGACCTGCCACGACCCGTTCCGACCGGACGCGACATTCTGGTCGCGGTCCGGGCCATCTCGGTGAACCCGGTCGACGCGAAGGTTCGCAACGGCGCCGCGCCGTTCGACGGGCGTGCCGAGCGCATCCTCGGCTGGGATGCGGCCGGGGTGGTCGAAGCGGTCGGCCCGGAGGCCACCCGCTTCAAGGTGGGTGACGAGGTCTTCTATGCGGGCGACCTGATGCGCGACGGCAGCAATGCGGAATATCAGCTGGTCGACGAGCGGATCGTCGGCCGTCGCCCCCGCAGCATCGGCTTCGCGGAGGCGGCGGCGTTGCCGCTGACGGCGATCACGGCGTGGGAAACCCTGTTCGACCGATTGAAGGTCGACGACCAGCCGGCTGGCGGCGCCCGCGCCGTCCTGATTATCGGCGGCGCGGGCGGCGTCGGTTCCGCGGCGATCCAGATCGCGCGGGCCCGCACCGACCTGACCGTGATCGCCACCGCCTCGCGTGCCGAGACGCAGGACTGGGTGCGCGACCTCGGCGCACATCATGTCATCGATCATTCCCGGCCGATGGCACCGCAGATCGCCGCGCTGGAGATCGGTGCGCCCGCCTTCGTCTTCTCGACCACCCATACCGATCGCCATTTGGCCGATATCGCCGAGCTGATCGCGCCGCAGGGGCGCTTCGCGCTGATCGACGATCCCGCCAGCCTCGACATCGTCGCCTTCAAGCGCAAGGCCGTGTCGGTCCATTGGGAATTGATGTTCACCCGGTCGCTCTTCGACACACCGGACGTCGGCGAGCAGGGTCGACTGTTGGACGCGGTGGCCGAACTGGTGGACGAAGGGCGTATTCGCACCACGGCGACCGACACGCTCTCCCCGATCAATGCCGCCAATCTGATCGAGGCGCACCGCCGGATCGAGAGCACCACCACGCGGGGCAAGATCGTCCTGGAGGGCTGGGACGGCCAGCAGGCGTAAGCTCGAAGCGGGTTCCTACGAAATGAGCGCGCGGGCGGGTTAGGCGAATGCCAACTCGCCCACGACGATCGCCATGGCATGGTCGACGAAGTGCGCCTTCTCGCCGACCGGCGCGACGTAACGAAGTGCCTCGCGCGCCAATTCGGGCTCGCCTCTGCGCGCGATCAGCCATGCGGCCAGATAAGGCGTGGCAAGACAACCGCCCGCCGTCGCGACATTGCCATGAGCGGCGAACGGTGCGTCGATGACGGTGACACCGGCCTCCACCACCCATGGCTTGGTGGTGAGGTCGGTGCAGGCTGGCAAATCGCCGATCAGGCCGAGTCTGGCCAGCAACAGCGTTCCCGAACACTGCGCCGCGATCAATTGCCGCGCCGGGTCGAGGCGAAGCCGGGCGAGCATCGCCGAATCGTCGGCGATCTCCCGCGTGCGGACACCGCTGCCGATCAGCACCGCATCCGCGTCCTCGAGGAATGCGAGCGGCCGTTGGCGATGGACGGTGACGTCGTTCAACGACGTCACTGTTTCGGTCGGGGCGGTAATATGCGCAGCCCAGCCATGCGGGCGCAGCCGGTTGATGATCGCGGCGGCGACGAACGAATCCAGTTCGTTGAAGCCGTCGAAGGTCAGGACCGCGACCTGCATCACCCTTGCGTCCGCCCGGTGAACAAAGTCCGCGTCGCGCCGGCGACCCAGACCTGCCCGGCCTCATCCTGCGAGACATGGATACGCCCGCTCCGCCCGAGGCGCGCGCCCTGCGCGGCGAGATAGCTGCCACTGGCCCGACCGCTGGCGAACAACCACTGGCCGACGGATGCGTTGAGGCTGCCGGTCACCGGGTCCTCGATCAGCCCGCCATGCGCGTCGGTGAAGAGCGCGCGCAGTTCAAACGCGACCTCGCTGCCGGGCGCATGTGGTCCGACGATGCCGATGTCGATATGCTCGGGGTGGTGCCGCGCCGGCTCGACCGCCAGCACCGCCTCCGCCGACTCCAGCATGACCGCGATCCAGCCGGGGCCATTGTCGGCCCAGGCGGCATCGACGATCGCCGAACGGTCGATCCGCAGCAGCTCGGCGACCTGTGCGATCTCGGCCTCGGTCGGCGTGCCGCCGCGCAGCAGCGGTGGAGCGGCAAAGGCAAGCTGATCGCCATCGCGCCGGATGGTCACCAACCCGACGCCGCATTCCTGCACGATCACACCATACTGCTTCGGCTGTCCGCCCGCTTCGGCCCATGCATGCGCGCTGCCCAAGGTTGGGTGCCCGGCGAAGGGCAGTTCGTGCGCCATGGTGAAGATGCGGACGCGATAGTCGGCCGATGGATCGGTCGGTGGCAGCAGGAAGGTCGTCTCCGAGAAGTTAAGCCAGCTCGCGATCGCCTGCATCTCGTCCGTCGTCAGGCCATCGGCATCGGCAATGACGGCCAGCGGGTTGCCGGTGAGCGGGTCAGTGCCGAAGACGTCAACGAGGCGAAAGGGGCGGGTCACGGGCATCTCCTGATGATGATGACCTGTCCTATCGCGCGACAACTGGCGCTGACAGATACACATCGGTACGATCATGACGAACTGTAATGGTAGGAACGGCAGTACGATGGCGAGTGCCCCCGACGAAACCCGCACCGGCATGGTGGTCCGCGCGATCCGTGACCGGATCGATGCCCGCGCGCTGACGCCGGGCGCACGATTGCCGTCGATCCGCGCCATGGCCGCGACGAGCGGCGTCGCCCGCTCGACGGTTGTCGAGGCCTATGATCGCCTCGCGGCCGAAGGCGTGATCCGGTCGCGACCGGGATCGGGCTTTTATGTTGCCGCACCGTTGGCGCCCTTGGCGCTGGATCGGCTGGCCAGCACACAGGAACGTGAGGTCGATCCGCTCTGGATGCTGCGCCAGTCGCTGGGCGAGCGGCGACACGAACTGATGCCGGGATGCGGCTGGTTGCCCGACGACTGGTTGGCGGGCGACGCGCTGCGCAAGGCAATGCGCGGGGCCGCGCGGGCGGACGATGCCAACACGCTGGCAGGTTATGCATCGCCCTTGGGTTCACCACCGCTGCGGGCGTTGTTGGCGCGGCGACTGGCGGATCAAGGGATTGCGGCTGGACCCGACCAGATCCTCCTGACCGATAGTGGCACCCACGCGCTCGATCTGGTCTGTCGCTTTCTGCTCCAGCCCGGCGACGCAGTGCTGGTCGATGATCCGTGTTATTTCAACTTCCTGGCTTTACTGCGGGCGCACCGCGCCAAGGCGATTGGTGTGCCGATGACGCCGACCGGGCCGGACGTCACTGCCTTTGCAGAGGCTGCCGCCACGCATCGCCCGCGTTTCTACCTGACGAATTCGGGCCTCCATAACCCGACCGGCGCGTCCCTCGCGGCCGCCACCGCGCACCGATTGCTCAAGATCGCCGAGGCGCATGACATGGTCGTCGTCGAGGACGACATCTTCGCCGACTTCGAACATGCACCGTCCCCGCGGCTTGCTGCCTTCGACGGGCTTGACCGGACGATCCGTATCGGCAGCTTCTCGAAATCACTATCGGCAGCGGTGCGGTGCGGCCATATCGCCGCGCGTCCCGACTGGATCGAGGCGCTCGCCGACTTGCGGATCGCGACGTCGATGGCGGGCAGCCCGCTTGCCGCCAACCTGCTCCATACGGTGCTGACCGACGGCAGTTATCGCCGGCATGTCGAAGGCGTCCGCGCCAGGCTGTCCCGCGCCACTGACAACGTCATCAAGCGCCTGCGTGCGGCGGGATGCGAGCCATGGATCGAGCCGCAGGCCGGCATTTTCTTATGGGCGCGCCTGCCGGATGGCGTGGATGCCGTTGATCTCGCTCGCCGCGCCATCGGCGAAGGGATCGTACTGGCGCCCGGGCCGGTATTCAGTACCAGCGGCGGGTGGCGCAACCACATGCGCTTCAACGTCGCGATGAGCGACGATGATCGGCTGTCCGCCTTCTTGCAAAGGGCATGGACATGACCCGATGCCCTTTGCCCAAAGGCGTCTGGTCAGCCTTGTGGCAGAGCGAACGACAGATATGACGTGCGACCTGACGCCACGGCGGGTAGCGTCAGGTCTCTGTCGTTAGGCTGCCAGCGGTCGGGTCCGAACCGCCGCACGATCGGCAAAGGCGACACCGCGAGCGACCAGCTTTGTGAGTCGCGCCTCGGCGCGGGCGATGCCTTCGTCACGGTCAGCCGGCTGGTTGGCCAGTTGGATCAGTTCGCCAGGTGCGAGTCGGTACGCCTTGCGGATGCCGGGCTGCGGCAGGATGATCGCCCGCGATCCATTGCGGCTCAGATACAGGCGGCAGTCGGTCTGCAGGTGGCAGATGCCGTCGCGTACCGCGCACAGCGTGATGTCGGTCAGATGATAGCCGTCTTCGCCATCGGCAAAATCCAGATAGACCAGATCGTTGCCGCTGCTGTGCGCGATGGCGCCCATCCGCAGTCGCCCTTCGGCTCCGCCCATTTCGCCAGCGAGGATCGCCGCGCCGGGCTTCATCGTGCGGCTGCCGACCAACATCTGGGCAACTGCCTCGGTGTGGCAGCGGATGATCGCGGTCTTGTCGATCGTCATTATCGTCTTCTCCATTTTCATCCCCGGATCGGGGACCATCCTCCTTCCTTTGTGTCTTGCCCCCGGCAGGCGGGCGGGACCGCTGCGGATCCCGCCCTCGGGGAGTTAGCCGTCGCGGTAGCGCGGCACCCAGACGTCGTAGAATCGCTCCCACTCCTGCTGGAACCGCGTCTGCGCGGTCTTGGCGATGAGATCAGGGTGCACCTCGCCCCAGCCAGAAGAGCGATGGACGCGCGCCATGCAGACGACATGGGCGTGCGGACGACGAGCTGACAGCTCGTCGCCAGGCATATGCACCACGGTCATGCTGGTCAGTCGGCGCTTCAGTGCCAGGTGTTCCAGCACGTACATCCCGACCAGCGACAGGATGTCGGCGGGTTGCCAGCTGTGCGGGAAGCGGTACGTCAGCACTACCGCCAGCAATTTTTGATGCGCTTTCGCTTTGGCATCGTAGTCGTGGAAGATGCCTTCCAGCGCGCCGGGTTCGACCGCGACACCGGGCGCCGTGAAGATGCGGTGTGCTGCGCAGGTGATAGGCCACAGGCCATCCGCTAGCCATTCGCGGTCATTGGGCTTGCTGGGTTGGAGTTTTGCGCGGGCAAGATCGGCGACTAAATTGGTCTTTCCCTTGGCCGTTTTGCGCGGCAGTGCGTAGCCAAAATCCGGCAGCGACCCCATCGGATCATCGTAGAGCATGTCGTCAGCATCGGACGGGCTGATCCACGGCAGCGGCGTGCTCATAAGCGATCCCCCCAGACAGCGGCAAGGAAAGCATCCGCTCGCGCCAGCCCGGGTTTTAGATCGCAGCCTCCGTCAGCGGCGGACAGCCGTGCCGGCATCATCGGGTGCAGGCGCCCGGGGGAAAGGCGGAAGACCGCCGCACTCTCGTCCGGTTCTGCCGGGTCGGGCACCAGCCACGCCTCAGAGGTACGCGAAAGCCAAAGTCGGCGAGCGTGATGCCAGACGGTGCCTTGGCGCTGCCACTCGCCGACCGCACAGTAAAGGGTCCGATGTCCGGCGCTCGACGCTTTCACCACCAGCGCATCGCACCGGGCGATGCGGATGCCGCGCTCGACGGTGTCGAGATCCCCGCGTGACGGCTCGATCGACGGCACCAGCAGCAACTCGGCGGCGGCGATGTGAAGGTAATTGCGAAAAGGCGCCGGGATGATCGGCACCGACCGATCGATCCGCCAACCGGCGCGCTCGGCGATGGCCAGCGCTCCGGACAGGGCGCGCGCCTGTGCGAGCTCGCGATCTCGATTTACGATGTACATGGAAGTCCTTGATATTGTGCGGAGGCGGCGGGCTGCTCGCCGGCCCCGCACCACCATTTCGCCTTTACGGCACAGCCGCAGGCCCCTTCCAAACCATCATCTCGGCCGGCCCGGCCGGCCCGGCCGGTCTATCCTTCGCCTTCGCGATGAAGGCGACGCGCCTGGAGGGCGTAGCAGATTGCCTGGCGTTCCCGCTTCACCGCAGCAGGTGATAGACCAGCGTGATCAGCGTTCGTGCGATCCCTTGCCCCTGATATCTGGAACCGTTGGTTCCGCTTTGCCTTTCGACTTCGCATCGTCAGTATGTGGCCCAAGCGTCTTGGCCAATCGACCAAGCTGACCGAATACGCCACGGGGGGATTGCGGCTTTTCCTGATTTGGCGGCGATGCGTTCGGTATCTGCCGTTCAACGCCTTCAATTAGGTCGCGCCGACGGACCACACCTACAGGCGACGCAGGCGCAGCTCGCTCGCTGGCCCCCAAGGCCGCGACTTTCCCAAGGCGTCCGGTATCACGCAACGCAGGTACGGCCCGCAGCCCGATAGGCGGTTCCAGCGGCATCTTCACGACATGAGGTATTGGTAGGATAGGCTTGCGCGGGCCTCCATGCCGCGGCGTCGTAACGGATGGCAGATCGGATTGCCGCTGTTGTTGCTCAGCGTACCTTTCGGCCAGGCGCGCTTGCAATTCCGCGTGATAATCGGGATGCGTCAACACCCTTTGATCCTCCGCGCTCAGTCCCGTCATGTCGACCTGGTATCGATCGCCAACGGCGGTGACGGCCGCGTTTTTCCGGCGCAAAAGCTCCCATGCCTGTTCGCGAAGCAGGGCTTGTTGATGGCGGGCTGCTTTTCTGCGAGCTTCCCTGTTCGCTTCTGCAATGGTCGGCTGAACGACAGCGGCTTCAATCTCCTTTGCATCTCGCCGATGCATCACAGATGCCGATGAGGACGGTTCAACCACCTCACTCCCGCGCGTGGTTTGCCGATCGCCCGTTTTCTCAGCCCCGTCAGTCTTCAAGACCATGGGTTCGATGCTGAACTCCGCCAGCGTCATGCGCAGATCCTTGCGCATCCCGGACGCCTCGTTCGACGCGCCAGCCAACATTGCCGTCTTTCGCCGGGCGCGCTCGACGAGCAGAATGCGTTGGATCGGACGTTCCGCCGAAAATAGGCGCATTAGCGTGTCGATGGCCACCGGGACGCGTTGTCCGAGCCGCACCGCGTCACCCTCGATCACCAACAGCGCCGGGTCCGCCGCGTGCTTGACGAGCCACGCGTGCAGCCGCTCGCGTTTGCGGTCGTCGTAGCGGGACGGCATCGGTGTGGCAGGTTGCTTCACCCGGACACGCGGATGGTATGTCATGGCCGGTTTACGGGTCAGATCCTGTGACGCCTGCTGCGTCACGGCCTGCACGACATACCACTCGGCCGCCACGCGGGCCTCCGCTTGGGCCAGCGCACGGCGTTCGGCGTCACGCTCCGCTAGTGAAGGGCTGTGTCTCTCGACCCAGGCGAGGTGCTCCAGCGCTGCGGCGCGCAGATCGTCGTCACCAACTCTCTTCTTCACTGCCCGGCCGGGTTCGGGCGTGAGAGTACGGATCACCGCATCGGCGCGGGATCGTGCCATCGCGACGACGACATCGGCCAGTTCCGCCTGCAGACGTCGCCGGATCAGCCGGCGTTCAAGCCTCTCGCAGCGATCAAGGGCCGCCAACGCATCGCAATCATGTTCCAAGGCCGAACGGGAAAACGCGACTTCCTTCTCCAGCGCTGCTTCGGCTGCTGCTGCTCGCGCCTCGCAGGCAGCAGCCTCGTCGGCGACGATCTTGCGGGCATTGCGCGATCCCACCTCGGTCACGATACCCCGGTGTTCGAGGCCGGTCGCGCGGTTGCCCATATGCTCGAGCGGGGTCATGGCGATGCCGTAATCGGCATAGGTGCCGTGCAGGTACCGAACGATGTCGGGCCGGTCGCCAACCACCTGATTGACGATGCTGATGAAGCGTCGCCGCATCAGGCCCGCTACGTCCGGCCGCCCCATGCCATCCGTACCGATGCCGGCATCATAGCGGACCTTAGACTGAGCAAAGGGTCGAATGTTCTTACCGTTCCGGCGTTCGACATATTCGAAATCCCAACAGCCATGGTCGTCGAGCCAACGGGCGGGCCGGTCATAGCCATCGACGTGGATGTGGAAATTGCGGCGGTCGTTATGCTGGTCGGGCTGGTGGATCGCGCCGATCACCATCCACCCGTCATCGCCAAGCTCGCCGCAGAAGCGGGACAGGATTTCGTACCGATCATGGATCGAGAGCCCGTCGGGAAGTTCACCGACAAAGCGGTGCTGCACCCGCCCGGTGCGGCCCTGCTTCCATTGGAACAGGCCCTCGCCCGCCGGATATGCGTCGAGCCAGGCAAGCCGGTCAAACGCCTCTTCTTCGGTTACCTCCGCCACCGGGATTTCACGATCCCTGAACAGCTTGGCTGTTTTTGCAGCCTTTTCCTCCAGTTCATCGCGTCCATCACGGAGACGACGGCCCATCGCGCGCAGCCAGTCCGGGGCGATCCCCATTCGCTCGAACATTCTGAATCCGTCGACCTGCGCCGTCGATGCAGTCAGATAGTGCGTGCGTGGCGAGGATTCGTACCGTTCCGCCGCCTCGAACAGGCTGCGTTGCCGCCCCCTGTCACCTGGGATATTGGTGAACATCGCCAGCCGATTGGTTTCGGCGCGCAGATCCTGCGCGTCGAGCAGGTCGATCGCCAGATCGCCGACCGGATCTTGCAGGCCGGTTTCCCGGCGGATATAGTCGATATGCGCCGCGACCCCGATCGTGGCACCGCTGGTGACATAATCGGAATGCCCGCCTGCCGTCATGGCGGCAGTCTTGTGGCCATGCCGGACGTGGCCGTCCTTGCGGGTCGGCGCGAACGTTCGCGTGATCGGCTTGACGTCGAAATGCGGTATGCGGAAACCGCCGGACTGGCGGTCACGACCGGTCAGCGGACTGGCGGTGAAGAAGTCGACGACGCGCTGATTGGTCGGCGCGTCGGCTCGCCGCTTCCTACCTTTGCCGGTCTGCTCGGACACCCCCTGAACGCGGAAGCGGGCACGGGACAGCGTCGCACCGATCGCATCGCGATCGTCCTGCTGCTGACGCCGCAGCAATGCCCGCACGTGGTGGGCATAAACCGCGCGTTCGCCGCTATCTGTGCCTGGTGACGCCATGTACATATTGTCCCGGACCGGCCGGAATAGGGCAACCCCCTCGACGAACACGTCGCCTCCGCCTTCCGGAAGCCGACAGGCTGGAGGACACCGCCCGCCGCCGATGGTCACGGCGGCGGGCGGCGCACGGCAGATTGGCCCGCCAATCTGCGTTGTTGAGCCTCCAGCTTTCTCTCTTGCACTTCTCCTACCCTTGCCCGGGCTCTTTCTCCGCTTTTCTGCCCCTCCGGCGGCATAGCCGCCGGCCGTTCGTCGCCGCCGTGCGGCCGGGCTACGACCCGCAGATCATCGACCCACGCAGCCGGATCGTGACGCCGCGGCGGGTGACGATCAGCCCGGCGTCGGTCGTGACCGTTTCGTAGCCCATGGATCTGATGCGCGCGGTATCGACGACCCGGATGGTCAGGTCGCCGGACCGCCATGCGTCATGAGTGTACGGGAACATCTCGCGCGCATCACGTCGGGGCTTGAGGATGACGATGCGTCCATTGACCTTGGTCATCGCCTTGTCGCCAGCAGCGACGAACACGATTGGCCCGCCCCGGCGGGGCGACCAGTAGCAGCCGGTGCCGTCGAGGTTGGCGGCCCGCCAGTCGGCCCTCGTCGTTGTCTCCAGCACTGTGGGTCGAGGTGCCGCATCCACTGTAGCGATGGACGTCAGCACCGGCACCAGCGCCGCGACGAGCCGCAGCATCAGCGGCCCCTTCATGCGTCGACCTCGATAACACTGCGCTCGCCCATGATCCGGTGCGAGCGGGCGACCTGTGCGCCCAGTGCCCGCTGCACCAGCCAGAAAAATGCGGCAGTCGCCGCCTGCGGCCATTCTTGGCTCAGCCAGTGGTCGATGCGAAACTCGGCCACGACGAGGCCGATGGCGAAAGCGATGCCGGCCCACCACATCGCCAGCCGCGCGGCGAGATAGACGCCGTCGACGATCCATAGCCGCAGTCGCGACGCCGCCGGGTGCCAGATCGCCCAGCCGAACATCGCCAGCGGTGCAGCCACGGCAGCGCCGTAAGCCATCGCCGGGTCGAAGTTCGCCGCAACCAGACGATAGGCGAGGAACCCGACCGCGCCCAGCAGCAGCGCTGCGCCCGCCGCGCGGAAGAACCCGATCCGGCCGAGCACATCGCCGAGGATCATGCCGATGAGGTAGGGCATCTGCCGCTCCTGTCAGAAGGATTTGCCGACGGCACCGAGCCGGGCATTCACCGCCCGGTCGACCAGCGCGCGGGCTTCACGATCCGCCGCGCTGCTTGGCGACAGCGTCAGGCGCATGCCGGTCGAGTCCACCTCGAGCGACATCGTCTCGCCAAGCTTGCCCTGCGGTGCGATCAGTACCCGTTGGCGCGGGCCATAGATCGACGGTCCGTAGCGAGCGATCACCTCAGCGCGAATCTGCTCGTGACTGCGGCCAGCTTGCGGCGCCCGATATTGGACCAGACCAACCCGGCCACCGTCCGGCGTCGGGGTGACATTGAGCGAGACGCTCTCTTCGCCCTTGGCGGCGCTATAGCTGTACACGCCGGATCGTGCGGAGTTCGGCGGCATCTGATCGCGCCGTCGGGCAACCGCGTCCGCTACGACCTCTGCCCAGCTATCGCCGGGATTGGCGTGCACCGTCCAACCTGTCCGCTGAAGCAGCGCCACCGCGTCGGTCGTCTTCATGCCGGGGCGGATGCCGGCAATGTCGAGCAGTTTGGTCGGTTTGGGTGCCGTCTTCACCGACTGTGCTTCGCATGGTGCGCTGACCGTACCGCTAATCGTCAGCAGCATCAGGGTGGCAATCGGCATCGTTCTAATCATCGTCATCTTCCTCGGCAGTTGGACGCGCGAAGTCGATCGCCGGAAAGCCATCCCGACGTCGCAAATCTTGGTGGTGCTCGGCTTTGTCGCCGACTGGTGGGGTCAGCCCGCAGGCGGCGCGCGTGCGGCCAGGTGGCAGGTCATCGCAGCACCAGCGTCACGTATCCCGCCGTATCGGTCGCACCTGCGACATGACCGGCATCGAAAGCGCGGGCGATGCCGAAGCGCAGCGACGACATCGGCGACAGTGCCGCCGACCAGCCCAGTTCGACATCAAGTTCACGCGCTTTCGGCACCAGATCGACCACCGCCATCCGCGTTGCCATTGCCCCCGACATCAGGTCGTAGGTGACTGGCAGCACCATGGTGGCCCGCGCACGCTCGACGCGGAGCGGCGAGGACAGGCCAAGCGTCGCGACGCCGCCAAGCAGGCCGCGTGCACCCTCGACCGCGTAAGCGGTGCCGAGCACCGGCTGGTCGAAGCGCATCAGTTCGGACCCACCGCGAACGCGGGTGTTCGCAGCCGTCGCCCGCGCGGACAGCATCAACCCGGCGATGGTCCGGCGCATCGTCAGCGTCGCCATCGTGGTGGAGGCTCCCTCCAGCCCGAGATCCGCCCCACCGCTCAGGCCCAGTACGCGGCCACGCTCGGCGAGATTCGTCAACTCCAGACCAATTCCAAACGGCGTCGTCACCGCGACGATGCGTTGCCCGGCACGACGATCACGCGACATGCCGGCAGCGAACGATGCCGACCAGCCCATGCCGGTCCAACTCGACGACATGCCGACCGGTGTCGCACCGATCCCGCGCAACGGCGATCCGGCAAGGCCGCCGCCTTGGCCGACGGCAACGTTCGCGCCGAACGTCACCATTTGACCGCGCGCCGGAGAGAAGGACATAACCGCAGGGCGGCTTGAACGCGCGCCTTGCCAATAGCCCGTCGTCGTAGCGGATGAAGCAAAGCCGAAGCGCGCATCGTTGGCACTCGACACCATCCATGGCGGATCGATCGGTGTCAGCATCGCGCCCGCCAGCAACCCCGATCCCCGCGACGAAATTCCCGCAGCCCCGGTCATTCGGAAGTCGCGGCCATAGCGGTCGACCACGGTCATACCACCGATCTTGTCGGCGAAGGTCGCGGCCCCACCAAAGGGGACCGACATGGTCAGCGAAACGAAGCGCGCCAACGCCGTCTGTGCGGCCGCGAACGAGCTGGCAGGCGCCTGCGCCTGCAGGGCTTTCTCGACATTGAGCAGGCCAGCGCCGCATCTTTCGTCCACACCTGCCGCACCAAGGTCGGTAGCGGTGTCGAGCAGAATGCGGCTGATTGCCTTACCGCCGAGTTGTGGCCAGTACTGTTTGAGCAGCTTCGCCGCGCCGGCGATCGCCGGTGCGGCGAAGCTGTTGCCGGTGACGGTCGTGATGGTACCATCCTTGCCCACGACGTCGATGTTCGATGCGACCACCGCGAGGGTACGATCCGCCAGCGCGCCGGGGGTGCCGTTGCCGCTGGGAGCCTGTAGGTTCCGGTCGACCCGGATGCCGAACAGGAACCAGTCCTTGTTGGTCATGTCGGCGCCGACCATGTTCTCGGTGACCTGACCCGCGAAGCTGTCCAAGCCGACGTCATTCGACACGGATTGGAGGAAAAGACGGTCGCTGGTGCGCACCAGATCCATCGCCTTGCGCTGCTCAACAGCGATCTGGCCGCCTGCGAAGCCGTTCAAGCTCATGCTGATGACGAACGCCCCCTTCTCGACCGCGTAGGTGGTCGCGGTAGCAATGAGCGCCGCGTTCGGACCGCCGCCCTCTGGCACCGGGCCAGACGTCGGACTCACGTTCGACATATCCGGGCCTGCGATCTTGAGGGCGAGCAGGGTCGCCTCCGGCGCCACGCCCTGCATGCCTTTGGCGTCACGGGCCGCCAGCGCGACCGAAGCGGTCCCGCTACCGTGACCGTTGTTGTCCTTCAGGTCGTAGCGGACGATTTCGGCGTCGCAGGTGCCGCAACGGGCGATCTTCTGGTCGAACGAGGTGCTGTCCGCCGAGATGCGGCCCTTGAACTCCGGCTCGTCGACATTGATGCCGGTGTCGATGACGGCGATGGTGACGCCCTTGCCGGTGATGCCGCGATCATAGGCATAGGCTGCCTTCATGCCGGCCACGGCACCCGACGCCTTGTATTCCGCACTGTCGGCCGCCGTCGGCGGTGGAGTGGGAGTCGGTGACGGCGTCGGACTGGGTGCCGGGATCGACCCGGACGAATTGATGCCGCCGCCTCCACCGCATGCGGCGAGCAGCACCGCCACGGAAGCGGCCGTCGAATTCCTGAAGATGGCAAGCCGTCTATTGCGGCTTCCGATAATTGCACCCACGCCCGAACCCCCGTCCGCGTGGTGCCGATCGGCTTCCCCAGCCGGCGGCACCGCCCTGTAGAAACGAGGCGGTGCCGGCCCGTGAGCCGGAGATTGGAAACCTGCGATAAGACAGGCGCGAGCGTCTTTGGGCTTGCGCCTTGGACATACACGCCCGCTCCCCGGCCGAATAGAATTCGGGCCGGGCGTACGGCTACTTATCGACGAGGTTTCCACGCCTCGGTCCGCCTGCTGGCGAACGCACCGACTCTACCCCGGGCAGGTTAACAATCTCAAGCGGCGATCGGTACGATCGCTAGAAACCTATGGAAAACGCGGTTCACTTCATCTTGTCCGCCTTCGGTCGTCCCAGTCGGCTGGGCGTACGCACTCCAAACTTCAGGCGGTTCGCCGGGCGAATGCGGATCGGTCTACACGGCTGGATATGCGCGGTCAGCGGCGTCAGGTGTTTCAACGCCTCCAGTTTGATCGATAGTTCCGCCTCGTCGTCATAGGTTCGGGCTGTCTCGGTCTCGCCTTCATGGCCGAAGATGTCGCAGCGGACGCTGTCCGGAACGACGCCCTTCAGGATCGACGTGGCCGTACCGCGGAAGCTGTGGACGTCCTTGTCCTTCCAAGCGCCGCCCGCCTGATGCCGCCAGGGCGTTCCGTTGGGGAACGCCCTTTTTCTCCACGGATTGAAGATGCTCTTGTAGAAGGTGCTGGCGAAGCTGGAACTGCCCGGCGATGCCATGTCTGGAAACAGCATGGTGCAGCCCGCCGCACGGATCGCGTGGACATATTGGATGAAGCCCAGCCGGATCAGCTCCGGATGGATCGGCAGCTTGCGGATGGACTGAACATTCTTCAGCCCACGGTCTTCCGTGAAATCGATCTGCAGATATGGGATCGGTTCGTCTTCATGCACATCGCTAAGCGGCAACCCGGCCAGCTCCGAGCTGCGACCGCCATAGAGCGGCAGCATGAGCGGCAGCCAGTACCAAGCATCGTGCAGGATCTCGCTTCCGGGCGTCAGGCGGCGATCGATCCCGGCCGCCCCAGTCCAGATCGGGGCCGACAGCAGCCGGCGAACTTCCTGCTTCGTCCAGTTCGCGCGCCTCTCCCGATCACGCTTTTGCTGTTGACGTGCCTTTTTGCCGACACCTTTCCGGGCCGTCTTGAAGTCGATCGCTTCGGCGGGACGATGGCCTTTCTCCCTGTTCGCACCTGCGGCGTGATGAAGGAAGGCCATGATCCAACTGATATGCTTGTTGATCGTAACTTGGGAAATGCCGCGCATCTTCTCCGGCATGGTCTTGGCCCGTGCCAAGCTCGCCGCAATCCCGCCCACGCGTTCCTCGGTTGTACGGCCCCAGCGGTTGGGCAGGGTGCTGCACAGGTCAGTGAAGTCAGTCACATGCTCCTGCGTGATATCCTCTATGAAGACGTCGCCGCCGCAAGCATAGTCGAGCAGGCGAATGGCGGTCCGAAACTGCTGGATCGTGACGGCATCCCATGCGCGCTGGCGTTCATGGACTGCGATGCAGGCGTCGGCGGCGTCGACGAGGCGTTGCTTCGCCTTGGCCGGCACCGGCTGGACTGCCACCTGCTCGACCGGGCTGGTTGGTTGCGGCTTGGACGGCTGAGGTGGCGGGACCGACGTCGTTTCCCATGCGAATGGCGTATCGTCCGCAAGCGCGTCGTCGATCCATTCAGCGGGCACATCCTCGTCCAGGGACAGGTTCGCCGTCGCCTTCCGACACGCAACGGCCTTGGCGGCGCAGATGGTACGGCGCATCTTGTCCAGATTTGCCGCCGTCGGCGCGATACCAAAATTTTCGACATAAGTGCCGATCTGCTCGCCGGAGACAGGGCTTCCACCCTGAAGGTCAAAGACCGTGTCGGCGACGGCCTTGGCGTCGGACAGGTTCCAACCGTTGGCGGTCAGGCGATCAAGGTCGTCGAGCGTCCATTTCGCGTCGACTCCGCGCTTGGACAGGAAGGTCCAGGCCTCGGCATAGCGGGAGTTGACGCTGGCATGATCGGCCGCGGCGGTGCTGCTGACGGTCTGGTCCGCAAGGATGCGCTGCAACTGCCAACGCAGCGCGTCGCTGAACACCTTCTTGAGTTGATCGGGGCCGACACCCGTCGACCGCTCGCCATACCCCATGCGCAATGTTTCCGCCGCCGAACCGAGACGCAAGGCGATAACCCGCGCGTCCGTAAAGCTCATCGCACCGATGGGTAACGCCAGCGTTAACCGCACGCCGGCGACCGTCATTTTCTTGCGCCACCAATAGCGACTGCCGCGCAGCGCCACGTTCGAAAAGCCCATTCCGCCACCCCAAGGGGTACAGCGAGGGGTACAGTCGGGGGTACAACCGTCCCTGATCGCCGTCGTTAAGACGCGAAATCAAAGACTTGCAAGCGGATGGTCGGGGAGACAGGATTCGAACCTGCGACATCCTGCTCCCAAAGCAGGCGCGCTACCAGACTGCGCCACTCCCCGACAGGGGTTGGCCCTTAAGGGAAGCGGGGCGGTGGGTGCAAGGGGAATTTCAAAGGTTGGCTTGTTCGGCTTCCGGTAGATCGGCATCAGGCGGGTAATAGAGCGCCGCGCATTCCGCGCGCAGGCAGCCGCCCTCGATCACGATGTCATTGCGGTAAGCGTCGGCGATGAAGCCCAGCGTATCGACGTGCCGCGCCTCGAAATACATCGCATGGACGTCATCGCGACCCGCGCCATAGACGACGCGCCCGACCTTCGACCAGATCGACGCCATCGTGCACATGCCACAGGGTTGCAGCGTCGAATAGAGCGTCGCGCCACGCAGTTCGAGTTCGCCCTCCCCTTCGCAGGCGCGGCGGATCGCCATCATCTCGGCATGGGCGGTGGCGTCGGGCAGTTCCTCGGTCTGGTTGCGCTCGGCGGCAAGAACCCGGCCGTCGAGCACGATCACCGAGCCGAGCGGCGAGGTCGAGGGATCGGAGCCTTTCGACCGCGCCTCCTCGATCGCCATGCGCATCCATTTTTCGTCGTCCTGGGTCATGGCGGGGTTAACGCCGTGGCCCGGCTTTCGGGTTCAAGCTTTTGAAATCCCACCTATCGCTGTTCGGCCTTCGTGCCATAATAATCGCTCAGCACACCGAAGGCCTCCTTGCGCTGTCCGGTCTCGGAGATCAGGCCCTTGCGGTTCCAGCCCTGCTGGAAATCGGGGTTCTGGCGGCGGGGCGAGCGGAAGTCCTTCAGAATCCAGGGCGACATGCCGCGCAGGGTCGGCACATGGTCCGCCATGCCCAGCGTGGCACGGTAATAGTCGGCCTGAAACTCCTCGGAGAATTTCTGCTTGTTCGCCGGATCGTGGAAACCCGCCCGCGCATCCGCGCCGAATTCGGAAAAGATCAGCGGCTTGTCGGCGGGCACCCGCCATTCGCTGCGCGCCAGATCGGTCAGGCGATCCTGGGTATACCACCCATTATAGGTGTTGATCGCCATGACATCGAGCGCGTCGGCCAGCGGATCGGCGAGGGTCATCACGGGGTGATCGGCGCCCTCCCCCCGCTCGACCAGCAGCGCGGCGCTGACCAGGCGCGTGTCGTCCAGCCGACGGACATCGCCGACCAGCGTGCGGAGGAAGACATTGCGGGCGTCGGTCACGGGCGTCTCGTTGGCAACGCTCCAGATGGCGATCGAGGCGCGGTTGCGGTCGCGCAGGATATTCTCCGCGAGCATCGTCCGGGCGCGGTTCAGCGTGTCGGGGTTGGACCAGGCGACCCGCCAATAGACCGGCACCTCGCTCCAGACGATCAGGCCCAGTTCGTCGGCCAGCCGCACCGTCACGTCGGAATGCGGATAGTGGGCCAGCCGGACGAAATTGCCGTGCAGCCCGTCCTTGATCTCGGATAGCAGCGCGCGCGAGGCGGCGGGGGTCATCGCGCGGGTGGGATCGACGCCCAGTTCTTCCTCATGCATCGAAATGCCGCGAAGGAAGATCGGCTTGCCGTTGAGCAGGATATCGGCCCCGCGCCGCTCGATCGTGCGAAAACCGATCCGGTCGCGCCACTGATCATCACCCGCCGTCACCGCCACGTCATAGAGCCGGGGCCGCTCGGGCGACCAGCGGACCAGCGCGCGGGGCGCGGCCATGGTCGCGCGCCAGTCACCCTTGGCATCGGTGATACCCGCCCGGTCCAGCCCCAGCTCGGCGATGCGCAGTCGCACCGGCCGGTTCGCCGCCTGCGGCCCGTCGAGATGCACGTCGACCGCCATCTTGCCGTCACGGGTCAGGCGCACCCAGGCATCGTCGACATAGGTGTCTGGCGTCTGGATCAGCCGAACCGGCCGGGTGATGCCGCCATAATTTTCCCAATCGGTGACGGGCGGCGGCACGGTGGCTTCGGTCGCCTGGCTGTCGACGCCGACCGTGACCTGGTTCTGGCCGTCGCGCAGCAGCCCGGTGATATCGAAGGCAAAGGGTGTGAAGCCGCCCTCATGCTTTCCGACCGGCTTGCCGTTCAGATAGACGATGGTGGCGTAATTGGCCGCGCCGAAACGGAGGAAATAGCGCCCCTTGCGGACGGCGGGCGCGGCGAAAGTCCGTTGATACCACATCAGCCCGTCATAATGGCGAAGCTCGGGTGCCTGGGTCAGCCAGGACGACGGCAGCGAGGTCAGCGGCGAATGGGGCAGGTCGAATTCGTAGAGGACGCGGCTGTCCTTCGCCATCTCGGCGCGAACGTCCACGTCCTTCCACCGCTGCTGCCCGCTATCGGGCATGCCGCCGTGAAAGCCCGAAATGCCGGAGCGGAACGGGTCGATAGAGTAATGCCACGGCCCCGACAGGTCGGTCCCGTCACGCAGATCGGCCGCCGCGAGAACGGGGCCGGGCCGGGGCGCGGCATCCTGTGCGTAGAGCGGCGCGCCTGTGGCCAGCATCATGCCCGCCGCGGCATATCCCCACATGGTCCTGCCCATCACGTCGCTCTCCCGTCATTCGGCCGGTCCTGACCGCCAGCCTTGGTCGTCAGTCTAGACCCCGCCCCCGTTCATCTCCAGCCGGGTGCGGGGCGATATTCGAAGCTCATGCCGACCGCACGGCCGGGCTGGAATCCCTTCCACACGGTCGAGGCGGGCGGGCCGGGGCTGTATTGCGCCACCCGGCCGACCGGCGCGCCCGGCCAGCGGCCCGCATCCGACTGCACCGTCAGGCCGTTGAGATAGGCATCCATCGCCGTCTCACCCTTCACATAGCGGTCGAGAAAGGCGGTGATGAAATGGGTCTGGATGGGCAGCAGCCGGTCCTTGCGCCACACCGCGTCCTCGAACCAGTCCATGTCCCAGAAACGCTGCCGCATCGCGGGCGGTGCGGGTGTCAGGGCGATGCTATGCCCGGCCTGGGCAAAGGTCAGCAGATAGCGGGGGGCCGACGCGGGCGCCGTGAACAGCGCACGCACTGCCTCATGCCCGACGACCCGGTCATGATCGCCGACGACGATCAGGGTCGGCACCGGCACCGCCCCTACCCCCCGCCCCGACCAGATCGGCACATCGCCGAAGCGGGCGGCAGGCGCGAGTGCGACTATGGCCTTGAGATTTCTCCCGCGCAATTCGCCCGCCCGATCACCGGCAAAGGGCGTGAGGATATCCCGGCTGAGCTTGCCCATGGCCGGGTTCAGCGGCGCGCCACCGACCGTCAGCACGCCGTAACCGCCCATCGAATAGCCGATCAGCGCGGTCCGTGTCGGATCGGCAGCGGCAAATATGCCCTTATGCTGGTCGGCACGGGCCTGCGCCTGGGCGGTGACGAAGGCGATGTCGAGCGGTCGCCGAGCGATCGGTCCCGCACGGGCGGCATCGGTACGGATACTGATCGGCGGATCGCGAAAGGCCGGGGCGACGACGACATAGCCCTTGCTGGCCAGATTTTCACCGAGCCAGGAAAGGACTTCGGGCGTGTTCCCATAGCCATGCGCCAGGATCACCAGCGGGAAACGGCCCGCCGCAACCGGACGGTCGGGCGAGGCCAGGCCGGGCAGATCGAAGCCGACGTCGCGGCCATCCTCACCGGACAGGGCGGTATGATAGGTGGTCCCCCGCCCCGCCGAGGCCGCCGGATACCAGATGAGCAACGGCAGCTCGCGATCGACGATGGCGGGCCGATCCTTGCCCTGGAGCGGGTCGGCCTGCTCCAGCTGGACGAACCGGCTGTGCTGCACGCCGACCGGGTAGCGGCCCAGCTTCGCGAGTTCGGGTGCGTCGACCGGGGGACGGGCGGGCGCATTGCCCTGCCCCTCCCCCGGCATCTGCGCAGTGGCGACGACGGCGAGCCCCGCCACCGCCGCCAGCCCCAGTGCGATCCGGCGCATCAGAAGTTCAGACCGACGCGCATCCCGGCATAGCGGCCGAAGTCACGCGGCAGCACCGCCTGGGTCGCGACGTTGTTGCCGAAATTGCCCGCCGTGTTCACCAGCGACCCGTAATATTGCTTGTCGAACAGGTTGTTGACGAAGGCGACCAGCTCCCATCGGCGATCCTCCTCGCGCACGCCCAGGCCGACATTGACGATGCTGAAGGCGGGCTGGAAGGTCTGGGGATCGCGTGCCTGGAAATACAGGCTGCTCTGATATTGCCAGTTCACCTGCGCCACACCGCGCGTTGTCGTGGTCAGGCGCGGCGAGTAATCGAGATTGGCGTTGAACTTCCACTTGGGCGCCTGGATCGCCGTCGTGTCGGTCAGGTTCTGGCTGGCGGGGGAGCCGGTGCAGCCCTGTGCCGCGGTCTGGAGTGGATAGCATTGGGCGACCCCGAACTCGGTGTACTTCGCATCGAGATAGGTGACGGCCCCGCCCAGGTTGAAGCTGTCGCTGAACCGCATCGAACCCTCGAACTCGACGCCCTTGGTATTCAGCTTGCCGACATTGGTCAGGCGATAATTGGATGTGCCATCGGCCAGCGTCTCGATCGTCTGGGCCTGAAGGTCACGGTAATTGGTGTCGAACAAGGTGACGTTGGCGGTCAGGCGGCGGTCGAGGAACTGGCTGCGAATACCCAGTTCCTTATCGCGCGAGCGTTCGGGGCGGATCGGCCCGGCCAACGCACGATTGCGGTTGAAGCCGGTCGTCAGGTCGTAGGTCTGGCCCTTGTATCCGGTCGCATAAGTCACGAAGCCGTTGATCGTCGGGCTGAAATCATAGCGCAGCGTGCCGCGATAGGTGCCCGCCGTGTCGCTGGCGTGACCCGCAAAGGCCGTGCCCGCCAGATTGTCGCGGAAGGTATAGCTGACCCGCTCGTTCTGGACGCGACCGCCGCCGGTGAAGGTCAGGTCGGGCACGATCGTCCAGTCGACCTGCGCAAAGGCCGCGACCTGGCGCGACTGCGACGTGGCATACCAGTTGGCGAGCGAGAAATACGGCCCGCGCTGGAACGGGCGGTTGAACTTCACATTCGCGCCGTAGAGGCCGACCGTATAGCGGAACGGCTTGTCCGCGTCGGACTGCAGGCGGACTTCCTCCGTCACCTGCTCGGAATTGAACACGCCGATCTGCGTGTTGTTGCCCAGATTGCCCGGTGCCGACGTGTCGTCATGGTCCAGATAGTCGTTCAGGTGGAAGCGGTCGTACGAACTGATCGTCACCAGGTTCAGCGAACCGATGCCGAACTCGCCACGGATATAACCGCCGCCGCCCTCATATTTGGTGCGCGAGTCGTAATTGTTGCTGATCGTCTGGTTGTCCGGCCCGACCACGACGCCGGGCAGAACGACCGATGGGGTCAGCCCGGCGGTGCCGCGCAGCCGGGCATTTTGACCAAATGCCAGGAAGGGGCGACCGACCGTGGTGTTGCCGTTGACGTAATTGCCCGAGATGACCAGCGCCGCCGTATCGGTCGGCTCCCAGCGCAGCTTGCCGCGCAAATTCAGCGTCTCGCGGCCATTGACCCGCTTGCCGTTGAACAGGTTGCGGATATTGCCGTCCCAATTGTTGTAGGCGGCGGACACGACATAGCCGAGCTGCTCGTTGATCGGACCAGACACGCTGAAATTGACGCCCTGCTCCCGATCGGTGGTCGCCACCGCATTGGCCCGGATGCGCAGCTCCGAAGTCGGGTTGCGGGTGATCAGGTTGACCAGACCGGCCGAGGCGGACTTGCCGTACAGCGTGCTCTGAGGGCCGCGCAGCACCTCGATCCGCTCGACATCGGGCAGGTCGGTGAAGGCGCGCGCCTGGAACGCCAGCGGCACTTCGTCGACCAGCACCGCGACGCTCGACTCGACGCCGATCCCGAAGGCGAAGGTGCCGACGCCGCGCAGCGAGATATTGGAATTCTGCGGCTGTTCGGCCGGGCGGACGACCAGCGAAGAGGAAACCTTGCCGATATCGGTGAAGTTGCGGACACCCGCCGCCGCCAACTGGGCCGGAGCGACGACCGACACGGCGAGCGGCACGCGCTGGACATTCTCGGCGCGCTTGTTGGCGGTGACGATGATGTCGCCTGCGCTGGCCGGTTCGGGCGGGACGTTGGAGGTGGGGCCGCCGGGCTGTCCCTGTGCCGCCTGGGTCAGTTGCGCCTCATCGGCTGGCGATGGTGCGGCCTGCTGAGCCGAAACCTGACTTGCCGCCGACAGCGATGCGATCATCGCCGTCAGGGCCACGGTGGAACGCAGCATCTTCATCCTTCCCTCCCATTGCCGCCGGTCTTGGCCGGTCTTGCCTTGTCAACCAAACATACCGAATGGCCTTACCAATGCAATGCTGTTGTTAGACCTGCGAAGGCGGGTTGCTTTGGTTGCGCTAACACAATGAAGAATTGCAAACGTGTGCGACATTTGCGCATCACTAACCAGCGCCAGATACGCAAAAGCGCCCGGCCAAGGCCGGACGCTCTCGCTTGCCCGATCGAAACGTCAGACGGTCAGATGAAGGCCGCGTCGTCCAGCCTGCTCGACCGGCATACTGTCCGCGCCTTCGACGATCAGGGCTCGGCCGTCGCCCGGCGGGAGCAGAAGGGTCATGCCGCCCTCCGCTTCCCCGTCGCGTGACACAGCGACGACGACCCGCTCCCCATCGGCTTGGCCGGTCAGATGCCAGCGCGTGACCGAGCCATGACCGTCGCCGCTATCGTCCATGCCGGTCCAACGGACAGCGCCGGTCGAGGGCGGGAAGAGCCACAGCCCACGACGATAGGGCTCAGGCCGCCAGCCGCCCCGGGCTAGGTCGACCAGCATCGCTGATCCGCTCCGCGCGAACAGCGGCGGCGGGCCATCAAGTGGCGCGGCGACATCGGCCTTTACGCCACCGGCGAAACGCTCGCCCGTCCAGACGTGAACCCATTCGGTTCCGCTCGGCAGTTGCACCGAACGGCGCTCCGCCCCTTCATCCATCACCGGGGCGGCAAGAACATCCGGCCCCAGCATATGCTCGTCCCGCTCGCCCCAGGCCGCTGGGTCCTGCGGGAAGTCGGCCCAGAGCGGGCGGACCATCGGCTCGTAATCCTCATGATAGCGGTGCAGCAGGTCGTAGAAGAACGGGATCAAGGTCTGGCGCAGCGCCATCAGGCGGTGCATCGCGGGCAGCACCTCCGGATACATCCAGGGCTCATTGACCGTCCGGTCGTCGTTCCAGCTATGGATGCTGAACCGGGGCATCAGCACCCCCGCCTGCACCCAGCGGATCAGCAGCTCGGGCGACGGCGCAGGTCCGGAAAAGCCGCCGACGTCATGGCCGCTGTTCGACACGCCCGACAGCGCCAGCCCGATCGACTGGCGCGCGTTGTAGCGGATCGTCTTCCACTCGGTCCGGTTGTCGCCCGACCAGGTCTGCGCATAACGATGCAGCCCCGCCATGCCTGACCGGGTCACGACATAGGGCCGCGTATCGGGCCGTGCAGCGACCTGAGCCTGACGCGAGGCGCGGGTCATCAGAATCGGCTGGACCGGGCGCATCTCGAAGGCAGGGCGGGACTGGCCGAAGCCGTCGACCATGGCGCGGCGGTCCCACAGCTCATATTCGTTATTGTCGTTCCATGTCGCCTCGATCCCGTGATCGAGCAGCGCGGTGGTAACCTGATCGCGCCACCACGCCGCCGCCTTCGGCAAGGTCATGTCGATATAGCTGCCGACCTCGTCCCAGAACTGCGCCTCGACCGGCTCTCCGTCCGCGTTCGCGACGAACAGTCCGGCCGCCGCCACCTCGTCATAACGCGGATGGCTGCGCAGCAATGCGGGCTTGATATTGGGCACCAGCCGGACACCTGCCTCGGCATAGGAAGCGATGAAGGCGGCGGGATCGGGGAATTTGTCGCGGTTCCAGTGGAAGACGTACCGCTTGTCGCCGATCGACGTGTAGCCCGACGACAAATGGAAGGAGGTGCAGCCCAGATCGTGCCGTTCGCACAGCTCCAGAAACCCCGCCATCTGCGCCGCCGCGTCGGGCGCATCGGTATAGGTCATCGTCGAGCCCGAATAGCCCAGCGACCAGCGCGGCATCAGCGCCGGACGCCCGGTCAGCCAAGTGAAGCGCCGCGTGACCGCCAACGGGTCCGGCCCGGCAATGATCCAGCGATCCACATCCCCGGCATCGGCCACGACATGGCGATAGAGGCCGTGATAATTGTCCAGCTCCTGCCCCAGGTCGAAGGTGACATCGGCGACCGTGTCGTAGAACTCGCCGTGGCACCGCCCCTCGGCATCGGCGACCAGCATATAGGGGATCGACTTGTAGAGCGGATCGCTCGTCTCGGCATCGAAGCCCATCGGGTCGACATTGGTCAGGCGAAAGCGCCTACCCGCCCGGTCGGTATCGCCCGTGCGGTCGCCCAGTCCGTAGAAGCGCTCGCCCGGCACCCGCGCGGCATAATGATGCGCGCGGCCGTCCCACCATCCGAAGTCATATGCCTGGGTCGGGCGGTCCTGCGTGATGACGTGCCAGCCTTTTTCGGCCCGCTGTTCCCACCGGCCGTGCAAGCCGTCCAGAGTGAGGGTCACGCGAAGCCGCGCAGTCGCGACGATCAGGTGGCCGTCCGCTTCCTCGCAGGTGAAATCGGGGCAAGCGAAGCCCGACACGTCCATCCGATCCCGGCCCGGTTCGGCAATGTCCTCGACCCCCGGCGCAATCGCCCAACTGGGCGGGCTGGTCACGCGCCCCTCGGCCAGCAGCAGAAGGCGCATCATGTCCTCCTCCAGCACGAAGAGGTGCGCGACCGCGCCGGTATCGGCGGTCAGCGTCAGCCGCCCGCGCGACTGGCCGGTGATGGCGAAGCGCGGCGGCTGGGAAAGGGTGGCGCGCCTCATTGGCCGGTCTCCTGGGTCGTGGCGGCGAACGGCGTCAGCCGCCGGATGAAGAGGATGAGCACCGCCGCCCCGATCAGGTCGAAGACCGCCAGCACGGCAAAAAGCGGCGCATAGCCGACCGTATCGGCCAGCTGCCCGATCAGTAGCGAGAAGAGCAGCCCGCCGATCCAGCCCGCCTGGCCGATAAAGCCATTGGCGGTGCCGACCTCGGCCGGGGCAAACACATCGGCTGATAAGGTATTGATGAGGCCGGAGATCATCTGGTGCGCGAAGCCGCCGATGCAGAACAACGCGATCGCCGTATAGGGGCTGGCGGCCAGTCCGATACAGCCCGGCGCGATCATCAGGACCGCGCCCAGGACAACGCCGGCGACCCGCGACGGGATCAGCGAGACGCCACGCTTCATCAGCCAGGGCGAGAGATAGCCGCCCAATATGCCGCCGACATCGGCCGCCAGGAACGGCAGCCAGGCGAACAGCGCGATCTGCTTCAGGTCCATACCGCGCTCGCTGGCGAGGTAGAGGGGGATCCAGAAGCTGAAGGTCTGCCACGCCGGTTCGGCCAGGAAACGCGGTACCGCGATCACCCAGAAGCGCGAGGTGCGCAGGATATCCTTCGCCTTGGCGCGCTGAACCGGCCCCTTGGGTTTTTCGACCGCGATCATCGCCTTTTCCTCGGGCGTGATCGCAGGGTGGTCGTCGGGCGAGCGATAGAAGATGTACCAGGCAGCGGCCCAGAAGATGCCGACGCCTCCGGTGACGATGAAGGCTGTGCGCCAGTCGGCCCACAGCGCAACCGCCACCACCACCGGCGGTGCGATCAGCGCCCCGAGCGAGGTGCCCGCGTTGAACCAGCCGACCGCCACCGAGCGCTCGCGCGCCGGGAACCACTCAGCCACCGCCTTGATACCCGAGGGGATGGCCGCGGACTCGAACAGGCCCAATATGCCGCGATAGATGGCCAGGCTGACCCAGCCGATCGCCAGCGCGTGCATCATGTTCGCCGCCGACCAGGCCAGGCCGAACAGCGCGAACCCGGCGCGCAGGCCGAAGCGGTCGATGAACGCCCCCGCCACCGGCTGCATGATCGTATAGCAGAGCTGGAACGCACCGACGACATAGCTGTATTGCTGCGTCGACATATGGAGCGCGGACTTCAGCTCGGGCGCGAGGACGCCCAGGCTGTTGCGTGCCAGATAATTGGCGATCGTCCCCGCGCAGATCAGCGCAACGATCCACCAGCGCAGATTGCGTACCCGCAAGCCCGTCACTCCCCTACCCTCTCCCGGCGCATCGCGGCGCCGATGTCTGAGGGCAAGCTTAACGACGGGAAAGCGGCCTGTCCATATTGGTCTAGCCAATCAGGCCGATCGATTGCTCAATCGCCGTCAAGTCGCTCGACATAGTGGAAATAGCGGAAGTCTGCCGGATGACCCGACCCGCTCATATCCTGACACGCCATGCCGACAAAGGCCCCCGTGAAATTGGGCAAACCGGCCAACGTCGCCTCATCCGAGAGGATGGAGGCGTCGAAGGTCTGCGAAAGCCACGTCCATTCCGCCGCTCCCTCGGCACGGAAGGCGAAGCGCAGTTCCTCGTGATCGACCACCGCCCGCAACTCGGTCGGACCAGCCGGGGCGGGTGTTGCACGCCCCATCAGGCTCTGTCCCTCCCCGTTCGGGAGGACCGACAGGACCTGGATCAGCTTTTCGCCCGCATCCCCGGCCGTGATCTGGAGGAAGTGGTATTTGGTGCTGTTGTAATAGGCGACGATCCCGGCGGCCTGCTGGAAATGCTCCGGCTCGTAATCGACGACCGTCCGCACGTCATAGCGGAAGGCGGTCTGGCGGCGGGCGACCAGCGCCTGTTCGAAATGGCTGCCGATCGTTTCGCGCCCGAACAGTCGCAAATGGCCGGGACGTTCGGTCAGGCTGAAGATATGGTCCGGCTCGGGCGTGCGCAGCCATTGGAAGGCGGTCGGCAGAACTGGTTTATCGAACTGGTCCCGCGCCTCGACCGGCGCGGGGACAGCCGCCACCGGCGTCGGTTCGGCACAGCGCAGCCAGCCGTCCGCGCCCCACTCCATCCGCCGGATCGCCGTCTCGCGGCCCAGCACGCAGCGATTGCTGGCGGGCAGCGGACGGCCGCAGAGATAGGCCATCCACGTCTCCCCCTCCGGCGTCTCGACCAGATCGCCATGCCCGGTGCGTTGCAGCGGTGCGTCGGGCGTGTCGCGCGCGGTCAGCACCGGGCCGTCGGGATGCACCTCATAGGGGCCGAACAGGTCGCGCGCGCGCGCCATCGTCACGGCATGGCCGCGCTCGGTTCCCCCCTCGGCGACCAGCAAATGATACCAGCCGTCGCGCTTGTAGAGATGTGGTCCCTCGGTAAAGCCCAGAGCCGTGCCGTCGAAGATGCGGCGACGCTCGCCCAGCAGGCGGCCGGTGGTCAGGTCCATCTGCTGGATCACGATCCCGGCAAAGCGCTTGCGATCGGGGCGATGGTCCCACAGCATGTTCAGCAGCCAACTGCGCCCGTCATCGTCATGGAACAGCGCCGGGTCGAAGCCGCTGCTGTTCAGATGGACGGCATCGCTCCACTCGCCGTCGATCCGGTCGCTCGACACCCAGTAATTGTGGAAGTCGCGCAGCGACGCGCCCTTCGCGCCGTCGACGGTGGTGCGGCCATAGCGCTTTACGTCGGTGAAGATCAGGTGGAACCGCCCATCGGCGTAGGTGAGGTCGGGTGCCCAGACTCCGCAGGAGTCCGGATTGCCCCGCATGTCGAGCTGGCTCGCCCGGTTCAGCGGCCGCGCCACCAGCGTCCAGTTCACCAGATCGCGGCTATGGTGGATCTGGACGCCCGGATACCATTCGAAGGTCGAGGTCGCGATGTAATAATCCTCGCCGACGCGCACGATCGAGGGATCGGGATTGAAGCCCGGCAGGATGGGATTGTTCGGGGTCATGCGGGTTTGCGCACCAAGGTCCAGAGGAGAGCCGCACCGGCCAGATCGAGCAGGCCGAGCAGGATGAAGAAGGGCTGATAGCCGACCTGATCGACCAGCGAACCGAGCGTCAGGGTAAAGATCAGCACGCCCAGATTGGCCGCTGTCCCCGACACGCCGGTCGCGGTCGCGACCTGATCCTGCGGAAACAGGTCGGAGCATAAAGTGATGACGGTGACGGACAGCGTCTGGTGGGCGAAACCGCCCAGGCACAGCAGCGCGACGGCGGCGACGGGGCTGCCCACGCTGCCGACGAACATCATGCCCGTCATCAGCACCGCGCCCAGCGTGAAAGCCCCGCGCCGCGCGTCGATCAGGTTGACGCCGCGCCGTTGCAGGAAGGCGACGACCGCCGGGCCGAACAGGCACCCCAGATCGGCGGCGAGGAAGGGCAACCAGGCGAACATCGCGATCTGGGTCAGGTCGAAATGCCGCGCCTGGACGAGGTAGAGCGGCATCCACAGCGACAACATGCCCCAGACCGGATCGGCTAGGAACCGCGCCGCCGCGATCGCCCACAGGTTGCGACGGCGCAGCAGCTCGCCCAGCGGCGGACGGCGGCGCTGCTTGACGAGCGCGGCTTCCTGCCCCTCGACGATCAGTGTCCGCTCGCGGGCCGAAAGCGCGCGGTGGCGGGCTGGCGTCGCATACCAGAAGAGCCAGGCGACCACCCAGAGCAACCCGAGCCCGCCCGCCACGAAGAAGGCCGCGCGCCAGCTATGGTGGAACACCGCCCAAGCGACGAGCGGCGGCGCGAAGACCGCGCCGAACGAGGCCCCGATCTGATAGATGCCGCCCGCCACGCCGCGCTCGCGCGCCGGGAACCACTCGGCGACGACCTTCATGCCCGCCGGTTGCGCCGAACCCTCGACCAGCCCCAGCGCGCCGCGAAGCCCGGCAAAGCCCAGCCAGCCATTGGCGAAGCCGTGCCCGATGGTGATGCACGACCACACCGCGACGAACAGGGTGAAGCCGATCTTCAGCCCGATCAGGTCGAGCAGATAGCCCGCCACCGGCTGAAACATGATGCCGAACTGAAAGGCGCCGGTGATCCAGCTATATTGTTCCGAACTGATATGCTGTTCGGCCATGATCGCGGGCGCGGCGACGCCCAGGATGCTGCGTGTCAGATAGTTGATGACCATCGCACCCACGAACAGGGCGATGATCGTCCAGCGGATATAGGGAAAACCCTTCACATGCGGTCCTTCGGCGTGTTCGGCATATGTCGTTCCCATTGACCTGATGCGGCATGCCGGGGCACGGCTGTGGCTGAGCATCGGCATAGCGTGAAGCCCGATGACGGGACAGGATGACCGTGACCAAGACCCGAAAGCGCCCGCGCGGCGTGACCATCATCGACGTGGCCAAGGAGGCCGGCGTCTCGCCCATGACCGTCTCGCGCGTCATCAACGGCGATGCGGGCGTGCGCGACGAAGTGCGCGTCCATGTCCGCGAGGTCATCAAGCGGCTGAACTACACCCCCAATCTGATGGCGCGCAGCCTGGTGACGGCCAGCGAGGTCCGCATCGGCGTCATCTATTCCAACCCCAGCGCCGCCTTCATGAGCGAATTGCTGGTCGGCGTGTTCGAAGAAGCCTCGACCCGCGCGGCGCAGCTGTTCCTGCTGAAAGGCGAACAGGGCCGCCCGCCGACGCGCGAGGCGATCGAGGGGCTGATCGACCAGCGGATCGCGGGGGTCATCCTGGCCCCGCCGCTGGGTGAATCCGACTTCGTCCGCGACATCATCCGCGAGGCACGGTTGCCCATGGCGGTGATCGGCGGCGTCGCGCCCGATGCCGTGTCCGTCTGGATCGACAATGCGCGCGCCGCCTATGACATGACCCGCCACCTGATCGCCCTGGGCCATCGTCGCATCGGCTTCGTCCATGGCAATCCCGGCCAGTCGGCCAGTATCGAGCGACTGGCGGGCTTTCGCCGCGCGGTCGAGGAAGAAGGCGGTCTCGAAACGCGGATCGTCCAGGGCGATTACAGCTATGCCTCGGGCCTGCGGGCAGGCGAGGAACTGCTGAGCGACGAAAGCCCGCCGACCGCGATCTTCGCCAGCAACGACGACATGGCCGCCGCGATCGTCTCGGTGGCGCATCGGCGGCATCTGGACGTGCCGGGCGACCTGACCGTGGTGGGCTTCGACGACAGCACCGCCGCAACGACGCTCTGGCCGCCGCTGACGACGATCCACCAGCCGGTCCGCGCGCTGGCGACCGAGGCGTTGCAAAGGCTGATCCAGGAAATCCGGGGCGGGGTTCCGGCGCCGAACGGCCAGCCGCGCGTCACGGTGCTGGAGCATCAACTGATCGAACGCGACTCCACGGCCCCGCCGCGTTACTAGAATCGGATGGCATGACGTACAGTTTCCCCTCCCCTTCAGGGGAGGGGCAGGGGGTGGGGCGCTTCCGCAAACAAGCGGCTCGTGGAGATGCCCCACCCCAGCCCCTCCCCTAAAGGGGAGGGGTTCGGCCTGAAACCGTAAAATGCCATGCTCCATACGCGCCCTACCGCGCCGATGCCGTCACACCAGCGTCCGTCTGCACGACCGGCTTCATCGTCCCGTCGGGATTGTAGTAAAGCCGCTCGACCGTCACCGCGCGCCGTCCGATCGCGCCGCTCTGGTCGCCGATGGCGAGGTTCGCATTGTGCAGGAACAGGTAGGACTTACCCTTGAACTCGGCGATGCCCGGATGGATCGTAAAGCTGTACTTGCCCGAGCCCGTCAGCAGCCCGCGATAGGTCCATGGCCCCTTCAGCGAGGTCGCGGTCGCGTAGGAGATATGCTCGTCCCGCTGCGTCGTCCGGTCGAGCGAGGCATAGGTCAGGTAATAGAGCTTGCCGCGCTTGTGCAGCCACGGCCCTTCCTCGAAATGCGGCGGCGTGATCTCGGTGATCGGGCCGTCGATCTCGATCATGTTGGGCTTCAGCCTGGCGATATAGCATTGCCGGTTGCCCCAGGCGATCCAGGTCGTGCCGTCGTCATCGGTCATGATGGTCGGGTCGATATCTTCCCAGCTATGCGTACCCTTCGGCGTCATCTCGTTGGTGATGAGCGCAGAACCCCTGGCATCGACGAACGGGCCGGTGGGCTTGTCGGACACCGCGACCGCGATCGCCTTGCCCGGATGGCTGTTGTCATGCTCGACGGCGGCGTAGAACCAGTATTTGCCGTTCTTATAGATCGCCTGGCTGGCCCAGGCGTCCTTCTTGGCCCATTTGAAGTCCTTGACGTTCATGATGGCGCCGTGCGGCGTCCAGCTCTTCATGTCGGTGGTGGAATAGACCAGCCACTCCTTCATGTTGAACATCTCGTCGCGCTGCGCTTCGTCATGCCCGACATAGAGGTACAGCGTGTTTCCCACGACCAGCGGCGCGGGATCCGCCGTGAAGCGGTCGCGGATGATCGGGTTGCTCCCCGGCCGGTCGGCCGCCAGCGCAGCCCCCGACACGGCCAGCAGAAGCAGGGATGCGATCGTCCGCGACATCGTCATCATGTGGGTCCCCGTCAGAAGTTGAAGCGCACGCCCGCGCGGTACACCCGCCCGAGAACGTCATAGAGCGCCGGGTTGACGAAATAGGGCGAGCGGGCCGGATCGCGATTGAACACATTGTCGACCTTGAAATAGGCCGTCACCGCCTTGGTCACGTTATAGGTGCCGCCGACGTCGAAATAAAAGGCGCCGGGTATGAAGTTGTTGTCGATGGTCGGCCGATTCGCGGTCGAGGCGGGGCAGCCGGTGGTGCATTGGATGTACTGATTGCCCAGCTTGCCGTCGCTGAACCAGCGTTCCTGCAACAGCAGCGACCAGTCGTCGGTGGCATAGGTCTGCACCGCCAGCCACTTCCACTTGGGCGTGTTGCCGATATTCACGCCCGCCGTGTCGTTCGGGATCGTGTTCGGCAGGCCGGTATCGGTGATGAAGCGCCGGATATTGGTCGCCAGCGCGCGCAGCGTCAGATTGCCCGGCAGGCCCAGCGGATTGCGCCAGCGATAGCTCGCCTCGATATCGAAGCCGTCGGTCAGGATCGAGGCCAGGTTGAACGACTGGACGTTGATGAAGTTCGGGCCGTTGGGGTTGTTCAGGTTGAACACGCCGCAGGTCTCGGGCGCGATGTTGAGGTAGCACAGGTTGACGATGTCCTGCGCACCCAGGCTGGAGATCACGTCGGTGATCTTGATCTTATAATAGTCGACCGACAGGCTGAGGCCCGGGATCGCCTGGGAATTGGAGAAGGCGATGCCCAGCGTCGTGTTGCGGGCGATCTCCGGCTTCAGGTTGACGTTGCCGATCGTGTTCTGGAGCGCCAGCACATTGACGTTGCGGAAGGGATCGAAAAAGCCCGGCAGCGTCGTGGTGACCGGCGCGGCGAACAGCTCCGACAGGTTGGGCGCGCGCACGTCGCGCGAGGTCACGCCGCGGATGCGCAGGCCATCGACCGGCAGGTCCCAGGTGCCGCCGATCTTCCACGCCCAGACCGTGCCCGAGGTGCTGTAGTCGGTAACGCGCACCGCGCCGTTGATGTTGGCACGGCCGCCCGCGTCCGAGTTGATGACCGGCAGGTTCGCCTCGACGAACGCTTCCTTGACGCTATAGGCGCCGGTCCCGTTCTTGTAATTGCCCGCATACCAGTTGTTGCCGTCGGCCAGCAGCGCCGGGTCGGCCGGGTAGTTGGCATTGGCGGGCGTGTTGGCGAAGCCCGCGCCGTAAGGGTCGGCGCGCACGCGGTAGAATTCGTGGCGGAACTCGCCGCCGAACGCGACCGACACCGGCCCCGCCCAGGACGAGAAGGGCGAGCCCGAGAAGTTCAGGCTGATGACGTCCTGAGTCTGGCGGGTCCGCTGATACGGACCATATTGCGGCATGATATAGCTGATCGCCGCCGCCGAGGGATTGCCGCCAAAGATGTTGAGCGGCTGGCACCCGTTGGCGCGCGCGGTCGCATCGGCGCAGACGATCGCGCCGTTCAGCGTGGTCGCATTGATCGCCTGATTGAAGCGGCGCGACAGCATGATATTGCTGACATCGACATCGGTATAGTTGGTGCCGTGTTCGAAATACATGTCGTAGGACCAGTCGGACCCGGCGACGCTTTCACGCCCCTTGGCGCCCGCGACGAAGCGGAACTGGCGGCGATCGGTATAGACCTGCGTGTTGCCCAGCGCCGCGTTGCTGGTGCCATACTGGAAATTGGTGATGCCCGCCGTGGCGCACTGTGCCTTGACCAGCGCGGGGACGTAAGGGTTGGCGCACTGGATGGTCAGGTTCGGGCGGTTCTGCCCGCCGACCGGCTGGTTGTTGGTCTTGACCTGGCCAATGTTGATCGTGCCGTAAAGCTCGCCATTGGGGGCGAAGTCATAGCCGATCCGGCCATAGCCGTTGACGCGCTGGATCTTCGACTGGAGCGAGCGTCCGGCATCGACATTGCCCGACAGATCGCCGCCCTGGCAGAAGCCGGGCAGACAGCCCCGGACATTGCCCGCCGCGTCGCGCGCGGGCACGCCGTTCGAGCCGTACTGGAACTGGAACGGATTGCCCGACTGGTCGAAGGCGATGCCCTGTAGCGGCCCGGCGGTGATGAGGCCGTACTTCGTATAATTGTAGGACTGGGCATAGTCGCGGAACAGATATTGCGGCGACCCGTCGTTCAGGACGTTGCGGTTGATCAGCGTCGACTGGCGGAACCAGTCGCGGCCATTGGCCAGATTGATGCCGAAGTCGCCGCCGCCGACGCCGTCCTCATGCGCATATTCGGTGCTCGCGATCACATGCACCGTGTCGTTGAGCAGGCTGGTGCCGCCCGCCAGCTGGACCAGCACCTGCTGATCGTCGCCATAGGTGGTCACGCCGCCCTGGACATTGCCCTTGATCCCCTTGAACCGGGTATCGGTGATGAAGTTTACCACACCGCCGACCGCGTCCGAGCCGTAGGAGGCGGAGGCACCGCCGTTCACGACATCGACGCGCTTGATGAGCAGCTGCGGGAAAAGGCTGATGTCGGGGACGCCCGTCACGTTCGCGCCGACGACGCGTTGGCCGTCGAGCAGGGTCAGGGTGCGGATCGCGCCGACGCCGCGCAGCGAGAAGGAACTGAGGCCCTGCTGGCCGCTCGACGTGCTGAAGGTGTTCGTCGCTGTGCCGGTCGAACCCTGGAGCGAGGGAAGCTGGGCGACCGTGGTGAAGACGTTGGGCTGGGCGTTGGCGGCGATCTGTTCCTCGCCGATCACCGTGGTCGGGGTCGGTGCGGTGAAGCCGCCGGTGGTGATGCGCGATCCGGTCACGATGATGTCGCGGGTCGGGCCTTCATCAGCCTGATCGGTCTGGGGCGCAGGGGTCTGAACGGCTGTCGGATCGGATGAAGCGTCCTGCGCTGCCTGGTTCGGCGGGACCTGCGCCCAGGCCGGTGCGGCCATCATGCCGCCCGCCAGAACCATCAGGCTGGCTGCGCCCAGCGCATGACGGCGCAGCCGCCGGGTGCGCGTTCCCGTCTTCATCATCATCCTCATCCCTTTTGATTCTGTTTTATCTGGTAACGTTACCAGCATTCATTTCCTGTTTTTGCGCGCGTGTCAATGTTGCAAAATGACATGTACGTCGGACACGCTGGCGGATTTGCGGGAATGAGCTACGTTCTCGCCTGGATCCATTTATGCTCCCCGGCACGGGGAGGGGGACCAGCGAAGCTGGTGGAGGGGGCGTGCCGCCAGCGACGACCTTTGCGGAAGCCCCCCTCCGTCAGCGCTGCGCGCTGCCACCTCCCCGCATCGGGGAGGAAAAAGAACGATCAGTCCCCGGAGCAATCCCCGCAGCGACCGCGCACTTCGATCACCGGCCGCTCGGGGCGAAACCCCGCACCGACAGCCGCGTCGCGGACCGCGCCGGTCAGGCGATCATCGTCGATATGCGTGATCTGCCCGCATTTGTCGCAGACCAGGAAGATGCAGTCATGCAGGCAGTCGGGATGCGCGTTGGCGACATAGGCATTGGCGCTCTCCACCCGGCGGGCCAGATTCGCGCCGACGAACAGGTCGAGGATGCGATAGACGCTGTTCGCCGCCACGCGTCGCCCCTGCGACTGCGACATGACATCGGCAATGTCATAGGCCGAGGCGGGCTTGTCGAACCCGGCCAGCGCCTCGAACACGCTGGCGCGCATCGCCGTCCACTGTTCCCCGGCGCGCTCCAGGGTAGCCTTGGCCGCGACGGAGAGGTCGGCCCCCTGGGGCTCCTGATGGGTGTGAACATGCGCCATGAAGGGGATTTAGGCGGTGCCGCCCCGCCGGGCAAGGTCCGGGCGGCGGGGCATTCGGTCCACTATCGCGCGCGGGTGCGAAACCCTATGATGGCATCATGCTGCAACCGAGCCCCGCCTTCATGATTACTGCCCGCCCCCGCAGCCTGGCCCGCTGGTTGTTCGCGGTCGCCGGGCTGATCGTCGCCATGGTCGTGGTCGGCGGCATCACGCGCCTGACCAATAGCGGCCTGTCGATCACCGAGTGGAAGCCGATCACCGGCATCGTGCCGCCGCTGACCGATGCGCAGTGGCAGGCCGAATTCGCCAATTACAAGCGCATTCCCGAATATTGGACCTTCAACCGCGACATGACGCTGGCCGGGTTCAAGGCGATCTTTTTCTGGGAATATCTCCACCGCGTTCTCGGCCGGGTGATCGGCATGGCCTTTGCCCTGCCCCTGATCTGGTTCTGGGCGAGGAAGGCCATTCCGGCGGGCTACAAGCCGCGCCTCGTCGCGCTGCTGGCGCTGGGCGGATTGCAGGGGGCGGTGGGCTGGTGGATGGTCGCGTCGGGCCTCGTCGAACGCACGGACGTCAGCCATATCCGGCTGGCGGTGCATCTGCTGACCGCGCTGTTCATCCTGGCGGGGATCGTATGGACCGCGCTCGACCTGATGGCGCTGCATCGCAACCGCCTGGCGGCCCCTGCCCGGCTGACGCTGCTCGGCGCGGGTGCGATCGTCACGCTGTTCGTCCAGCTGATGTTCGGTGCGCTGACCGCCGGGCTGGATGCGGGCTATGCCTTTTCCAGCTGGCCGCTGATGGGTGACGCGTGGTTCCCGGCAGGCACCCCGATGATGACGCCCGCCATCGCCAATGTCTTCGACAACCCCGTCGTGGTGCAGTTCATCCACCGCTGGTTCGCCTTTGCCGCGGCGGGGATACTCGTCTGGATGGCGGCGCGGGCGATCCGGCACGGCGCATGGCGCGCCGGGTGGCTGGTGATCGTGCTGGTCGTCGTCCAGATCGGCCTGGGCATCGCGACGCTCTTGTCGGGCGTGCAGATCGACATCGCGGTCGCGCATCAGGCCAATGCCGCCCTCCTGCTGATCGCCGCGACCGCCGCCGCGCATTGCCTGGGAAGCATCGGGCAAAACCGCAAGGTATCATAATACCCGTCAGCAAAGCCCCACTTTGCTTGACATTTTGGGGGTCCTCCAGCATTGGACCCTTGTTCGCGCCGCCCGGGTTCACGGGCGGCGTGTTGCATTTCAAACCGAAAGGTCTCACGCCCATGAAGGCGCTCATGAAGACCACCAAGGCGGCCAAGCCGCACGAGGTGGAGAAGAAGTGGCATATCGTCGACGCCGACGGTCTGGTTGTCGGCCGTGCCGCCACCATCATCGCGAACATCCTGCGCGGCAAGCACAAGACGTCGTTCACCCCGCACGTCGATTGCGGTGACAATGTCATCGTCATCAACGCGGACAAGGTGCGCTTCACCGGCAACAAGCTGGGCCAGAAGGTGTACTACAAGCACACCGGTTATGCCGGTGGTATCAAGGGCATCACCGCCGCCAAGGTTCTGGAAGGCCGCTTCCCCGAGCGCGTCCTGGAAAAGGCCGTCGAGCGTATGATCCCGCGCGGTCCGCTGGGGCGTCAGCAGATGCGCAACCTGCGCATCTTCGCCGGCACCGAGCATCCGCACGCCGCTCAGAACCCCGAAGTCCTCGACATCGCGTCGATGAACCGCAAGAACAAGGTGGGCGCATAATGTCCGATAACCGCCAGTCGCTCGCCGATCTCGGCGCCACCCTGAACCAGCAGGCCGCTGCCGCCCCGGCGCAGACCGCCGCTGCCGGTGAAGCGCCTGCCGCTCCCGCCGAGCGCGTCAGCACCACCCCGCTGCGTCAGCAGGAACTGGACAAGTTCGGCCGCGCCTATGCCACCGGCCGTCGTAAGGACGCCGTGGCTCGCGTCTGGCTGAAGCCGGGTTCGGGCAAGATCACGATCAACGGTCGTGACCAGGAAGTCTATTTCGCACGTCCGACGCTGCGTCTCGTCATCAACCAGGTGTTCGGCATCACCGAGCGCGAAGGTCAGTATGACGTGATCTGCACCGTCAAGGGCGGCGGTCTGTCGGGCCAGGCCGGTGCGGTCAAGCACGGCATCAGCCAGGCGCTGACCAAGTACGAGCCGATCCTGCGCGCTCCGGTCAAGGCCGCTGGCTTCCTGACCCGCGACAGCCGTACCGTCGAGCGTAAGAAGTATGGCCGCGCCAAGGCGCGTCGCAGCTTCCAGTTCTCGAAGCGCTAAGTTGCGGGCTGCCCCGGATTGCGCAAGCAATCCGTGGACTTGCCATCAAGCACGAAGGAGCGGTCCGGCAACGGGCCGCTCTTTTCGTTTGGAGCGGACTTCACCCGCCCGACAGGACGCCTCCCCTATGACAAACCCGTTATGGATTCCCGCCACCATCGCGGCCGCGACCTTTCAGGTCGGTCGCAACGCCCTGCAACGCGGGGTCATGGCGTCCTCGGGACCATGGGGGGCGACGCTGGTGCGGTTCCTGTTCGGCCTGCCCTTCTCGATCCTGTTCGTCACGCTGGCCCATTTGGTCATGCCGGGGGCCGACCTCCATTGGAGCGGCGCCTTCTGGCTGTCGGCGATCGTGGGTGCCGCGTCTCAGGTGCTGGCAACGGCCGCGCTGCTCGACGCCATGCAGCGGTCCGGCTTCGCGGTCGGCACCGCACTTCAACAAAGCTCGCTGCCGCTGGCCGCATTGCTCGGCCTGATCGTCTATCATGACCGGATCAGCGGCGTGGCCTGGATCGGCGTCGCCATCACCACGGCCGGCCTGGTCGCCCTGTCCTGGCCGCCGCCCGAGCAGCGACGCGCCTCGCTGATCGGTGCAGCGATGGGATTGGCATCGGGGCTGTTCTTCGGCTTTTCGCTCAACGCCTTTCGCCACGCCGCACTGGCACTTGATCCCGTCCACCCGGTCTTCGCCGCGCTGGTCTGCGTCGCCGTCGTTCAGGCGATGCAGACGCTGGCGCTCGGCCTGATCCTCGCCTGGCGCGATCCGGCGACGCTGGTCGAGGTGGCGCGCCGCTGGCGGCCGTCGCTGGGCGCGGGGTTGTGCGGGGCCTGCGCCTCGGCGGGGTGGTTCGTGGCGCTCGCCCTGTCCCCCGCCGCGCCGGTTCGTGCGCTGGGCATTATCGAGGCCCCCATCGCTGCCATGGCCGGACACCGGCTGTTCCGCGAGCGACTGGGCGCGCGGCAGATCCTGTCGGGAATCGCGATCATCGGCGGCGTATTGCTGACGACGCTGTTCTGACACTCCTGACGGGAATGTCACACGGACTTTATGAGGCGGCCATCCACGTCGCGGCACATTCGTTCATAGGGCGGTAGAGGAGGAAGGACATGAAAGCGCGTCGGGGCCATGATCGACTGCTCCCATGGCTCGCCGTTCTGGCGCTGCCCGCCATTGCCGCCGCGCCGGCTCCGGTCGACCTTTCTGCCCTGGCCCCCGGCTGGCGGCTTGTGGCAAGCCAGGGGCCGGACGTGGAAGACCCGGGCGGCAATACGGCACCGGGCAAGCTCCATCTTTGCCTGACTCGCGATAGCGGGAAGACCTGTCGTCCCGCGCTCGACGACCTGCTGGCCGGTCCGGACCAGCCCGACGCGTTCGATGAAGCCCATTATCTGGAAACCGCACGGATCGTCCGCCCCAGCGCCGAACGTGCGCTGCTCTGGGTCCAGGTCGCCAGCGTCCATGCCGGCAATGGCGACCAGCGCGTCGGCCGCATGGCGCTGTCCTATGACCGCACGGGCGACCGCTTCGTGCCCGTCTTTCGCCAACAGACGAGCCGCAACAACAATCAGGAGGTGCGCTTCGTCGAAACGGGTCCGCTGCGCGGCGCGATCATTTCCGCCGTGCCCACATCCGATGCACCGTTCGGCTTCTGGATCACCGTGAACCGGATCAATGCCGGTGGGCGCTACGCCCCGGTCCTGCGCTATCGCAGCGGAACGCGTTATGGCGACGGCAATCCATTGGCGGTGATCGACTCGGAAATGCCCGAAACCTTGCGCCGGTTGAAGCTGTGGCACCCAGGCCAAACGATCCCCCTGCCCGACCGCGCCTGTCCCAGACCCCGGCTGATCGCGCAGGTCCTGTGGTGCGCCGATCCGCCCGCCAAGGCACCGCGCTAGAGCCGGACGATGGCGGTGGCGATCCGTTCGGCTTCCTCCGGGTCGTGTGTGACCATCAGGATCGGGATGCCGCTCTGGTCGCGCACGACCTCCAGCGCATCCAGGATATCCCCCCGCCGTGCCCGATCAAGCGAAGACAGCGGCTCGTCGAGGAGCAGCACGCGCGGGTTGCTGAGCAGCGCTCGCCCGATCGCCACGCGCCGGGCCTCTCCGCCCGACAGGCTTCGCGGCCAGCGGTCCAGCAGATGGCCGATGCCCAGCATCGCGATGACGCCGTCCCAGTCGCCCCCGCCCTGCGCAATGCCCCGCCCCATCCCATAGCGCAGATTGGCCGCAACCCGCCGGTGCGGGAATAGTCGTGGCTCCTGAAAGACATAGCCTATACGGCGATGCTCGGCGCGGACATCGATACGGGCAGCGGCATCGAACAGCGTCTCGCCCGCGACCCTTACATGGCCCGTGTCCGGCCGGACGAGCCCGGCAACCATTTGCAGGATCGTGGTCTTGCCCACGCCTGACGGCCCGAACAGCACGGTCGCACCCGGCCCGGTGGCGAAGCAGGCCGCAATCCGCCCTTCGCCACGCCGCACCGTGACGTCGACGTCAAAGGACATGCAGCCCCCGCCCCATCCGACGCGCCAGCCATTCGGAGGCAACGAGCGCGACCAGCGACAGCACCACCGACACGCTGGCCAGTCGCCATACCATGTCCTCGCCGCCGGGCCGCTGAAGCGCGGAATAGATGGCCAGCGGCAGGGTCGCCGTCTCGCCGGGCACATTGGAGACGAAGGTGATCGTTGCTCCGAACTCCCCGATCGAGCGTGCGAAGCCCAGCACCAGCCCCGCGAGGACGCCCGGTGCGCAAAGCGGCAGGGTGATGGTGGCGAAGACCCGCACCCGCCCGGCCCCCAGGGTCCGGGCGGCCTGCTCCAGCCGGGGATCGACCGCCTCGATCGACAAACGGATGGCGCGCACGACCAGCGGCAGCGCCATGACACCCGCCGCGATCGCCGCCCCCGTCCAGCGGAACAGCACGCTTACCCCGAACCACGCCGCCAGCCAGCGCCCGACCGGCCCTTCCGGCCCGAAGGCCAGCAGCAACACCCAGCCGGTGACGACGGGCGGCACGACCAGCGGCAGATGGACGATCCCGTCGAGCAGCACCCGTCCCGGAAACCGCCACCGCGCCAAGGCCCAGGCCAAGACGAACGCGATCGGCAGCGTCACGAGCATCGCCGTGCCACCGACCAGCAGCGACAGGCGAACGATCCCCCATTCCTCGGCCGACAGCATCAGGCCGTCATCGCGTCGCGAAACCATGAAGACGGAAGATCGCCTTGCCTTCGCCCGACAGCAGGAAGCGACGGAAGCCCTCGCCCTCCGGGTTGGTCGAGGCTTTCAGCCGGGCGAGCGGATAGGTGATCGGCGGATGGCTCGCCGCCGGGAACAGGCCCGCCACGCGGACGCGCGACGAAGCCTTGGCGTCGGTGGCATAGACAATGCCGTAAGGGGCCGCCCCCCGCTCGACGAGGGCGAGCGCGGCACGAACATTTTCGGCGCGCACGACATGCGGTGCGACCATGGCCCAGGCGCCCAGCTTCTCGAGCGCCGCCTTGCCATATTTGCCCGCAGGCACGCTGTCGGTATCGGCCATGGCGAGCGGCCCGGCGGACAGCGTCCTGCCCAGCGTGCGCGTCGTGACCTGCCCGCCCTTGCCTGCGGGTGCGATCACGACCAGGCGGTTGGCCAGGAACGCACTGCGGGTGCGGTCGGCCAGCAGGCCGTCCTTTTGCAGGACGTCCATCCATTCTTCGTCGGCCGAAGCGAACAGATCGGCCTTGCCGCCCGCCTGCACCTGTCGCGCGAGGGCGGACGAGGCTGCGAAGGAGATGACGGGGCGCGGATGCCCCTTCTTCGCCCAGGCATCGGCGGCGGCGGTCATCGATTCCTGAAGGCTGGCGGCGGCAAGGACCAGCGGGGCACGGTTCTGCGCGAGCACGGGTGCGGACACGCACAATGCGCCAATCAGCGCGACAAACCGAAACCCCTTCATCGACAGCCCCCTTTTCGCCTTCATGGCGTCAGACGGCTGTAACGCACAAGGAACGATTTTATCCCACCAAATCCTCCCCGGCACGGGGAGGTGGTAGCCCGAAGGGCTGTCGGAGGGGGCTTCAAGGAAGGCAAAGCCATGTGGAGAGCCCCCTCCCCGCCGCTTCGCGGTGGTCCCCCTCCCCGTGCCGGGGAGGAAGGGGCTTTTACGCCTCGTCGCCCATGCGAAGCGCGGCGATGAAGGCTTCCTGCGGGATGCTGACCGAGCCGTATTCGCGCATCTTCGCCTTACCCTTTTTCTGCTTTTCCAGCAGCTTGCGCTTACGCGTCGCGTCACCGCCATAGCATTTGGCGGTCACGTCCTTGCGCATGGCGCTGATCGTCTCGCGCGCGATCACCTTGCCGCCGATCGCCGCCTGGATCGGGATCTTGAACAGGTGGCGCGGGATCAGTTCCTTCAGCCGCTCGCACATGCCGCGCCCGCGCGTCTCGGCGGTGCCGCGGTGAACGATCATCGACAGCGCGTCGACAGGCTCCTCGTTGACCAGGATCGACATTTTCACGAGGTCGCCCTCGCGATAGCCGATCTGATGATAGTCGAAGCTGGCATAGCCCTTGGACAGCGACTTCAACCGGTCATAGAAATCGAACACGACTTCGTTGAGCGGCAGTTCATAAGTCGCCTGCGCACGGCCGCCGACATAGGTCAGGTTCTTTTGGATACCGCGCCGATCCTGGCACAGCTTCAGGATGCTGCCCAGATATTCGTCGGGCACATAGATGGTCGCCTCGATCCACGGCTCGCTGATCGACGCGATCTTGTTGGGATCGGGCATGTCGGCCGGGTTGTGCAGGTCGAGTTGCCCGCCATCATGGCTCAGCTCAATCTGGTACACGACCGACGGCGCGGTGGTGATGAGGTCGAGGTCATACTCGCGGGTCAGCCGCTCCTGGATTATTTCCAGATGGAGCAGGCCCAGGAAGCCGCAACGGAAACCGAAGCCCAATGCGGCCGAGGTTTCCATCTCGAAGCTGAACGAGGCGTCGTTCAGCCGCAGCTTGCTGATCGACTCGCGCAACTTCTCGAAGTCGTTCGCGTCGACCGGGAACAGGCCGCAGAACACGACCGGCTGGACTTCCTTGAAGCCCGGCAGCGCCTGCTCGGTCGGCTTCTTGGCGTCGGTCAGCGTGTCGCCGACCCGCGCCTGCGCCACGTCCTTGATCTGCGCGGTGATGAAACCGATCTCGCCGACGCCCAGCTCGGTCAGCTGCTCGATCTTCGGGCGGAAACAGCCGACGCGGTCGATCAGATGGGTGGTGCCCGCCTGCATGAACTTGATCTGCTGCCCCTTTTTCAGGGTGCCTTCCATCACGCGGACCAGGATGACGACGCCCAGATAGGGGTCGTACCAGCTGTCGACCAGCATCGCCTTGAGCGGCGCGGTTGCATCGCCCTTGGGCGCCGGGATGTTCTTGACGATCGCTTCCAGGATATCGCCGATGCCGATGCCCGACTTGGCGCTGGCCAGCACCGCGCCGGAAGCGTCGATGCCGATCACATCCTCGATCTCGGCGCGGACCTTTTCGGGTTCGGCGGCGGGAAGGTCGATCTTGTTGATGACGGGCACGATCTCGTGGTCGTGCTCGATCGACTGATAAACATTGGCCAGCGTCTGCGCCTCGACGCCCTGCGCGGCGTCGACCACCAGCAGCGCGCCTTCGCACGCAGCGAGGCTGCGGCTGACCTCATAGGCGAAGTCGACATGGCCCGGCGTATCCATCAGGTTCAGCGTGTACGTCTCGCCATCCTGCGCCTTGTACGCCAGGCGCACGGTCTGCGCCTTGATGGTGATGCCACGTTCCTTCTCGATCTCCATGTTATCGAGAACCTGTTCGCTCATCTCGCGGTCGGTCAGGCCGCCGGTGAACTGGATCAGGCGATCGGCGAGCGTCGACTTGCCATGGTCGATATGCGCGATGATGGAGAAGTTGCGGATCTTGTCGAGCGGCGTGGACACGGGGGAAATGGTTTCCTGAAAAGCTATTCGATCACGCCACTAGCAAAGATGCGGGCGGATGCCAAAGCGCTTGTCTTATGACTTTATCGTCCGTTCGAGTCAGGATGAATTGCCCGGGGCGGAAGGGGACGGATCGCAAAACCGCTGGTCGAAGGACCGGGCTGGAGCAGGATCGCGATTAGGGTCACTTGCCGCGCTGGGCAGCGCCGCCCCGTGGGCAATGCCCTGGTGGCAATTTTGCAACCCATCCCGCTGCGCAGGAGTGGACGCACTGACCAGGCAAGTGGTCCGAAGTCGGGGTACGGTTCACCACTATCTAATAATGATACCGCCTTGAGGCAGGCAGGCCGATTTCGGCACCACATGACCGCACAGCAGCCTCGGCGGGATGGAACCCGCCGAGTTCACCAACCGCCCACCGCCACGGGCCTGATAACATCGCAGCTAGCATATCAGCGGCCTGAAAATGGGGAGCAGGTCTGTAAGGCCGCAAAGTGTCGGGCGGTCCTGAGATCGTGCATCAGATGGCGACGATGATGTCGTCCGTCACATCGGTCACGCCCGGCGCGGCCCAGGCGGCGCGCTCCGCGATGCCGCGCTCGCTCCAATGGTTGACCTTTCCGCCGAGCCGCACGGCATTGCCCTCGGTCGTGACGGTAATGGCCTCTGCCGACAGGTTCGATTGCCGCTTGAAGGCCGCCAGGATGCGCTCGCGCACATCGCTCGCCACGGGGGCGGTGCGCACCGAGATCAGGTTGGTGACACCGATGACGCCGTTGATCCGCCCCGCCGCCTTGCGCGCCTCGTCGCGCTGATAGGCCCATTGCACCGTACCGCCCAGCGTCACCCAGCCATGCTCTACCTTCACCGAGATATCGTTGACGGGAACAAGCACGTTCCAGGTGAAGACATCGACGATGCGCTTGGCGATTTCATGGTCGGCGGTCTTCGGTTGCGTGCTGAACCGGACTTTGATGTCCTCCGCGATCGCGCGGACGCCCGCCACCCGGCGTGCCGCCGCTTCCGCGGCCTGCTTCTCGGGATAGCTTTTGACATAGCCGGACAGGGTCACGACACCGTCATGAACCGAAACACCGATATCGGCATGGTCGACGCTGGGTTCCCAGACCAGCTCTTCCATGACGTCTTCCTGCACTTGGCTGTCGCTCTTCTTCATGACGAACCTCCTTCGATTGGCGTCGCCAGGCATCGGCGGCGATCCGGCGGCCCTTTTCTTGCAGATCGCCCGGCCAAAAAATCCGCACTTATACGGAGGATGACGGCCGCACCCTCAGCGCCTCCGGTAATCTACGCATTGGCGCGGAGGGATGGGCCGGGAATGCTGACCGTTCCATCACGGTCGGACAAGGGAATTGCGGATGCCGGTCACAGACGTGTCAGCCCGATCGCCTCACACGGAAACACCCCCATCCGACATGCCCCCCCATCCGTCCGTCCATGGCCTGAGTAGCGAGGAAGCGGCGCGGCGACTGGCCCGGGATGGCGCGAACCGGCTGCCGTCCGGGCGGCGGCGGACCATGGCGCACATCATCTTGGACGTGCTGCGCGAACCGATGCTCTCGTTACTGCTGGTCGGCGGCCTCGCCTATCTGATGCTGGGCTCTTCGGTCGAGGCGCTGGTGCTGCTCTGCTTCGCCTGTCTTTCGATCGTGCTGACCATCGTGCAGGAGGCGCGAACCGAACGCGCGCTGGAGGCCCTGCGCGACATGGCGGCGCCGCGAGCGATGGTCCTGCGTGATGGAACGCCAAGGCGGATCGCCGGATGGGAAGTCGTGCCCGAGGATATCCTGGTCGTCGAACAGGGCGACCGGGTGGTCGCCGACGCCATGCTTCTGAATGCGTCCGAGCTGGAGAGCGATGAGTCGCTGCTGACCGGCGAATCGCTGCCCGTCCGCAAGCGGACGCTGCAACCGGGGGACAGCGTGACCGCGCCGCCCGGGGGCGACGACATGCCGCTGATCTATGCCGGGACGCTGATCACGCGCGGGCGCGGGATCGCACGAGTGGTCCTGACCGGACCGCGTACGCAGATGGGGCGGATCGGACAGGCGCTCGCCGCGCTCGACACCGAGGCGCCGCGATTGCGCACCGAAATCCACGGGATCGTCCGCGTGGCCGCCATCGGCGCCATCCTGATGGTCGGCCTGGTCACACTGCTATTCGGCCTGCTGCGGGGAAGCTGGCTGGAAGCCGTGCTGGCGGGCATCGCGCTGGGCATGGCGCTCCTGCCCGAGGAGTTTCCGGTCGTTCTGACCGTTTTCCTGACGATGGGGGCCTGGCGGCTGGCGCGGGCCGGGGTGCTGACCCGGCAGGCCATGGCGATCGAGGCCTTGGGGGCCGCGACGATCCTGTGCGTCGACAAGACGGGGACGCTGACCGAAAACCGGATGAAACTGGTCGGATGGTGGCGACCGGCAGGCGAATGGCTCATGCCGTCGACCGGGGCGAAGAATGCCGACGAGGTGCTGAGCCTGGCCCTGCTCGCCAGTCCCGCGATCGGCAAGGATCCGATGGAAATCGCGATCGACGATGCCGCCACCCTGTCCGTGGAGCAGGGCCAATGGACCCTGCGGCACAGCTTTCCGCTGACGCCCGAGCTGCTGGCTATGTCGAACGTCTGGTCTCGCGGGATCGGGCAAACGCTGCTCGTCGCGGCGAAGGGGGCGCCGGAGGCGATCGCGGCGCTGTGCGACCTCGCCCCGGCCGAGCGGAGCGCGATGGAGGGGGCGATGCAGATGATGACGGCGCGCGGTGGGCGGGTGCTGGGCATCGCGGAAGCCGAGGTGGCGGACGAACGCCTGCCGGGAACGCAGGGCGAATTGCCGTTCCGCTTCAAGGGGCTGGTCGCCTTGGCCGATCCGCTGCGTCCCGACGTGCCTGCCGCCATCGCCGAGTGTCGCGCAGCCGGCGTGCGGACGGTGATGATGACGGGCGACCATCCCGGCACGGCAAGGGCGATCGCGCGCGATGCGGGGCTGGACCCCGGCGAGCCGGTCACCGGTGCCGAGATCGAACGGCTGGACGACGCCGCGCTCGTCGCGCGCCTGCGGGAAACATCGGTCTGCGCCCGGATCATGCCGGTCCAGAAGCTGCGCATCGTCGAGGCGCTGAAGGCCGCCGGAGAGGTGGTGGCGATGACCGGCGACGGCGTCAACGACGCCCCGGCGCTCAAGGCCGCGCATATCGGCATTGCCATGGGACAGCGCGGCACCGATGTCGCGCGCGAGGCGGCGGCGCTTGTCCTGCTAAATGACAATTTCCCTGCGATCGTCGCGGCCATCCGGCTGGGACGCCGCGAATATGCCAATCTGCGCAAGGCCATCGCCTTCATCATCAGCGTCCATATGCCGATCGCCGGGTTGGCGCTGCTGCCGCTGCTGACCGGGACGCCGATCCTGTTCGGCCCGATCCATATCGCGCTGTTCGAGTTGATCATCGATCCCGTCTGCACCCTGGTGTTCGAATCCGAAGCCAGTGACGAGGCCGCGATGACCAGGCCGCCCCGCTCGCCCGAGATGCGACTGGTATCGTGGGACATGGTCGTCCGAAGCCTGCTTCAGGGCGGGATCGTCCTGGGACTGCTGGCGACACTGGCCATTACCCTGCCCCATGACGGCTGGAGCGGCGGGGCGGTGCGCGTCACCGTGTTCCTTCTGCTGGTGGCGGGAATCCTGGCCTTGGTCGTCGCCGACCGGGCGGGCAGGAATGGCCTGATCCCGACGCTGCGCCGGGGGAACCGGGCGTTCCGTTTCGTCCTCCTGGGCATCGCCCTTGTCCTGACGACGATCCTGACCATGACGGACCTGCGAACGATCCTGGCCTTCGACCGCCCAGGCCCGTCGCAATGGCTCGTCGTCCTGGCGGGCGGCCTGGCCCTGGTCCTGCTGTTGCCGGCGACCAACCGCGCCTGGCCACGGGCGGGGCGATGAGCGCCCGCGCTGCGTATCTTCCCGTACAGCCACGCCGGGGATGCCGGGAATAGAAGATCGGCGAAGGCGAAGGAGAAGGCCATGCCAGAGACGATGCGCGCGACGATCTTCATCAAACCCGGACGGATCATCCTGGGTGAAAAGCCGGTGCCGCAGCCGGGGCCGGGCGATGCGCTGATCCGGATCACCACGACGACGATCTGCGGCACCGACATCCATATCCTGAAGGGCGAATATCCCGTCGCCAGCGGGCTGACCATCGGCCACGAGCCGGTCGGCGTCATCGAGAAACTGGGATCGGCCGTCACCGGCTTTACCGAGGGTCAGCGGGTCATTGCCGGTGCCATCACCCCGGCGGGTTGGGACAATGCCAGCCTGTCCGGCTGCGGCGCGCAATGCGGTGCGGGCACGGCCCATGGCTGGAAGGCGATGGGTGGCTGGCGCTTCGGCAACACGATCGACGGCGCGCAGGCGGATTATCTGCTGGTCCCCGACGCGATGGCCAATCTGGCGCCGATCCCCGACGGCCTGACCGACGAGCAGGTCCTGATGTGCCCCGATATCCTGTCGACCGGCTTTGGCGGTGCGGAGGCGGGGCGCATCCGTATCGGCGACACGGTCGCGATATTCGCGCAAGGCCCAATCGGGCTATGCGCGACGGCGGGCGCGCGCCTGATGGGTGCGGCGCGGATCATCGCGGTGGAATCGGTGCCCCAGCGCGTCGCGGTGTCGCGGCGCATGGGCGCGGACGAGGTCGTCGATTTCACCCGCGAGGACCCGGTGGCGGCCATCGACCGGCTGACCGGAGGCCGGGGCGTGGACGTCGCGATCGAGGCGCTGGGCAAAGCGGAGACCTTTGCCTGGGCGCTCAAGGTCTTGCGTCCCGGAGGCACCCTGTCGTCGCTGGGCGTATATGCCCAGGATCTGACGATTCCGCTGCAGGCCTTTGCGGCAGGGCTCGGCGACCATGTGATCCGCACCACTTTGTGTCCCGGCGGCAAGGAGAGGATGCGGCGGTTGATGGCCATGGTGGCGGGCGGGCGCGTCGACACCGGCGCGCTCGTCACCCATCATTTCCCGCTCGACCGGATCGAGAGCGCCTATGAGCTGTTCGCCCATCAGCGCGATGGCGTGCTGAAGGTGGCGATCCGGCCATGACCAAGCACGACATCATCTGGTTCGAAGAGCTGCGCCGTGGCGATGTCGGCCAGGTCGGGGGCAAGAACGCGTCACTCGGCGAAATGATCGGGGCGATGAAGGGCAGCGGGATCGCGGTGCCCGATGGCTTCGCGACGACGGCTGCGGCCTATAGGAGCTTCCTGGCCGCCGCCGGGATCGAGGCGGCGATCCGCAAGCGCCTTGCCGCGCTCCGCGCCGGCACCGTGCCGCTGGCCCTGGCGGCGCAGCAGATACGCCGCCTGATCCTGAAGGCGCCCCTCCCCGCGCCGCTGTCACAGGCGATCGTCGCGGGCTATGCCGAATTGTCCAGGCGGACCGGCAAGGCGCAGGCGGCGGTCGCCGTCCGCTCCAGCGCGACAGCCGAGGATCTGCCTGACGCGAGCTTTGCCGGACAGCAGGAAACGTTCCTCAACATCGTCGGCGACGCCGCTCTGCTCGATGCGTGTCGCCATTGCTATGCCTCGCTCTTCACCGCGCGCGCCATCGCCTATCGCGAGGCGAAGGGCTTCGACCATATGGCTGTCGCGCTGTCGATCGGCGTGCAGGCGATGGTCCGCTCCGATCTGGCGGGCGCGGGGGTCATCTTCACGCTTGATACCGAGACGGGTTTCCCACACGTCGTGACGATCAGCGCCGCCTGGGGCCTGGGCGAGACGGTCGTGCAGGGACAGGTCGACCCCGACAGCTATCAGGTCTTCAAGCCCTCGCTGGCCAAGGCGGGATGCCGTGCGATCATCGACCGGCGGCTGGGCGGAAAGGCGGTCCGGCTGATCCATGGTCGCCATGGCGGCACGATCACCCGGCGCGTGCCCCCGGCCGAGCAGGCCCGTTTCGTGCTGAGTGATGCGGAGATCCTGCAACTCGCGCGCTGGGCGGTCGCGGTCGAGGCACATTATGGCTGCCCCATGGACCTGGAATGGGCCAAGGACGGCGAAAGCGGCGCGTTGTTCCTGGTTCAGGCCCGCCCCGAAACGGTCCAGTCGCGCAAGAGCGGCGCGATGATGGCGACATGGCGGCTGACCGCGCCTGCGGACCCGATCCTGTCCGGCGCGGCGGTGGGCGAGGGAATCGCGAGCGGCGCGGCCTGCATCATCCGCGATCCCCGCGACCTCGCCCGCTTTCCACGCGGCGCGATCCTCGTCACCGGCAGCACCGATCCCGACTGGATGCCCGCCATGCGGCGCGCGGCGGGCATCGTCACCGACCATGGCGGCCCGACCAGCCATGCCGCGATCGTCGCGCGCGAACTGGGGCTGCCCGCCGTCGTCGGCACCGGCGACGGCACCACGCGGCTGAATGATGGCGAGGCGATCACTTTGTCCTGCGCGCAGGGTGATCGCGGTGCGGTCTATTCGGGCATCGTCCCCTTCGTGCGGGACGAGGTGACGCTGGGCGATCTTCCCGGCACGCGGACCCGATTGATGGTCAATCTCGCCGATCCGTCGGGGGCCATGCGTGGTGGCGTCTTCCGGCGCAGGGCGTGGGCCTTGTGCGGATGAAGTTCATCATCGCAGACCTGATCCGCATTCATCCGATGGCGCTCGTCCGGCCCGACGCCGTCACGTCCCCCCGTGACCGCGCCCATATCGCCAGGATGGTGCGGGGATACTCCGATCCGGCCGACTTTTTCGTCGAGCGGCTGGCCGAGGGGCTGGCGCGTATCGCCGCCGTCTTCCACCCGCATCCCGCGATCGTGCGGTTGAGCGATTTCAAGAGCAACGAATATGCGCATCTGATCGGCGGCCGGGACTTCGAACCGGTCGAGAACAACCCGATGATCGGCTTTCGCGGCGCCTCGCGCTATTATCACCCCGAGTATCGCGAGGCCTTCGCGCTGGAATGCCGGGCGATCCGCCGGGCGCGCGACGAGATGGGGCTGACCAATATCGCGGTGATGGTCCCCTTCTGCCGCACCCCGGCCGAGGCCGACAACGTGCTGGCCGAGATGGCGCATCACGGGTTGCGACGCGGTGCGCGCGAGCTTCGCATCTGGATGATGTGCGAGGTGCCGTCGAACGTCATCCTGGCCGAGGAATTCGCGCGCCGTTTCGATGGCTTCTCGATCGGCTCCAACGACCTCACTCAGCTGATCCTCGGCATCGATCGCGACTCCGACCTGCTCGCGCCGCTGTTCGACGAGCGTGACGCGGCGGTGCGGCGGGCCATCGCCGATGTCATCGCCCGTGCGCATCGCAGCGGTGCATCGGTCGGCATCTGCGGCCAGGCGCCCAGCGACCATCCCGATTTCGCCGCCTTCCTCGTGGCGCAGGGCATCGACTCGCTGTCGCTCAATCCCGACAGCTTCGTCACCACGCTCAGGGCGGTGGCCGCGGCCGAAGCGACCGCTCAAGCGGCGGCGTGACATGCCGGATATCATCACCCTGACCTTCAATCCCGCGCTGGATTGCAGCACGGCGACCGCGATGATCCTGGCCGACGAGAAGTTGCGCTGCGATCCGCCGCGATACGATCCCGGCGGCGGCGGGATCAACGTCGCGCGGATGGCCCATGCCCTGGGCGAAGCGGTGATGGCGCTGTTCCCGGCGGGCGGCCTGACCGGCGACCATCTGGCTGCGCTGGTGACGGCGACCGGCACGCCGTTCCTGCGCATCCTCACGGCCGGCGCGACCCGCGAGAACCTGTCGATCGTGGATCGTCGTTCGGGCGCGCAATATCGCTTCGTGCTGCCCGGACCGCCACTGCGCGCGGTCGATCAGCAGAGCTGCATCGACGAACTGGCGCGGCTGGCCCCGTCGGCGCGCTATGTCGTGGTCAGCGGCAGCCTGCCCGCCGATGTGGCCCCCAACCTGCTGCCGCGTATCGCGGACCTCTGTCGGGCACATGACTGCCGCCTGGTCCTCGACACATCGGGCGAGGGATTGCAGCAGGCGCGGACCTGTCACGCGTTCCTGCTGAAGCCCAATGCCGATGAACTCGCCCAGCTTGCAGGCCGATCGCTCCTGTCGGAGGCGGACGAAGAACAAGCCGCCAGGCTCCTGATCGACCAGGGGTTCGCCGAAGTCCTCCTCGTCTCGCTCGGCGACCGGGGTGCCATGGTGGTAACCCGGCAAGGCGTCGATCGATGCCGTGCCATCCCGATCGTGGCACGAACCAAGGTCGGCGCAGGCGACACCATGGTGGCGGCTGTCGTCGTCGCGCTCACGCGCGGCTGGACATTGGCCACCGCCCTGCGCTTCGGTGTCGCGGCGGGCGCGGCCGCCCTGATCGAGCCGGGCACGCAGCTGGCCCGTCCCGAAGCCTTGCAAGGTCTATACGAGGCGCATTTCGGTGATCTTCCCGCGATCGATCGACAGGAAACATTGAAGGAAGTCGCGGAATAGGGCGGGTTTTAGGAAACCCGTGCCACGACCGCCTCTTGCGCCGGGCTTTACCGCGTTCCGGGCGACAAGACACCACCGGACAAACTGCGGCGCCTCCGTGGTCGATCACCGGTGCGGGTGATGTTTTCGGAGACGCCGCGAGCCTTTGCCAGCCTATCATCGCGTCGTATCGGACCAGGGTCTCGGCTTGCGCGTTCGACCCAAAACAATACGTCGCTCCGTTCCAGCGCCCTCCTTATATGCCGCGGCATCGGCACCGAATATCCGTAATGATCCGGATGGGGTCAGGGCGCGACCTGCGGCACGGGAAGACCAAGCTGCCCCAGCACGAACTCGGCATCGAGCGCATCCCAGCGCGCCTCATCCTGATGATGGAAGGTGACCACGTACGACAGGGCCATCCGCCGGACCGGCGGCTTCGGCGACGGCCAGAGCGGATCGTCATGGCAGCCCTTCCTTCGGCGGGCCAGGCAATACCAACGCCAATAGCGATGCCACCGTGTGAAATCGCCGCGATACTCCGCGCGCACGCCGTCCGCCCCGTACAGAATATAGACATTCCGGTCGATCCGCCGGTCCGCCAGCGAAAACCGGGAATAGCCGCGGAGAAGCGTCGATTCGGCTATGCGGCGCAGGAGGAGGCGCTCCACCTCCTTGGTCGGTGCGTCGGCTGACGCCGAATAGCCGATCCGATATTGCTTCGCTGTCAGATACTGTTCGTAATATCCCGCCGATCCGCCCGCACCCTCCAGCGCATAGGCGAGGGTCGGCACGCACCCGCCCTGCGCCCATCCCGCCGCCGCGACCAGCAGCACGGCGCAGCGCGGTCGGATCATGCCTCGAACGGAACGGACGCTGGTGGAAAGCCCGCGAGCCTGGCGCAGGTCTGCTCCGCCGTCTCGCGCACCTGGCGCAGATGCCCCTCCGCCTCGTGGCTGCTCATGCCGGGGATGATGCCGTCGAGCATGATATGCTCGCTGCGCGCCATGCCGAAGCCGCGCCACAGATAGACGTCGAAAATCTCCCGCAGCGCAAAGAGCTGCCCCTGCTGGTCGAGCCAGGCGAGCGGCAGGGCGGATGTGCTGAAGGACAGGAGCGACTTGCCGATCAGGAACGGTTGCCCGATCCGGTCGTGCAGCTGTCCATAGGAAAGCCCCGCCCCCAGCACCCGCTCGACATAGCCTTTGAGCATCGCGGGCGGCAGGCCGTACCAGATGGGATAGATGAGCACGACGATGCTCGCCGGCCGGATCAGGTCGCATTCCGCCGCCACGTCCGGCGACGGAAGCCATGGTCCCGCCCTGGGATGCTCCTCGGGACGCAGGACCGGATCGAACCCCATCGCATAGAGATCGCGCACCGTGACGTCCTGCCCCTGCGCCTCGACCGTGCGGACATAGGTGTCCAGCACCTTGTGGCCAAAGCCATGGGGCGACGGATGGGAACAGATGACCAGATGACGTGGCACGGATGGAAGATCGGGCATGGCCGGGCCTTTGCGACGACTGTGACGGCCATGGTCGTCGCAATCCATCCCGGACGTCGCCATCCGCAATCATACCTAGCCCATCCGGGAAATACCGTATCGCGTACACGCCACGCTGCGATCAGACTCGGGGTGAAGGAGATAATCCATCATGTCCGACGCCGCGCCCATGGCCGCCCTCGACGCCCGCCCCACCGCGATCGATCATCTGGTGGTGATCGGTCACCCCTCCCCCACCGGATTCAGCCACGCCATCGCCCATGCCTATGCCGAGGCGGTGCGCGCCAATGGCCAGAGCGTGACCGAGCATGACCTCTACGCCACCGGCTTCGACCCGCTGCTGCGCGCCCATGAACGCCCCGACGCCCCGGACTTCGCCCTGTCCGACGACGTCCGGCGCGAAGTCGCGCTGGTCGAGAAGGCGAGCGTCATCGTCCTCGTCTTTCCCATATGGTTCGGCATGCCCCCGGCCGCGATCGTCGGCTATGTGGATCGTGTGCTGGGGGCCAGGCTGGGGTCGCGCGCCCTTCGCCATGACGAACCGTACCAGATGCTGGCGGGCAAGCATCTCCTGCTCTTCACCACCTCCGGCGCGACCCTGCCATGGCTCTCCGCGAAGGGGCAGTGGTACGGGCTGAAGGCCGCGTTCGACACCTATATCGAGTCGATCTTTTCCCTGGCGGGTTGCGAGCATGAGCATTTCGACTCGATCGTCACCCCGCTGCTGCCCAGCTATGCGGCCGAGTGTCTTTACCACACCGGCGAATGCGCGCGGCGGATCAGCGCGACCCTGTTGAGCGAGGCGCATCGGCGTCAGGTTCATGCCAAGCTGGCCCTGCCCGCTGCGGTCGAAGATCCACGGTATGAACGCTCCTGATCTACGGGATTGCCCTAATAGGCGGATGTCCCCGCCCCGCCTAACCCGACGCCATGACCCTCCCCATGCAACTGGCTGTCGCGACCGCCATGACGCTGGCGTCGATGCTGCTGCATCTGCTGGGGCTGTCGGCGCTGCTCCTGATCATCCGGCAGCGACGGCGGCTCGAGGGCTGGCGGCACGATGCGTGGGCGGTCCTGATGGCGGCGATCGGGTTGTTCATCCTGCACGGGGCCGAAATCTGGGGCTATGCCCTGTTCTATATCGCCTGCGGGGCGCTGGGCGATTTCGAGACGGCCCTGTATTTTTCGACGGCGACCTACACGACGATCGGATATGGCGATGTGGTGCTCGCCCGCCCATGGCGGGTGATCGGCGCCATAGAGGGCGCGGGCGGTATCATCCTTCTGGGATGGTCGACCGCCTTCTTCGTCGCCATGGTGGGCCGGATCAATTCGATCGAAAACCGGGTCGGACGCGAAACATGATGAATCGATGGACGGAGCCGACGCTCGCCGACCTGCTGGCCCGGTTCGTCGAGGGGTCTCGCGATATCGTGATCCTGATGCTGGATACGAACGGGATCATCCTGAACGGTTCGCAAAGCGTGGCGGCGACATTGGGGTGGCCGGTGGAAACCTTGATCGGCCGATCCGCCGCCCTGCTCTACGAGCCGAATGGCGACATCGACAAGGAATTGCGCCGCGATCTGGACCAGGCTTCGCGGTCCTCGCCCTGGCATCAAGAGGCGTGGCGCGTCCGGCGTGACGGGTCCGAGTTTCTGGCCGCCAACACGATCGTGGCCCTGCGAGATGATCATGGCGCCTTGATCGGGTTCGGCCTGACCATCGCGGACGTGACCAACCGCCATGCACGCGACCAGGCGTTGCAGCAGAGCGAGTTGCATGTCCGCTCGATCCTGACGACTGTGCCCAATGCCATGGTCGTGATCGATCGCTATGGCATGATCCTGTCCTTCAGTTCCGCCGCCGAACGGCTCTTCGGCTATACCGAGGCGGAAATGATCGGGCGCAACGTCAAGGGGCTGATGCCCGCGCCCTATCGCCACCAGCATGACGACTATATCGCCCGCTATCACGCGACCGGCGAGCGCCGGATCATCGGGATCGGCCGCATCGTCACCGGTCTGCGTCGCGACGGAACCCAGTTCCCGATGGAATTGTCGGTGGGCGAGGCCGGAGAGGGCATCCACCACATCTTCACCGGCTTCATCCGCGACCTGACGGTCCAGCAGCTCGCCGAGATGCGCATGAAGGAATTGCAGGCTGAATTGATCCATGTGGCGCGGCTCAGCGCGATGGGCACCATGGCGTCCACCTTGGCGCACGAACTAAACCAGCCGCTGGCGGCGATCGCCAACTATCTGGAAACCGGACGCGACCTGCTGGATCAGGACGGCGCAGCCGCCGCGCCGCTGCTGCGGGACGCGGTCGAGGAAGCCGCCCAGGAGACGTTCCGGGCCGGACAGATCGTCCGCCGCCTCCGCGACTTCGTGGCGCGGGGCGAGACGGACAAGGCCCTGCACGACGTGCATGCCATGATCGACGAGGCGGCCCGACTGGCTTTGTCCGGGACGGCCGAGCGCGGCGTCCGGTTCTTCACGCACCTCGATGCCAAGGCGCGGACCGTGCTGGCCGATCGCGTCCAGATTCAACAGGTTCTGGTCAATCTGCTCCGCAATGCCGTGGAGGCCATTGCGGAAAGCGACATACGCGACATCACGGCGTCGACACGACAGCAGGGAAATATGATCGCGATCGCGGTCGCCGACACCGGGTCGGGCATCCCGCCCGCCATCATGGGGCGCCTGTTCGATGCGTTCAATTCCAGCAAGTCGGACGGTCTGGGCCTGGGCCTGTCCATCTCGCGGACCATCGTCGAGGCGCATGGCGGGCGCATCTGGACCCAGCCCAATGTCGGCGGCGGCACCGTGTTCACCTTTACGATCTGGAGCGGGGAACCGGAGGAAAGCCATGGCTGACAGACGGCTTGTTCATATCGTCGACGATGAAATCGCGATGCGTCGGTCGATCGCCTTCATGTTGAAGACAGCCGGTTATGCGGTGGAAAGCTGGGAAAACGGCCTCGCCTTTCTCTCCCAGGTCCGATCCGCGGCACCCGGATGCGTGCTGCTGGACGTCAGGATGCCGCACATGGACGGCCTGACCGTGCAATCCGAACTGGCGGCACGGGGCATCGCCATGCCCGTGATCATCCTGACCGGGCATGGCGACATTACGACGGCGGTGAATGCGATGCGCTCAGGCGCCGTCGACTTCCTCGAGAAACCGTTTCAGAAAAGCGTCTTGCTGGCCGCACTGGACGCAGGATTTCGCCGCCTGGACCACAAGGCCGAGCTGTCCGACAATGCCCGCGACGCGCGCATCAGGGTGGCGGCCCTGACGCCACGCGAACAGCATGTGCTGGACGGTTTGGCGCGCGGTCTTCCCAACAAGACCATCGCCTTCGACCTGGGTATCAGTCCCCGCACGGTCGAGGTTCACCGCGCGAACCTGATGACGAAGCTGGCCGTCAACAGCCTGTCGGATGCCCTGCGCATCGCCTTCGCGGCAGGGCTGGGCATGGATCGCGAACAACCTCTTGCAGCGCATGTCAGTAATCTCACGTAAAGACGCTGCGCCGTCCGGCCGCCATTACAAGAGCCTTGAACGAGGAGGTGGCGTCACGATGGCAATCAACAAGAATGAGTCGGCAGTACGCCGCGCTTTACTGGTCGAAGATGATGAGGGCGTTCGGCGCTCTCTTCAGCTGCTGCTACACTGGCGCGGCTATGACGTGCGGTCTTATGCCGGGGCCGCATCGGCGCTGACGAGCGGGGATGTCGAGTCCGCCGATCTGCTGATCGCCGACTTCAACCTGCCCGACGGGACGGGACTGGACGTCCTGCGCAGCCTGCGCAATCGCGGCTGGCGGGGCCGTTCGATCCTGATCACCGGCTTCCATACCCCCGCGATCGAAGCCGATGCGCGCGCGCAAGGGTTCGACAGCGTCCTGGAAAAACCCCTGCGGCAGCAGACGCTGCTGGCCGCCCTGTGACGTCAAGTCCGTAAACATAGCAATGCCGCACCGTCCTCGGGCCGGTTACCCCAGCCCGTACATTCCATTCTTCCGGAGACACAGCCATGAAGAATATTCTTGCGCTCATGCATGATGATAGCGGCCAGGAGGCGCGCTATCAGGTGGCCCTGGACGTGACACGGGCGCTGGAGGGGCATCTGACGTGCCTGGACCTGACCTATATCCCGCCCATGACGTCCGGCATCTATGAAAGCGCCTATGTCATGGTCGATCTCCTGACCCAGGAATCGACGCGCGAGGAGGCCAATCGCGCGCGGATGAAGCGCAGGCTGGAGCATGAGGATGTCAGCTGGAACTGGGTCGACGTCACCGGCGACGCCGCGCAGACGTTGCGTCAGGCCGCCACGCTGGCGGACCTGATTATCGTCAATCGACGGCTGGAGGATCCCGCCACGATCGACATGCGCCGCACCGCGAGCGAGTTGGTCGTCCAGTCGGGCAAGCCGGTTCTGGCGGTTCCCGCCTCGTGCCAGCGGCTGTCGCTGGATGCGGCGATGATCGCCTGGGATGGATCGATCTGCGCCGCCGCCGCGATGCGCGCGGCCGTACCGCTGCTCCAGAAGACCAGGCATGTGGTCCTGGTCGAACTGCAGGACGGGTCGATCGCCGCCCCGGCCGAAGAGGCCGCCAGCTATCTTTCCCGACACGGCATCCCGACGCTTGTCGAACGCAGCACCTGCCGTCACGGCGAGGCCGGGGAACGCCTGATCGAGGCACTGGGCCGGGGCGGCTTCGGCTATCTCGTCATGGGCGGCTTCGGCCATGCCCGCTTTATCGAGGCGCTGTTCGGCGGCGTGACCCGGACGATGCTGAACAAGAGCCCGGTGCCCGTGTTCCTCGCCCATTGAACAGCGCCATGGTCCGGGGCGGGTGGCGGGCTACGGCCCTGGGTGGAACGGGCCTGGCGCTCGCGCTGCTGCTGATCGGTGCGGTCCAGATCACGCCGGGGTCACCCGTGCCCCTGAATCCGGGTGACGCCCTGATCGCCCCGTCGATGATCCCCGACGGACCGGTCACGATCTTCATCAGCCTGCCGTCACAGCGCGCATGGGTCTATCGCAACGGCGTGCCGATCGCGGTCACCACCATCTCCAGCGGGCGCCCCGGCCATCGCACCCCGACGGGCGTGTTCACCATCCTTCAGAAGCATGCCGATCACCGGTCGAGCAAATATGCATCCGCGCCCATGCCCTTCATGCAGCGGCTGACCTGGGACGGGGTTGCGCTGCACGGCGGCGATCTGCCCGGCTATCCGGCCAGCCATGGCTGCATCAGACTGCCCAAGGCGTTCGCACGGTGGCTCTATTCCGTGACGCGGATCGGCGCCAGCGTGATGGTCTCCGACCGTCTCGACGCCCCGACCATCCTGCCGTCCGCCACACCGCTGGAGGAAGGCCCGGCCCCCGCCGCCGCCTTGCCCGAGCATTATACCTGGCAACCGGCGCGATCGCCCTCCGGTCCGGTCTCGCTGGTGGTGAGCGAACGGGATCGGCGCATCGTGGTCCTGCGCAACGGGATAGAGATCGGACGGGCGACCATCACCCTCACCGCCCCCGTCCGCGACAATGCCGCCTATCTGCTGAACAGCATCGACCGGACGGGTGCGCACTGGTTGCGGGTGCCACTGCCCGGCGAACCGGACGGGGCGGAACGCGAGCTGTCCGACGATGACCGCGCAAAGGCGCATCTTCCCGACGCATTCCGCGCGGCGCTGCGCGACCTGTTGAAACCCGGCGCGACGTTGCTCGTCGTACGGGAAACGCTGGCGGAAGCGGGAACCGGCCGCAAGGTGCGACTGCTGGAGACGGGTGGCCAGCAGCCCTAGCGGCGGCGGCCAAGCAACCGGAAGACCGACAATGGCAGGGCCAGCACGTCGAGCGCCACGATGAGGGCGCCGACCATCGCCATCCGTTCCTTTGCGTCTTCGTTGGGAATGCCGCCTTCGTACAGACGCTCGATGCGCGGGATGTCGAACGCCACCAGTGCCGCCAGGGCCAGCGCCCCGCCGACCCCGACGACCATATCCAGCGGTGGCACGCCCTCGATCACCGTCCAGAGCAGAGCGACGAGCCCCGCGATCACGCCGCTCGTCGCGAAAATCCCCAGCCGGTCCGGCGCCCCCTGCCCGGCATTACCGCCCAGCCCAGCAAGCGCGAAGCCCGCTCCGGCCCCCATAAAGACCGGCAGAATATCGATACCGGTCAGATGGCGGACGACCGCAGTCAGCGCGACCGACCAGCCGAACGACCATAGCAGCAGCATCAGACGGGCCGCAGCAAATGACGTGCGCTCGGCCGATGGGGTGAAGACGAAAAGCATCGCCAGCGGCAGCACCATGACGAACCAGCCGAATGGCTGGACATCCGTATGGCGGACGAGGACATTCCAGACCCGTTCGTTATATCCGACCAGCGCGGCGCCCGATGCGGCGACCACCATCGCGATGCTCAACCGCCGATAGACCTGCGCCACCAGATGGAGCATCGGAAACTGGCTAATCCGTTGACCGATCTCGCCCTGCATCTCCGCGTCACCCCCTTCATGGATCGAGACCGCAAGATGCCGATCCGGCAACGACGGCGGCATACGCAATATCCCGCATCGGAAGCCCCGCCGGCCACCAATAGGCCGGTCGCCCGGAAGAGCCGGAGGGACGGACCGCGGCGCGCCTCCCCCGGATTCTCTCCAATCTGGCCGTCATGGAGGGGTGGCACATGGTTCTGGTCCGGTCCGGCACCCCCGCGCCCCCGGCGCAGGCTGGTGCCGGGGCTGGCGGCGGCGGGCGCGTGCTGTGCTGACCGGGTCAGGCGTCGAGCGAGCGACGCACCACTTCCTCGCCCCCCGAACTCGAAACGGTGGCGAAGCCCATTTCCTTCTCCAGCGACAGGGCGGCGCGGTTGCCCTGGCTTTCGATCGACTCGATCGTCTGATATCCCTCGGCACGGGCATAGGCGAGGACGTGCTGCATCAGGGTCCAGCTGATCCCCCGCCCCTTGAAGCCTGCATCGACCGACAGGGCGACCTCGGCATGGGCGCGATCGGCGTCACCGACGATCATCGCGCTGGCCACCAGCCTGCTGTCCACAAAGGCCAGGAAGTGCATCGCCCGCGCATAGTCCAGCTGGGTCATCGCGACGAGCCGGTCCCGCCCGACCTCGCGCAGCCCGGTCAGGAAGCGAAAGCGCAGATCCTCGGGCGATACGTGATGGAACAGGTCGGCCAGCAGCGCCTCGTCGTCGGCGCGAACCGGGCGGACATGCAGCGCGGTTCCGTCGCGCGTTATCAGGTCGGCCGCCCATTCGACCGGCATCGGCCGGATCGCCATGCGGCCGCGCGCGGGCATGGCGGTGATCCGCATCCGAACGTCGAGCGCGATCACGCGCTTTGCCCCGACCAGCAAGGGATTGATGTCCAGCTCGGTCAGGTCGGGCAGATCGGCGACCATCGTCGACACCGCCTCCAGCACCGCGACCACGCCGTCGATGCAGGCGGGCGGAACGTCGCGATATCCGGCGAGCAGCGCGGATACCCGGGTCCGCGCGATCATGTCGCGCGCCAGCTGATCGTCGAGCGGCGGCAGTTCCACCGCATGATCGTCCAGCACCTGAACCGCTGCGCCGCCCGCCCCTACCGCGAGCACCGGACCGAAGACAGGATCGTCAGCCACGCCGACCAACAGTTCGATCCCGTTCGGCTCCGTCTCCATCGGCTCCACGTCGAAGCCGATCAGATGCGCCTCCGGCCGCTCGCGGGCGATACGCGCGGCCATGGCGAGGGCGGCGTCGCGGGCGGCCGCGGCGCTCGGCAAATTACGCGAGACGCCGCCGACATCGGACTTGTGCGGCAGATCGGGCGAATCGATCTTAACGACATAGGGCGGGATCAGCCCATCGCACGCCTGCTCCACCGCGTCGGGCGTGAGGGCACGATGGGCCGCCACCACCGGTATGCCATAGGCCGTCAGGATCGCGCGCGCTTCGTAACCGTGCAGGCGGGTCCGCTGCTCGGCCCGCGCAGCCGCGATGATCTTCTGCGCTGCGGCGCGGTCATGATCGGGAATGGAGAGACGTGGCGACGCGCGCAGGGCCGCCGCCCGCCCCGCCGCCGCCCGGTGGAGATGGCCGCACGCCCGCACCGCATCCTCGACCGTCTCGAACAGCGGGATGCCCGCCTCGCCGAAGACCGGCCTCGCCGCGGCGGCATCGGCAGGCCCCAGCCAGCAGGCGATGACGGGCCGTGTCGCCCCTTTCGCCGCGCGGACCACAGCCTGCGCCATCACCTCGGCCCGTTCGACCGCCGTGGGGCAATGCGCCACGATCAGGGCATCGACGCCGGGATCGGCCAGCACGGCGGCGACCGCGAAGGCGATACGCCGAGACCGGGCATCACCGCCGATATCGACCGGATTGAAATGCGCCCCCGGCATCAACCCGGAGCCGAGCCGGGCGACGGTTTCCGAAGACAGCGTGGCCAGCGAAAGCCCCGTCGCGGCCAGCGCATCGGCGGCCAGTACGCCCGCACCGCCGCCATTGGTGACGACCGCGATCCGGTCGCCCCCCATGGCATGATAACGGCCCAGCACCTGGGCGGCGTCGAGCAGGTCGGCCATCGTTCCGACCTCGACGATCCCGCTGCGCCGGAAGACGCTGCTATGCACTTCCGCCGATCCGGTGATAGCGCCGGTGTGCGAGAAGGCGGCCTGGCTGGCCCCGGGCACGCGACCGGCCTTCAGGACGATGACCGGCTTGATGAGCGTGGCGGCGCGCGCAGCGGACAGGAAGCGGGCGGCCGAGGTGATGCCCTCGACATGGATCAGGATCGCGTCCGTCGTCGGATCGGCGACATAGAGATCAATGAGGTCGGCCAGATCGACATCCACCATGTCGCCCATCGATACGACCCCGGAAAAGCCGAACCCCCGCGCGGAGGCGGCGTCTAGCATCGCCGCGACCAGTGCGCCGCTCTGTGACAGAAAGGCCAGCCTTCCCGCCTTGGCGGTGCCATAGGCGAAAGAGGCGTCGAGGCGTGCCGGGGGGCTGAGCAGGCCGATGCTGTTCGGCCCGATCAGCCGCATGCCGTGCGCCCGCGCCGCCGCCAGCAGTTCGACACGCATCGTGGCGTCGGTCAGGCCACCGGAGACGATCACCGCCGCACGGGTGCCCAGCCGACCGAGCGCGCCGACCGCCTCGACCACACCATGTGCGGGACAGGCGATGATCGCCAGCTCGGGCGGCGACGTCAGGGCGGCAATGCCCTGGACCCAGGTCACGCCCGAAATCCCGACGGAGTGCGGATTGACCGCGACGACCTGCCCCGGAAACCCTGCTGCCAGGATATTGTCGAGCAGCGCGCGCCCCACCGATCCGATGCGCTGAGATCCGCCGATCACGGCGATGCCGGAGGGACGGAGAAACGGGCGAAGCGTGCTGGCGACCATGATGTGATCCTGCAAGATCGGTGGCACAGGCTGCGCCACGAGCGGTCCCTTCCGATCCTCCAGACCGGGCAACGCGCCTATCCGTAGATTTCCCAATCATCGCGCTATCGGCGGAGGTGTATCGCGACCATCGGCTTTCCACAGGAGACGACGATGCCCGACACCCCCACCGCACCTTCCGCCGCCCTCTCCCCCGCACGGTCCGGCCCGATCGCCTGGCTGCGCAGCGAGATCGATCGGATGGCCGAGGATCTCGGCCGCCCTTCGCGCGACTTCTTCCTGGGCAGCCTGTCGGCGTTCCATTCGCCGCGTATCGACATGCTGGAAAAGGATGGCGCCTATAACCTGACGGCGGAACTGCCCGGCCTGACCGAAAAGGACGTCAACGTCACCGTGACCGACCATGCCCTGGTCATCTCGGGCGAGAAGAAGTCGGACGATGAGCGGCGCGACGACGGCTTTCTGCTGCGCGAACGGCGCTATGGCAGTTTCGAGCGGCACGTCCCCCTGCCCCTCGACGCCAGGGACGATGGGATCGAGGCGCGTTTCGACAAGGGCGTGCTGACGGTCACCGTGCCCAAGGGTGAAGGAGAATCCGCCCGCGGCCGACGGATCGAAATCCACGCGGGCTGACCCCATGGCGATGGCGACGATGATCGCGATGGTCCTCGATGCGCCGGGGCAACCGCTCCGGCGTGTCGAGCGTCCCATCCCGCAGCCAAAGGCCGGTGAGGTCCTGGTCCAGGTCGTCGCGTGCGGCATCTGCCGGACCGACCTGCACATCATCGATGGCGAGGTCCCCGCCCATTTTCCCATCGTGCCGGGCCACGAGATCGTCGGCCGGGTGATCGCTCTCGGCCCCCGTCCGTCCGGCACGCTGGCGTGCGGCGACTGGGTCGGCATAGCCTGGCTGGGGCATAGCTGCGGCACCTGTCCCTATTGCCGGAGCGGACGCGAAAATCTCTGCGACCAGCCGGGTTTCACGGGCGCGACGCACGACGGTGGTTTTGCCACCCATGTCATCGCCGAAGCGGCCTATTGCCTGCCGCTGCCGCCCGCCCTCGCCATGGCCGAGGCCGCGCCCCTGCTCTGCGCCGGGCTGATCGGCTGGCGGGCCTTGCGACGGGCCGGGCAGGCCGACCCGATCGGCATATATGGCTTCGGCGCGGCCGGGCACCTCGTCGCGCCGCTCGCCATCGGGCAGGGTCGACGGGTTCTCGCCTTCACGCGGCCCGGCGATACGGCCCGACAGGCGCTGGCGCGGGAGCTGGGCTGCGCCTGGGCGGGCAGTTCCGAAACGGCATCGCCCGTGGCGCTGGACGCCGCGCTGATCTTCGCCTCCGATGGGGCGCTGGTCCCCAAGGCGTTGCAGGCGGTCCGCAAGGGAGGCCGGGTGATCTGCGCGGGCATCCATATGAGCGACATTCCGAACTTTCCCTATGCCGATCTGTGGGGCGAGCGCGAGATATGCTCGATCGCCAACCTGACCCGCGAGGACGGCCTGTCGTTCCTGCCCATGGCCGTCGCCTCGGGCCTGACGTCCCGCATCACGTATTTCCCGCTGGGCGATGCCAATCGCGCCATCCAGGCCGTTCGCGACGGCCGCATCGACGGAGCCGCCCTGTTGCGGCCTTGAGATTTCCCCATCGGGAAAACCACCGATACCCTTCCTCCGCGCCAGGGCAGACACACGGGGCCATGAGGAAGGAGACCCGTGATGATCGAATGGTTCCGCGCGCGTGCCCGTCAGGAACGCAGCTTTGCCCAGCGTGCAACGACGTTCGAGGCGCGGGCGGCGCACAAGGCGCTGATGGCCATTCTCGTGCGCCACTGCGCCAGCCAGCCCGCCTTGCGCAGATCCCTGTGCAGGCACTGCCCGGTACAGGTCGAGTGCCGACGCGCCGCCCTGCTCGTCGTGACGGGCCGGATCGCCGCGTGATGCCCTCCCCTACGTAGCATTCCGCATCCCGCGCCCCGGCACCGGCCAATAGGATGCACGGACATCACAGGACGCCTTTCCGTCATGATACATCTGTTCGTCACCCTCGCCCAATTCGCCTTGATCCTGCTCAGGGCGGTCCTCATGGCTCTGGCCGTCGTCCTGCTGTTCGCCGGTGCCGTGGCCGTCGTCCTGCTGATCCTCCCGATGATCCTGCGTCGCCGCCAGGCATCGGTCGCCGGGGCGGCGTGACCATGTACCGCCTGCCCGAACCGGACCGGATCGACAGCGAACTGGACGCGATCGACGCCTGGTGGCGCGCGGCCAATTACCTGGCGGTCGGGCAAATCTATCTCCTCGACAATCCGTTGCTCCGCCGACCGCTGCTGCCGCAGGACATCAAGCCGCGCCTGCTGGGCCATTGGGGCACGACGCCGGGGCTGACCTTCATCCACGCCCATCTCAACCGCATTCTCCGGCATAATGCGCGGCCGATGCTGTTCGTCTGTGGCCCCGGCCATGGCGGTCCCGCCATGCTCGCCTGCGCGTGGCTCGACGGCGGTTACCAACGCACCTACCCCGAAGTGTCGCGCGACGCGATCGGGATGCAGCGCCTGTTCCGGCAATTTTCCTTTCCCGGCGGCGTGCCCAGCCATACCGGGCCAGAAACGCCCGGATCGATCCATGAAGGCGGCGAGCTCGGCTATTCGCTGGCCCACGCCTTCGGCGCGGCGTTCGACAATCCCGAATTGACCGTCGCCTGCGTCGTGGGCGACGGCGAGGCGGAAACCGGGCCGCTGGCCGCCGCATGGCACTCGATCGCCTTTCTCGATCCCGAGCGCGACGGCGCGGTCCTGCCCATCCTCCACCTGAACGGATACAAGATCGCCAACCCGACCATATTGGGGCGCATGTCCGATGCGCAGGTCGAGTCCTTTTTCCGGGGACTGGGATACCGGCCGATCATGGTGTCGGGCGATCAGCCGCGCGCGATGCACTGGCTGATGATGGCGGCACTGAACACCGCCTTTGCCCATATCGACCATATCCAGTATCAGGCGCGGGCGGAAGGAATCCGCTTCGCCCATCCGCCCGACTGGCCGATCATCCTGTTGCGCACGCCGAAGGGCTGGACCGGCCCGCGTCAGGTCGACGGGCTGCGCGTCGAGGATTTCTGGCGCGCCCATCAGGTGCCGATCGCCAATGCTCGCCAGGACGATGCGCACCGCGCCCAGCTGGAGGCGTGGCTGCGCAGCTATCGCCCCGACGAACTCTTCGACAACGAGGGGCGCCCGATCCCGCTCCTGACCGCGCTCGCCCCGCCCGAGCCGCTGTCGGTCAGCCCTCATGCCGATGGTCGGTCCGGCACGCCGCTGCCCCTGCCCGACTGGCGCGACCATGCGCTGGCGGTGCCCGCCCCCGGCGCGGTACGCGGCGAGGCGACGCGGGCGCTGGGCCACTGGCTGGCCGAGATCATGCGACGCAGCGAGGCAACGCGCAATTTCCGCCTGTTCGGCCCCGATGAGACCGTCTCCAACCGACTGGAAGCGGTGCTGGACGTGACGCCCCGCGCCTGGATGGAAGCGACGATGCCCTATGACGAGCATCTCGCGCCCGGCGGCCGGGTGATGGAGATGCTGTCCGAACATTGCTGCGAAGGGTGGCTGGAGGGCTATGTCCTCACCGGGCGCCATGGCCTGTTCGCCTGTTACGAAGGCTTTGCCCCGATCGTCGATTCGATGATCAACCAGCATGCCAAATGGCTGAAGGTCGCGCGCGGCCTGCCGTGGCGGCATCCGATCGCGTCGTTGAACATCCTGCTGTCGAGCCATGTCTGGCAACAGGATCATAACGGCTTCAGCCATCAGGACCCCGGTTTCATCGACCATGTCGCCAACAAGAAGGCCGATGTGGTGCGCGTCTACCTGCCCCCGGATGCCAACTGCCTGTTGCGGGTGATGAGCCATTGTTTCGAGACCTGGGACCGGATCAACGTCGTCGTCGCGGGCAAGGCCCCGATGCCGCAATGGCTGGATGCCGACGCGGCGGAGGCGCATTGCCGGGCCGGGGCCGCGATCTGGCCCTGGGCGGGCAACGAGAATGACGGCAGGACGCCGGACATCGTGCTCGCCTGTTGTGGCGACGTGCCGACGCTGGAGGCGCTGGCCGCGACCGACCTGCTGCGAAGCCACTGCCCGGACGTCGTGGTGCGCGTCGTCAACATCGTCGACCTCATGGTGTTGCAATCGCCCCGCGCCCATCCGCACGGCCTGTCCGACGCCGCCTTCGACGCGCTGTTCACGACCGACAGGCCGATCCTGTTCGCCTTTCACGGCTATCCCCACCTGATCCACCGGCTGGTCTATCCGCGCACGGGCCATGCCAACATCCATGTGCGGGGCTATACCGAGGAAGGGACGACCACGACGCCGTTCGACATGGTCGTGCGCAATCGCCTGGATCGCTATAGCCTGGCCATCGCCATGATCGACCTGCTGCCGGGGCACGCCGGACGGACCGAAGCGGCGCGGCACCATATGACCCAGGCGCTCGACCGCCATGCCCGGTACATCCTGGACCATGGCGAGGACATGCCCGAAGTCACGGAGTGGCGCTGGTGTCCCTGACCGTCGAGAATCTCCGGGTCATGCTGCGCCCCGATCCGGGCCGCACGGTCCTCCGCCCGTTCATGCCCGCCGACACTCCGCTCGCCGGCCATGCCGCCCGCGAGCATCGCGACGCGGTGATCGACCGCGTTCAGGCCATGCCCGAGGCGATGGTCGTCGCGACCTGCGCCGATCTTCTGCGCCCCGTCATCGCCCGGCACAACGATGCCGAGGCGGTGCTGGATCGCCGGTTCGACCAGATCGCCGCCGACCATCCCGGGCTGACCGGCCTGGGCGTCGATCGACGACGGCTGATCGGCGCATGCTTCACGGAGGAATATGCCTTCGAGGCGGCGGCGCTGTTCAACCCCTGCATGATCGCCCATCCCGATCAGACGGGCATGGCGGCGGACACGCTGCGCTTCATCCTGTCGCTGCGCGCGGTGGGCGAAGGCCATGTCTCCTCGGTCATCTTCCGCACCGGATCCATCGGTCCGGGCGGCGATATCCTCGTCGATCCCCCCGGCTCCAGTCCGATCGACGCGGCGGTGACCACGCGCGACGGCGAAGGCCTGCGCCTGGACTGCGCGGCGGGCGAGGACCTGTCCGGCGTCGTGCTGTTTCCCGCCAGCCGCGCGCATCGCCACGGCATCGAGGACCTGCGGATGACCGCCTTCCAGGATGGCATGGATCGCCGCTATCTGGGCACGCTGACCGGTGTCGGTACCGAGGGGATACGCCAGGAGATCCTGACGACCCGGGATTTCCGGACCTTCGACCTGTACCCGATCGAAGGCCCCTATGCAGCGACCAAGGGCATGGCGCTCTTCCCGCGTCGCATCTTAAAATTCTACGC
>Ga0308158_10000405_pt1 | contig 74748 bp, 61 predicted proteins | sample PhyBR2_FD_201038 | JGI IMG/M metagenome (GOLD analysis project Ga0308158, IMG submission 201038) | Phyllosphere microbial communities from UC Gill Tract Community Farm, Albany, California, United States - DLSLB.R2 | ecosystem: Host-associated > Plants > Phyllosphere > Unclassified | place: USA... | reverse complement strand
TCTTACAACGCAGCGTCTCGTCAAGCTGGGATACTATCGGGTCGCGGTCCGTAACGAGGAGGGGGACCTCTCAATCTTCGGTCTGTTCTCCTCCGTCAAGATTAGTGGAGCGTCTGCCATACAACGTGACACGCAGATTACCGTGACCGTCTCGGAGGAGGTCTACGACGATCTGCTCAAGCAACAGATAATCAGCATCTATGGGGAACAAATCGAACGACTGAAGGGGACATTCGCCTATCATCTGTCGTTCGTCCTGCAGAAGGAACGTCTCAACTCCTTCCAGCTCAAGGAGGAGATGCCAGCGAAACGGCATTGGCGACAGTTCACCCATTCCATCCGCTTCAACAAGAGTCGGAAGGCCGAGAATCTGAAGGAGCTCGAGACGAACCTCGATCGGATCAAGGATCTCGACTTCATCATCCAGGACTGGCATCGTTCAGGAGATTACTACTTCCTCTACTTCCATCCGCTCGAGAGGTGGGAACTCGACGATCGGAGCAACGTGCTCCTGCTTTGAGGAACTATTCCTATGTCGGGCCATCGTGATAAAAGTCTCGATATGTATCTGCCAAAAGACACACAGGTTATTGTCGATTTCAAGTGGAGTGAACTTCATCTTCCTAGTCAGGACATCCATGGAATCATCGACTACTTAGTCTTAAAAGGATATATCTGCTCTCTTGTAATCATCTGCTAAACAGGAGCAAGCATTAGCTCGACCGCCATCGATTACGTCAGGCACTACTACCTTATAAGCAGGAGTCCCTACATGATTAATCCAGAACACCTCACTGCCCTTCCCTACAAGGAGAAACTCTCTGAAGAAGAAATCCAGATGATTGAAGGACTACAGAAGAATCGTGCAGCAATCCAAGTCATCAACCGACTCACGTTCCGCTTCAGACGACTCAAAGAACAAGATATCCACTCCGCGACAGTAGATTTCGATGAAGAGTTTCCTCTGTTACATGAGAGCTTCGGTGAACCCCTTATCCGCTACTTCCGCTTGAAGGGAATCTCTGTCACGCGCGTCCCCCGCACAGGAGAAGAAGACCCTCTTAATACATTCGAGTATACTCTTCTCTTCGACTTCTCCTCACTTTAAGAAGAGCGTTTATTCGCAGAAACGCTAATCACTAACCCGACTACAGTGGGAAGAGCATTTACATGAGATGTTCCTGTTGTTATTTTTTTCTTATAAAAGGTTGATGTATTCTCTTATCAGTTTTAGTTATATCTATGGAGAGGTTAATGTCTTACTTTCTAATAGAAGAAGAGCGTACGGATTAAAATTCCGTACGCTCTTCTTCTATTCCCATGTATCCTATCGTTCCATGTCCGTCTCACCGCTTATCCATCCGTACCGCTTACGTATCTGTTTTCCTTGAAGCCTTCGAATATACCTTCAATCTCTTCATTCATCCGTTGCTTAAGTCTTCATTTCTCGTCAATCATCACCTGATCTAACTTCATCTAAAATTCCATCCTCATTCTATTTTTCTCATCCTCATCCATCTCTGTAGTCAGCCATTCCATTCTAGTCAGATTATCCATTGGTATGTGATATCGCTCGATGAAGGCATTCATATGTCTCTCATACTTCTCTAAATCCACACCTACGGCCATGGCCCCATCTTTCCATGTAGCCGGACTTTCTGTATGCTTCTTCTCTGATGTCCTCATTTCTTCTAGACCTAATGATAGTTTTCCAGATTCGATTACCAAGGCGAAGTAAAAGGTGACGCAGTAGCGTAGGAACAAAATCAGCAAGAATATGCCACCTGAGCTCAGGTCGAACATCTTTTCCACATCCGATATCTTACTATCGACTGATTCCATTCGTGTAGAATCACATTTGGATTGATGATGTGTTAGGGTGATATCTGTCGTAATCACAGACGGAACGAACCAATAAGAGGGAATCGGACAGTTTTGGTCGTCATGTAGCGTACTCTACTTACCGGTTTCGATAGACAATCATGATCGTTGGATTGAAGAGGGTCATCGAGATAAAAATACTTTTAGAACATACGTTCCCTTTCATAGAATATTAGTCTAAATATACATTGTGGATTTTAGAGTAGAAATATCGGATTGGAATCAATGTAGATGTCGAATTATGTCGTAAAACGACCAATTTTTGATTATGGTCGTCCAATCCCGTACCAGAACGACATATATTCATCGATTTGAGATGATTTCTGTCGTTTTTGACCGTACCGAAATGACACTTTTATTGTTTTGGTCGCCTGTCACCGTACCGGAACGACATTTTAGAAAGAATGGTCGCGAATCCCCGTACCAGAACGACATTTCAAAGAATTCTTGAGATTTCTTAAATTTTTTTTGGATCGTTCCACAACAAGATTTGTCGTCTTCCACCGTACCGGAACGACACTTTTTCTTGTTCCGGTCGTCTTCCACCGTACCGGAACGACACTTTTGACGTTCTGGTCGCCGGCTACCGTACCGGGGCGACATCCGGCAGTCAGAAAATCATGAAAATACTAGCAAATAGAGGCCATGGATGGCTTCATGTCGGGATTTCTTGGATTTTGGTCGTTTTCGACCGTACCGAAATGACATCTTTTTGACTTATGGAAACGGCTTCATATCAACGTTTCTGACATGTTGGTCGTCTTTGACCGTACCAGAGACGCGTTTTGACAGTTCTCCCCCTGGACAGGATACTAATCTTAATAGTTCAGAGTAGGGGAGGTGTAGGCAATGTCGATGAATCAGCAGAACAGACACGTATTGGTCGCGAACAAGGTGCTGATCGCCATGAGCGGTCTGACACGTTGGACGAAACGAGAAGAAGGCTTCATGTATGAGCAGCATCACTATAACATCCCCGGACCATTCCTCGCCCTGAAATGGACGAAGTCGCGGATCCGTCATCTTCTCACGTTGCTCTCGCATTGTGACGACAAGGGCATGTTGTCCCTCGTCGAGAGCGAGGCGCTCGCCGACCATGCCCGGACCTCCGTCCGTTCATTGCACGACAACCTACGTCTGTTCGAGGAGGCGGGGCTCATCCGGTATGACTTCCATTTCACCGGCGTCATATCGATCGAGCTCGTCGACTACCTCTCCAACTATCGTGACCTCACGGAGGAATCGGGCAACTTCGGTTCGAAGACGGGATATACCTCCATCTGGTGCGGGATGATTCATCATCTCATGGAGATCGACCACATCAACATCCTTCGCGTGGCATTGCGTGCCCTCGTACAGGTGGAACGCGACATCCATGTCCAGTCTCAGGAGAAGGCCATCCTCACCTATGACGAGGTGAAGGGCTTCCTCCCTCGCTACTGTGGCCATCGTCTTGCGGTGAAGGGCATGCTCGACCAGCTCTCACGCATCTTCGACGTGCAGCTCGTCGAGGACACGAAGGACTTCCTGTCGGCCGTCAAGGGTAACATCTCGCTCAAGCGACGCATACATACCGTCACACGTCCACTCATGTTCCAGATGAAGATTGGGGAGAAGGTCGATAGCAGACGCATCCGCGAGGCGGAACGCGCGAGCACGCTCATCGGTTGGTTCGACCTTCGTGAGGTGGCCCGTGACTTCGTCGACTTTGACCTGCTCGAGGTGCCGCAGGCTTCCCTCAAGTCGCTCAGTGACACGTACGGGTTCGATGCCTGTGACGAGGTCCTGCGTTCGATCCGGAACGACTTCCTCCGCTACGGGGAACGCCTACAGGAGACGGACGTCTACAGTCTCTTCTTCCAGTCCCCGGTCCTCTATCTCAATGAGCGTCTGAGACGACTCTCGGAAAAATTGGCCATCGCATGATGGTCTATTTGTCATGCTCTTTTCTGAAAAAGATGGTGAAAACGAGTAAAAACATCTCCCATATAGGCGTCATCGGGCTCGAAAAAGGATACGGACACATCCGGGACGTCCATCCTGGCGATTTTTCGAATGTGTCATACCATTCAGGAAAAAAAACAAAAACCTATGACACTAAAAAAAGTAATGAATACAAAGAAACGACTCGTTCTGAACGAAAACGAATATCAGGAACACAAAATTCAAACGAAAGAGAACTTCCTCAAATCATCCTGTCTCTTTATCAGATGTCGATATCAGCAAGAAACGTTGGCATCAAAGGCTCTATGATCGATTATCGTTTTCCAATTTCTTTTAATTCTTTTTTAATCTCTTCAATCTCCTTGAATATTTGTAATGAAGATAATCTGGTAAGCCCTCATGTCATCATCTTGGAAAAGTAAAGTTCGCTCTATTGATTGAAGTACGAAAAGAACGACAAAAGTAATTGTATACATTTCGACATCGAAACGTATACGTGATAATAAAAATGTATACAAATAAATATCACGTAAAAACGACAACGAACTATAAAATTATTGTCTTCAAACGACTTGTATGTGATGATGGAGACAGAAAGGGGAGAGATGATGAACATTCTGACGTTCTACATATCAAAGGGAGGTTCCGGGAAGACGACCTGTTCCCTCAACATGGGCCATGCTCTCGGTGAACTTGGACAACGCACCCTGCTCGTGGACCTCGATCCACAGGGTTCCCTCAGCAAGCTGATGCTCAAGGAGTCCGATACAATCAAATACATGACGCTCTTCGACGTCCATGCGAGAGGACTCGCAATCGAGGACATCCTGTTCGACGACGAGAAGCATAATGTCAGTCTCCTCCCCTCCAACGAACGGAACGCCCGACTCATCAACCTGATATCGGAGCAGGACAAGCTCTTCTTATTAAAAGACATGTTGGAACCATTAGCCGAGGAGTTCGATTGGATCATACTCGACTCTGTGCCCTCGATAAATGAGCTTTCAAAGGTCGTGCTATCCTGTGCGGACCATGTCGTAGTGCCCTTCATGCCGAAGAAGTTGGTATATGACCAGCTCGGCAGCACCATCCGGACAATCCGTCAGGTGAAGAAGTTCTACAACGCCTCGCTTGAACTGACCGGAATCATGCCGGTCGCAATCGATGCTGGCCTCAAAGGTGACCGTGAATATGCCGAGGCGATGCGCACCCTCGCAGAGTCGGAGGGACTCGACATACTACCTTCCGTCCGTCGTGCAGCGTTCATCGAGAAGGCGGCAGACAACGGAAAGAGCGTCCTTCAATATAAGTCGAAGGAAGGTATCGAGCTCGCACTCCCGTTCAGGGAACTTGCGAGACGCATGACAGAGGGAGGGAACCCAGGATGAAGGCACGTAACAGACAAATCCATAAGGTCAAGCCGCAGGAGCAGCATCCTTACCGGAGTGGGTTGACGGACATCGGGTCCGTCGTCCAGAAGCTCCCGGTCTCGCGTGACCTCGAGAACCTGGCCCTCGAAATCCAGGAGCTCGCGAAGGTGCAGACCATCTCTGTCTTCGAGATCGGTAAGCGTCTCTCGATTGCGAAGTCGGAGATGCATGACAACCAAGAATGGCGGAGCTTCCTCGAGGTCGTCAGCATGTCGAACTCCCTGGCCTCCCGCTACGTCAAGGCATACGACACCTTACAGCCTCTCGAGAAATCGCTCGGCAGCCTACCGGCCTCGAAGATATTCGAGTTGATGTACGTCGAGGACCCGGAGGACGTCGTACTGAACGGACTTCCCGTGACAGATGGCCGGAAGCCGATCGAACAGGCGACCGTCCGTGAAATCCGGGCGAACCGATCCAGCACGTCAGGGGTGAAGGTCAGCGCCTTCCGACAGAAGGACGCGACATCTACCGTCGTATCGGCACGCGTCCCATCCGAGACGTCCGAAAAGATACAACGAATCGCCAGCGCACGTGGTCTCAGCATCAGTGAGCTGCTCTCACAGATGATCGAGGAGACACTCGTACGTGAAATCATAGAAGACAGGCCAGAAGCAGATGCCATGGAAGGGGACGAAGACCGATGAAAAAAATCGCATTGTACAACCGTAAGGGCGGGGTAGGAAAGTCGACGACGACGATCAACCTTGCGCATGCCTACGCGAGGGACGGCCTACGGGTTCTCGTCATCGATGCGGATGACCAGGCCTCGACGTCGAACGGCCTCGGCCTGACGGAGGACTACCCAGGGAAGGTCTTGCTCGACTGCCTACTCGAGGAGAATGATCCGTTCTATTCACCGATTGAGCAAGTCATCGTCAACTGCGAGTATGAGACCGGGACCATCCATCTCATACCAACACGCCGCTCGGCCTCGCCGACAGGGTTGACGAGCCAGATGGGATATGAATACAGACTCAGCGAGGAGTTGGCACGCGTCGAGGAACTGTTCGACGTCTGCCTCATCGACTGCCCAGGTTCGACGTCCGCCCTGAACCCATACGCACGTTGTGCACTGGTCGCTCAGGACATCATCGTCATGCCGGTACAGATGCAAAAGTTCTCGATGGATGCCGTCTACACGGCACCAGAGGAACTAGAAGAGATGAAACGCTATAAGGAGGATATCCATATCGCGGCATTCGTCCCGACGATGGTCGGATCGCGCTCGAAAGGTGATCTGACGACGGTCGAGGAGCTCGTCGACCTCGGACGTGAGGTCGGCATCCCGGTGCTGACGACGATCCCTTACATGGTCAAGGTCCAGTCCCTCCAGCGTGAGTCACGTCCGGTAATCGATCACAAGGGACCCGCTACTGACGCCTACCTCAAGCTCGCAGAGGAGGTACTCGCCTTATGAGTCGCAAAAAGAATGCACCGACGTTCTCGAGTTTCCAGGCGAACGGGACGCTACCGGCGACAGGACCGAAACCTGATGCAAGGGAAGAGAAAATCGATGCCGTGAAGAAGTTCTCAGCGTCGACGACGGTTAAGAATCCTTATCAGTCCTTGTCGGCGACCGCGCTCTCTCGCGTCATCTCGAAGAACCTTCCGGGGAACATGGACGAGTTGGTGCAGTACTATAACCATATCGATGCCATCCATGCGACGAGCTTCGTCGAGAAGTGCCGTGTCCTCGCTCATGCCCATGATTTGTTCCGCAACGAGGACACGCGTGCAGAATTCCGGAAGGAGGAGGGCGGATGGCTCGAGTTCCTCGAGAAGATCGGAATGTCGCAGTCGCAAGTCAGCCGGTTCGTCTCCTTCTGGAACGTCTTCGGTGAGGAACTGCTCACGCAGGCGATCGCGGAGGACCTCACGTCCTCGAAGCTCGCGGAATTGTTATCCTGGCCGGAAGACCCACGGGCGGCCATGCTCGATGGACGTACATATCCTATCGGAGATGGTGAGAAGACCGTCTATGAGATGACACGGGAAGAACTACGCGAGGTCAAACGGATGCTCAACCAGCGCAAGGATGAGCGCGTCATCGACCAGCCGTCTCTACGTCGTACCGCCAAGATACAAATCGACTTCGAGGACGCCGACGATCCGTTGTTGAAGAACCTACAGAATCGGGCGAAAGAGGAAGGGACGAGACCGGAGGACATCATCCGTCTCGCACTGGAACAATATCTGCGTCGAGACTAGTATTTGGAACAGGCATCCGGCCACCGGATGCCTGTATCCATCTGAAAATACAAAACAAGTAAGAGCATTCTAATTTCCCTTACTTATTTTCTAAAACAGATTGTCTTTATTTTCTATAAATGTGTAAAATTTAGATATGAGAACGCATGCTCATACGAGGATGCACATGAAATTTGGGAGGAATCACACGACATGAACTTCGAAAACACGATCGACCTACAGAAAGAAATCGGAAAAAGCATCTCTTTGACGGACGGGACGCGCAAGCTGACGATCAAAGGAAAAACACGTAGCTATCCGGTATACCAGATTCCACTCGAACACTTACTCTATAACCGTCAGAACGGACGTATCATCAGCTCGATGAACCGTTATGAGTCGGAAGGCAAGGACATCCAGACCCTCTCGAAGGAGGATTACAATGATCTCGTCGAACAATTCATCGTCGAGTCCAATAAATTAGCACTCGACAAGACGAAGAAGAACATTGATCTCTTCGGACAGCGTCTGCCGGGCGTCGTCCTGAACGACGGGACGGTCGTCGACGGGAATCGTCGTTACACGTGTCTTCGTCAATTAAAGCGTGAAGGGAAGACGACATTCTTCGAGGCGGTCATCCTTGACCCATCGGAAGGTCTCTCCGCCATCGACATCAAGCGACTCGAGCTCAACCTGCAACATGGTGAGGAGCGGCCGGTCGACTACAACGCCATCGACAACCTGGTCGAGGTCTACAACGACATCGAAAAGAACAAATACTTCACGGTGAAGGAATATGCCTCTAACACGAACAAGACCGAGGGAGACGTCAAGAAGATGCTCAAGAAGGCGAACCTCATGGTCGAGTTCCTTACGTTCATCAACGCAGAAGGAAAATATTACGTCGCACGCGACATGGAACTCGATGGTCCGCTTCAGGAAATCATGCTCATCCTGAACAAGGAGAAGGACGAGGAGGAACATGATCGTGTCAAGAGTGCGCTGTTCACTTCGATGACTCTCTCGAAGGACGGGGACCTGACGCGATACATCCGACGCATCGGAAAAGAAATCATCCAAGCGGGAAATCGGGAACAGTTCCTGGATGAATATGACGAAATCGTCGAGGACGTCTACGAAGCATATCAGGAAGAAGTCAGCGTGACGGTGAATACGGTCAAGAAGTTGAACGAGAACCTCAAGAACGTGCGCGAGGAAGCAAGCTCTATCGTCAGCAAGCGGGTGGACGAGACGGTATTGACCCGTGTCAAGATGAAACCGATTGATTCGTTGAACACAGTCATCCGTACGCTCGACAACGTCGACGCGGACCAGATTGCTCGGATGGACGGCGGATCGAAGAAGGAGTTCGCCCGTCTCGTCGAGCAAATTCGGAAGGAACTAGAGGCCTATGAATCACGACTCTGATTTTCGTGACCTGGTGCTCCGACCATCCTACTATACGACGGAGCATCAGATTGGCAAGGACTTCTATACGCCCGTCCTGGGAAGGGCGGTCTCCTATGACCGGGTCAGCGGGTATTTCAGCTCGAAGGCACTGGCCTCCTACGGTCAGGGAGTCAAGGGGCTCGTCCAGAACGGTGGACGGATGCGCCTCATCGTCTCAGAGGAATTGAGCGAGGAGGACGTAGGATTGATACGGCAGGGCTATGCCCTACGGGAACAGACAATCGAAAATCTCTTGGAGCGACTCGACGAACGGCTCGATGAACAGGAGATGATGGACTACTGTAATCTGGCTCATCTGATTGCGAGTGGCGTCGTCGACATCCGAATCGGTTTCAAGTCGTCCGGTCTATTCCATTCGAAGTTCGGCCTCGTCGAGGACGGAGCTGGTAACATCATCTATTTCACAGGCTCGAACAATGAGACGAGCGCCGCCATCCAGAACAACTTCGAGTCCTTCGACATCACGACGACCTGGCTCTCCTCGCCCTTCGACATTGAGAAGATACCTCGTGCACGTCGCGAGTTCGACCTGCTCTGGGCGGACCGCATGCGTGAGGAGAACATCTACGTCAAACATATCGAAGAGCTCATCATCAAGAAGATACTGACATACGACAAGGGGACGATCATATTGGACAAGGAGATGCTGCAGGAGGACGCGATGATCCTGACGGTGGACGATGGTCGGTTCGTGATACACGACAACGTAGCGCCGGGGAAAATAAAAGCGAACGAGCTCACCATCAAGACGAAGCTGAAGCCTTATTATCACGTGGAGAAGGGCTATCCTCATTTTCGTGAGGAATTGACATATGTGGAGATGCGAAAAATCATCGAGCTCTTCGAAAAATTAGGTCGACGACGGGATTTCGATGTCGTAGTGACGCGTGCTCTGGCCGAATATCTTGACCGACAGACCTATCTCATCGAGGAACGCTCGAACTATGCCATGCTGTTGAAGACGCAAGATGATCGTATCGAGGACAAGTACGCGCTCTTCGCGTCGATTGTCGATCGTGAACTCCATCGTGAGCTCCGTGATAAACAGATGCAGTCCGCCTTCTACATGGCGGAGATGCATCGTGCCGCCAACTTCTCCGTACCAGGCGCGGGGAAGACCTCGATGGTATACGGGGCATTCGCCTATCTCTCCTCACAGGAGATTGATCGGGTGAACAAGATCATCATGATTGGTCCGAAGAACACCTTCCTCGCCTGGAAGGACGAATACGTCGAGAACTTCGGGACGAAACGAGAGCTTCGGCTACTCAACATCCATGACACGGACGAACCCATACGACAACTCCGTCTCGGTGGAGATTCGTTCGACCTCATCCTCGTCAACTATGAGTCACTGGGTCGATTCGAGGGTGTACTGAGTGACGTCATCGATGGCCGCACGATGCTCGTCTTCGACGAGGTCCATAAAATCAAGGGCATGAAGAGCAAGCGCGCACAGATTGCGAAGCGTCTTTCGACACTGACGTCCTACAAGTATGTCCTGACCGGTACACCGATACCGAACACCTATGAGGACGTCTATAACTTCCTTAACATCCTATACGCCGAGGACTATAAGAGTTTCTTCAACTTCAAACCAAGTGAATTGAAGAATCCCACCTCGACAAGGATTGAGGAAATCAATACGAAGCTGTTGCCATTCTTCTGGCGGACGACGAAGCACGAACTACAGGTGCCACAGGCAGAACCGGACATCCAATACCACGTGGAGGCGAACGATGCCGAACAGGCCATCATCGACCTCATCCATCGTAAGTACATGGGTAACGCGTTCGGCATGTACATCCGACTCCTTCAGGCGTCGACCTGCCCCGAACTCCTGTTACGGGCGCTCGACTTCCAGGAGATGTATGGGGAAGAGGACGCCACAGGATTATCCTTCACGAAACAATCGGACACCACTCCGGTCGTGCTCGATCGGTCGGAGGTCGAGCTTCTACGTCGTGTGCCAAAGACACGGAAGTTCCGTGCAGCGGTGGAGCTCGTCTCCGATTTATACGATGAAGGGAAAACGTCCGTCGTCTGGTGTATATTCATCCATACGATTGATCAGTTCCATACAGAGCTTCTTGCACGTGGCATCAAGGCCGAGGCCATCTATGGAAGCACACCACTTGAGGAGCGCGAGCGTATCATCAAGTCGTTCCAGGCGGGTGAGCTCGACGTCATCATCACGAATCCACATACCCTCGCCGAATCGGTCTCTCTCCATCACGTCTGTCATGACGCGGTCTATCTAGAGTATTCCTTCAACCTGACACACATGTTGCAATCTCGAGATCGTATCCATCGACTCGGTTTGCCGCAAGGACAGTACACGCGTTATCACTATATGATGATGCAGGGACAGCCGGATGCACATGGGATGGTCGACGAGAAAATCTATGACCGTCTCAAGATGAAGGAGCAGCGCATGCTTGACGCAATCGAGAATGGCGAGCTCCGCCCTGATCCGACGGTGGACTATGAAGAAATCATCGCGTTATTCGAGTGACGCCTAGTCAGTCTGGACGAATGAGATACGTTATTACCATATTCAATCAAACTAAAGAGGTGATGATTTAGGTGAATTTAAAAAGAATTAAAACTTTTCTTCAATTCAATGCATCCATATTCGCCTTAACTTTAATATTCTTAATTATTCAGAGTCCTGTCCATGCAGAAGCTGAACTGACACCATTCACTTCAACAGACTCGGAAATTTCCGGAACAACCAAACCGAATACTGACTTAATGATTTTATTCGACGGTAAATGGTATGCAACCAAGTCGAATGAGAGTGGAAAATTTGAGGAAATATTCGATAAAAAAATTGGGAGACAAACCATCAGTTTACGTGAAAAAATGAAGGACGGTACTTATGGAAAGTTTATGTATTACTTAGCAGATAATACGAAGGTATCGATTGAACCACCTGTGTACTTGGGAAAAAATAAGAGTGGCGAATCTGTCTTTTATAGTCCTCAGGGGTTCGAGACCGTTGTTCTAACAAAGGACAGAGTGTACAGTAGTGATTCTCTTTTAAAAATAAAAAATCTGTTCTATAGTACCGTGAAGGCTTATGTGCGTAATGGTGAACGAAAAAGTGAAGTGGTTGATCTGAATATATCGAATCCTGAAAAGGTTCCTTTCACCATATCGAGCAAGGTTGAAGGTGATTCGGTCATGATTACAGGTAAGACGCTGCCTTCGATGTACTTCTTCCTTGAGAACAAGATGGATGATGGGGTGTGGGATGACGGAACATCTTTTCGCAGCGATGAGGACGGTTATTTCTCAGGGAAGTTGTTTGACTCGACCTACTTTGATAACGGTGTTGCGACTTATAGAATTAACATGAACAACGTAGGCGAGGATGTATTTTCCGAGATGTTCAAGAATATCCACACGGTCAAAGGACCGATGATAGGTCCTGAAAACCCGCTCATAATGAATAGAGAAGTCGTACGGGAGGGCGAATATATCGGAGGGGAAGGAACGCCAGGACACAATATATTTGTAGAGAGTAATGGAACATTGAAAAAATTGGGTGAAGTCAGTGAGATAGGTCGTTTTTCGGTATCCATACCTCGGAACATGAACGTGCCAAGCATAACGTTCGTGGTGAAAAAAAAGGATGGTACATACTTTGGCGAAGAGATGCACCGATTATACGAACAAAATTTCGATAGTCATGACCTAATCCTGGATGAGGTGACTTCAGATTCTACAAAAGTGACCGGTACTTCACCAAAATTCATGGACATCCAGATTGAATTCTTGGGTATGATGGGGAGTTATTATCTGAACACCACTTCTGATGAAAATGGACGTTATTCCGCGCTACTACCAAATGAATTCGATGGGACAGTAACTGTGACGGCTAGTTACGGTGGTGGTGTGAGTAAGAGTAGGAAGACTGAGGTCATCGATTTACGCCTGAACGAAAAACCTTCATACTATTTTGAGGACAACGTCATGAAGGTTTCCGTCCGTAACGATAAGTTAATCGATAAATGGATAGAACTATCGAAGGTTCATGCTGACGGGACATTCGATGTTAGTAAGTTCCTGCTTCATGACCGTAATCAGTCTGGCGTGTATGAAATCGGTATCGAGGATTGGACGCACGAGGATCGCTTCGATCTGCGAGTCGTGGATGATAACGATGTGAAATCTGATTCCGTGTCCGGAGAATATGTAGAGCTTGATTCTCCGCAAATTGATGATTTGGACGATGACAGCAAGATTATCAAGGGCCATACTGCTCCAAATATCAAGGTTTCAGCCATGTATTCCGACGGACATGTTGAGACTACCTATAGTGATGAAATAGGAAACTTCACGATGGAGCTTCCGAATGTCAGCCTGTCCTATCGTCCTTATAAATTGGTTGTCGATGACGAGAAGAACAAGGTACGTCGGACCATGGAGTTGACCTATCGCGATACGACACCTCCATTGATTGACGTGAAACCCATCCATGACTTCGATGATCAAATTAGAGCTAACCTCATATCTGGTGAGACGATGAAAATCATAATCGTCTATGACGACGGAGGAACCGAGACGGTCGATGCTAGAAAGAACTATTGGGACGACGTGATTTATGATTATCCATCCAAATTCTTCAAGGTAACGCATTTCGAATTCATTAGTACGGACCAAAATGGGAACGAGAGTCGCAAGAAGGTCATTCCTATCGATACCGTGAGACCTAGTCTCGAGATGATCATTGTACCTTACGCCGGAGAGGCGTCGATTGATGTAAAAACTGAGCCGCTTGCGACCGTGACAGCAAGTATCTCAGGTCGAGAGTATACTTCGAAGGCGAGTTCTGACGGACTATTCTCCATCAAGACACATGCCTTGAAAGTATCTGAAAAAGTTGATTTGAAGATAATCGATAAGGGAGACAATCTGACCGAACTAAACGACGTGTCTTTCGTACTAGGAATCAATTCTGTAGAATTGCTTAAAGATAGGAAGTCCGTCGTCCTTAAAACAAACATCAAAGGTTCGATGGTCGATCCATATCTCATCCTCGAGTACGAAGGGAAGAAGATCACCCAAGGATTCGCCGAGAAGGTGGTGTTCAATCTCGACAAGCCTCTCAAGAACCATTCGGAGATTAAGATACATCTCTCACGTAGAAACGCGCCTTTAAAAGTGGTATACAAGGCGAAACAATCTGATGTAGTGGCACCGAAAACGGACGTAGGGATTGATTGGAGAGATGATTGGACCGTCGGGACGAGGTTTTACGGGACGAGTGAACCTGGTGCAATCATCGAAATCTATCAGAAGACGAAGAAAATATTCTATACGAGAACATCTTCTGACGGAAAATTCGAGTATGTAGTGAACAGAACCTTTGGTGTACGTGAACAATTACTTCTACGAGTGACAGATGCAGCAGGTAATCGTTCCGAGAAGAAGGTGACCTTGAAGCACGTACCGAGGAAGCCGACCTTGGACCCGGTCTTCGATAGCTCAAAGGCAATCACTGGTAAGACAGAACCGGGCTTCACGGTAGAAGTCAAAGTAAACCAGAAGAAGTATCTGGTGAAGGCGAACAGCAAAGGGTTCTATCGACTGGATGGTAAAGGCTGGATTCCTGGCTACACCGTGGTCGTCAAGGCCAAAGGTAAAGAGGGGATTGACTCGCCATATGAAAGACGTACAGTAACAGGCACCATAAAAACGTTGGAAGTGAAGAACATAACGTCTACTTTGCGCTTCGTCGAGGGGAAAACAGAACGTGATTCTTATGTACAAGTTTTCAAGAACGGTAAGAGTATCTCGAAAAAAATTCTGGTCTCGAAGGACGGGAAGTTCAAACTGTCCATCCCGAGACAGGCAGCCAAGACGAAACTCGTCGTGAAGATCGAACGGAGATACTACAAAACGCTTGAGAAGACTTTTATCGTAGGTAAATGAAAGAAAGAGAGAAAGAAGGACACGGCCCTCGAATCTGGGTCGTGTCCTTCTTTCTATGCTGATGATGAATGGCAGTCCGTATCTAAATGCTAACCAAAATGTGTTCATCAGGATTGAATAGTCCGTCTCACATTACAGGAGGGACTCGTCGAAACGTTTCCGATGATGATGCATATAGGATTCACGTTGTGGCCAGACCTTGATTGACATGTCCTTCCGGATTCCGACGAGTCCGTAGCTCGCCTCATGAAGTTGTGGGGTCACGAGAATACGTCCCTCTGCATCGAAGGAGATGAAGCCTTTATCAAATAGTCCGTCATGCATGACACATAGGACGAGGCCATTATCCGGATCATCTTTCTGGGTTTCATCAGAGAGTGCCCACGGCAAGATGTGGCTAGCAACGAGCAATTCCTGTACGTCGAGCCCACATAGCTCACAACAAGTGTTCCGTCTAAGGAGGGACTCTCGGAAGCGGGACTGGGAGAGTCGATATTTCGTCATTCGAATCCCTTCATGGATGCGTGGACGAGGACGGTCTGGCGTAGGCGGGAGCGTCCTCGTCGTCTCCTCATTCGACAATGAACTGTTCGTACGAAACGCACGCCAAGCCTCAGGTTCGTGTATACTATCGACGATGCCCGTCTTCAAGTCGACCAGCCACTCGCCTGGAACGACGAGAGGGAGGATCGTGAAGCGTGCGACCAAGTTCTCGTAGGTCGAACCGTCACCATGATGATAGAACTTCTGACGACGAAGGACTTCTTCACGTGTCATGCCGATGACATAAGGGAGGGCGAGTCCGACGTAGCGGACGTCTTTGGCGCCGACGCGTTCGAAGTAGAAGAAAGGTGCATGATGATTTTCAGCCGTATCATATGCATTGTCAAAGTACTTCAGGAACGTTTCGTTGCCACGCTGCTTCGTATCACGGAAGTCTTTGCCAGGTGTCTGGTTATCGCCGTAATACACGAGGACGCCACTCACAGGATCGTATTCATTTTTCCACTCGGTCTGCTTGCCGGTATCGAGGATGACGGTGAACGCTTCCTCGCGTATTCTAGGTGATTGCCCCTCGATCATCGACCGGCGGATGCCCCCCTGGTTCCCGAGTCCACGAAGACCTTCCCCGAAGCGGAATAGGCGGCTCAGGGGCTCGTTAGCGAAGTGGGACGATGAATCGGTCCCGGCCGGATATATCTTTCCTGGAATGAGGTCTTTCGGGATGACGGCACTCATGGCCGTCCCTCGGTGTCGTCGAGGGTACGTCTCTCGCGATCCCGGAGGACGGCTAGTTCGATGCGTTCCGAGATGGCCGACGCCTGTTGCTCCTTCTCATGCTCTAGGAGCCGTACTTTCATCATCAGCTCCCTATTTTCCTCCTCCAGACGCTCGGAATTCCGGGAACGGGCCTTATAGTCGTCTGCGACCTCGGTCAAGCTCTGGATCTGTCTTTGCAGTCGTTCCTTCTCTTCATCATTGCGGTGAATCTGTTCCTCGAAGTGGAAGACCTCTTTACGCAGTGTCTTGACCGTGTCGACATGTTCTTTCTCGAGACGTGCAAGGGCATCGAGAGCTTTCTGTTTTTCCGTCTCCGCTATTTTAAGGGTTTCGAGAAGTACTTTTTCTTTTTCCGCGAGCTGTTCACTTGCGAGTCGTCCTTCCTCCTCGATTCGAGCACGTTCCTCCGTGACCTCGGCCTCGAGTTTGTATACGGTCTCCTCATGACGCGACCGGACGGATTCTAGGTCCGTCGCTTGACGTTTCAGGCGCAGGGATCGTTCCTCGAAAAGGTTCCCGACCTGGCGGAGCAACAAAGTGAGCTGCTCGTCCTCCTCCGTCAGCAAGGGATCGTGCGAGCGATTCTCGCTCAACGTGACGAATTCCTCGAAGAGCTGGTTCGTCGTCAGCTGGCGTTCGCGTACCAGCTCAGAAATCCTGCGTGTCACCTCTTCCGACAGACGGAAGGATTTATTCTTCATCTCGTTCGTATCATTATTCTGCGGCTCCATGATCATCTCTCCATATGTATAGTTATTTTAGTGCTTCGATGGCCTCATTATAACATGGGGCAGAGGCAAAAAAGTTTCTTGCGAGGACGCGAAATTTCGATCTGTTCAAAGCGAATATTTTCTGCTATAATTGAGAAACTGATAGATAGCGAAAGGATGTTCGTATTTCATGGGAACAAAAAATAGATTAAACACAATCGAGCTGTTCGCGGGTGTCGGAGGCTTCCGTACCGGCCTCGAACAGGCGAACCCGGACCTCTTCAAGGTCGTGTGGGGGAATCAATGGGAACCTTCGCGCAAGGCGCAAGACGCATTCGATTGCTACGCATCGAACTTCAAGGAAGGTATCCACTCTAACGAGGACATCACGACTGTGACGGACGAGGCGTTCAAGAACCTCGATGCCCAGCTCGTCGTCGGAGGTTTTCCGTGTCAGGACTACTCGGTCGCGAGGAGCCTCTCGGGTGAGAAGGGGATACAAGGTAAGAAGGGGGTACTCTTCTGGGAAATCAAGCGTATCATCGAGGCGACTACCCCACGTTACGTCCTTCTCGAGAACGTCGATCGACTCTTGAAGTCGCCGGCGAAACAACGAGGACGTGATTTTGCGGTCATGCTCGCGACGTTCCGTGATCTCGGCTACAAGGTCGAGTGGCGTGTCTTGAATGCTGCAGAGTATGGCATGGCTCAACGACGGAGACGCGTGTTCATCTTCGCTACTCGGGATGATTCTGGTTTCTCCAAAGAGCTCGACTCTTACGAATCGGACGACATCCTGTTCGAGAAGGGTTTCTTCGCACCGGTCTTTCCGGTCAAGCCGGAGGTCGTGAAGAATCGTCGTCTCGTCGGCATGCTGCCGGACGATATCGTCGAGATTTCGGATACGTTCTCTGCTAATTTCCATAACTCGGGGTATATGCATGAAGGTCGTTTCTACTCCATCCATACCGAGCCGGTCTTCGAGAAACCGACACCGCTGCGTGACATCCTACAGCCAGAGGACACGGTGCCAGAAAAGTTCTACCTGAAAGATACGGCTATCGAGAAGTTCAACTTCCTCCGAGGTGCGAAGAAAATTGAGCGGACATCGGCTGACGGACACAAATATATCTATGCCGAGGGTGGCATGTCGGAGATTGATGATCTTGACAAGCCTGGCCGGACGATGCTGACGAGCGAAGGGACGACCAACCGGAGTTCTCACGTAGTCGAGGTCAACGGACGTCGGCGTTTCCTGACTCCACTCGAGTGTGAGCGGCTGAACGGATTCCCAGACAACTGGACGAATACTATGAGCGATCGGATGCGTTACTTCTGCATGGGGAACGCGTTGGTGGTCGGTCTCATCGAACGGATGGGACGCCGCATCGAGCAGCTTGAGGACCGTCATCCGGTACTGATGCCTGCTCAGGAATCTTTCTTCATCAACAATAACTGATATGTCGCTTGAGCGACCTGGTCATACTGGAGGCACTTTCGCATGATGCGGAGGTGCCTTTTTTGGTTTCCTGATGACCGATAAAAGGAAAAGCTGAATAGATTGAGATATGAAAAAGGGGATGAAAATGATGGCGACCAAGAATAAGAACCTCAGTAAGGTCAAGGGAACGGATACGAAGATGGAGGTCGAGGTCCGGCATGCGCTCTGGCATCGTGGGCTGCGCTACCGAAAGAATTATCGGAAGCTCTTAGGGACGCCGGACATCGCCTTCCCTGCGCAGCGGCTCGTCGTTTTCCTGGACTCATGCTTCTGGCACGGCTGTCCGATGCATTACAAGGAACCGAAGAGCAATGTCGAGTTCTGGCGTAACAAAATCAAGCGAAACCGTGAGCGGGATAAGGAACAGACGGAACATTATCTCTGCCAGGGATGGACCGTACTGCGTTATTGGGAGCATGAGGTGAACGACGATTTTGGCCGGGTGATTGACGAGATTGATAAGACGTATCATGCACTCCTTAGTTCAGGTGCGGATGTTCAGGAGACGAGACTCGAGATGTATCTCGAAGAAGAGGTGGACGTGGATGATCCATGTGACTAATTCTGTTATATAATGGTGATATATGAAATATTGTTCTGTTAAGGGAGGGATGAGGAGAATTATGGCAGTAGGGGAAGAATTCGATGGTCTAGATACGAGACTGCTAGGGTTGATGGATATCGGAGATAGAAAGGGAATCAGGCTGGAACTGAAGACCGTCATCAAAATCATGAGAAGTGGAATGGAACTGGAGAATTTGATTGACGGAATCACTATCGAAATTCGAAAGAAAATCGGATTGAATGCGGTCACACGAGCACAATTGAACGTGTTGATACGTATGGAGACGGATGCAGACGATTGGGCGTCATTGAAGCAAGACTCTTCTCTCTATTTGCTCTCCTTATACAACGGCGCATTGACGGAAGATACAATCAGGAATGTCCTTGTCCCCTCAGGAATACGGTTGCGGGACATCGGAGACATGAGTTATGAGACCTTCAAGGATTTACTTGGTGGCGTAGAGCGGGTCCGACTGTTCAAAGATATAAAGGAGGCCATCGTTAAATGCGCGGAGAGAAGAAGATTCCTGACTGTCGCCCACGGTGATGTCGGAGAAAAAAAGATAACGTCCACTGAAACTCCCATTGAAATTGAAAAAGAAGCGAAGATACGGAAAATCCCATCAGAGGAATCGAGACGATTAGAAAAACAAAACGCAGACTTCCTATTGACATATGTCTACGATGACATGGAAGATACTGAGCCTATGGAGGCATGGCTGAACGAATCGACCTTGTCGGTGAATGAACTTCTGTCTGCTTTATCTCGATTAGAGAAGATGAAATACATCAAAATTGAGAAGCAAATCATAAAAAAAGTCACTAGACGACTTGCTGCATTTGTCCACGATCAAAAAGAAGGAGATGGTAAGCGACTTCTAATTGATCGTCTGAGTGGAATGAGCATGGCGGATCTTGGTAAAAAATATAACATACAAGGAATCATGATTAATCGTATCATCGGAAAGATATTTGCTGAAATTCCAGTCACTCACATCGATGAGGCACGAACATATTCCCAACTATTCAAAAAATATAACCTAGACGTCCGCTATTTCACAAAAGTTCTCGAGGAAGAAATAGACGTATACTATTTCTTGAACGAAAAATGTACTAAAGGAAAAGAGGATAAGTTCGCGTCTTACCCGCTACTGAGCTTTAAACAAAAGAAGAATCTATTGGGCAATGAGACCAATAGATTATCGCCTGATTCATTGCACATACATAGCGGATGTTCTAAAGACGAAGAACGGGATTCAATAGTAGAGGAATTCATGGCTGGAGTTCTTTTCGAGGATGTTCACCTGGAGGAGGATCTTGTTAGACAGAATCAATCGATTCAAGATTTTCAGTATAAATATTTGAACGAACGGTCATTGAAGAAAAAAGGATACGTTCGAGAGGGACGTTTCTTGATTAGGCATGAGATAGGTACTATCGATAAGTATTTTAAGACTTTCTTATTGAAAAATGACTATTTCAAGAGTGACTATTCCAGTATTCAGGAGACGAGGGAGTTCAAGAGGGTAATCATCAGACTACAAAATAATCTAGAACTGCTCAGGATTGAGGACAATCTTTATATGAACATCTCGGTATTCGAGAGGAATGGAGTGACGAGAGACGAATTGCGTGAGTTCTTAAATCTTGTGGTTGACGAGTTCGAAGAAGAAAAGTATTACACCGTTAAGAACGTACAAAATCATTTGTCGCATAAAGTATTAGATTTAGGTTTCGACGAAATATTCTACGAGAGACTTTACCGAACCCATCCGAAAATCCGATACATCGCTTTGAATGGTAGGGATATTTTTTATCAAGATTCTCGAAAACGATTCCTTATCGATTTTATCGATGACCAAATCGAGGATGACATAGAGCTCGATGATTTCTTATCGATTGTTCAAGAGAAATACGGCATAAGTCTCGAGTCCCGGACCGTTATAGAAAAGGTCAGGGCAAGCGGCTTATATTATGTTCCTGAGACCAGAAAAATCTATGTCGATAAAGATAAGTTCTTTGATGATTTATATGGTAGTGAAGAATGATTAGAATGCCAAGCCGAGGGAGAATCAATGGAAAGCCTATTTTAAAGTGAATCCTATGTAAATTGAAATCTCTGTAGGTGGACTTCCATCACAACCGTAATCTGCTCATCGTTCTACTTTACTTAATGCAGACTCGGTTCTTCTCGTGGAAATGGCGACCTTTTATCGACACGGGAGGATAAGTGATTAGAAAATTTCAGTACAGTAATCGCCCTGAACAATTTAAGTGACGAATGAATCACAGGAAAGGAAGAAAGAATAGAACATGTAACAATCACAACATGAAAGAAGAGTCGATGAAAGATTATTATGTCTCGTCGATTTTGCGGCAGAAAAGAATCATAACATCAATTTTCGTTCGATATTAAAGATGATGGAGTCTGAGATAACGCTTGAAGACATCAACCGTAGAAAGACTCCTGACGAGATTTGGCCTAACTTCGTAACGAGGAGGAAGGTGAAGTTTCTTCTGTATAACATGACTCAACGAGAGATTGATTCTTTGCAAGGCATGACATCATTGTATCATCTTGTATTGATTGATGGAGGAGTGACCGAGCATGTCGTGAAATCGATTTTGATTCCTGCACGGATACGTTTCGCGGACCTGGATGACATGACATTTGAGAAATTCACTGAACGGATTGGAGGAGTAGCGAAATTATCAATCTACAAAAGAGTCATGTCTGCATATGTAGCTTATATTAGAAGACATGAAGGACGTCGTGTTGATCAGTCTAATGAATCATCATCAGATGAAGATCTTGTAAAAGCTATGGATGATACCGACGATGAGGGTTTAAAAACGACACCGGTAAAACATATGGACGGAAGATTGCTATGCCTTGTCAATATAGGAATCGAGAAAGGGCACAATGTCAATTTCCGCTCGATGTCAAAAATGATGAATTCAGGCGTTGTCTTCGAAGAAATCAATCGCAAAGCGAGCCGAAGAGAGATTTGGACTAACTCGACCATAAAAAAATCAGTGAAGGAACTTCTCACTGATATGAGCCAGGAAGAGATTGCTTCTTTGGACGATATGACGTCGCTATATCACCTCGTACTTATCGAAGGTGGAGTGACCGAGTACGTCGTGAAATCAATCTTGATTCCGTCACGGATACGCTTCGAGAATCTTGAGGAGATGACCTATGAAATTTTCAAAAGACGGACAGGAGGAATGGAGAGATTGTCGGTCTACAAAAAAGTCATGTCCGCCTATCATTCCTATGTCGGCCACCATGGAGGATTGTGTTACGATGCAGGCGGTTCATCATCAGAGAGAAACAGCCCATCGAATCACGTCCGTGAGACTCATGTTTCATGATGTCTAATGTTAGTAGTAGCTTACTTTACTAAAAGTAGATACTTGATCAATTTGATGATTTTTGTTTATGCGAGTGTAGATATGTAAAAGGACTGGATGAAGAATCCGGTCCTTTTTGCATGGATTTTTTCGAAGACGATAAAACTAAAATAGATTCTAAGCGGGTGAAAAAAGAAATAATAAAAGGAAGGCGCATTAATTAATCATCAAAGCCTTACGGTGTCTTACGGTTTTAGAGTTTACATTTTTAAATTTTCTTGCTAGACTATTTTCAAGAAGCAAAAATGAGTTCGGATAAGGAGAGTAGATGATTCATGAGACAAGTATTCCAGCTAAAAAATAAACCACATGGCATCAATCGAGGTAAACTGTTCCTCGATGAAGGATTCGTCTGCATCGGGTGGCCGCATATTGATAACCTTGAAAATGCGGAACGAGAAGAGATACGTGCAAGACTCGAAGAGGAATACGGGTACAGCGGACAGCAGCTTGGTGCTTATACGGGAGCAGTTGACAGATTCGTGAACGTGATACAAGAGGGGGATGTCGTACTTGTTCCCGAGGTATCAATTGTTCATGTCGGAATTGTTGGTCCTTACTACTATGATGAGAGATATGATAATGAGCAAGGAATGTGTCATCGACGAAAAATCAGTTGGCGTGCGACGATTGCGAAGTCTAGCTTGAACCAGAAGATGCTGGACTTCGTAAAGAATCGTGGAGTAATCACGAAGTTCTCTGGAGAGTTCGAAGAGACGGGCCTCGAAGTGATTTTGTCCGATGATGTTGCATTTGATCCATTCACCGTGCTAGATAAGTCCGAGTATGCACGTTTACAGGAAAACTTGTTCGATCAAGATACAGTACTTTTGGCGAAAGACGTATTGATCAAAGCACTCCGTTCGGAAGACCAGGATTTACGTTTTAAAGCTGCTACAGAAATCTTAAGATTGTCCAGAAATTAAAAGTCTCGACAAACCAGACAAGAAGGAGGGAACGACATGCTCTATACGGCAGAAAACGAACGGATAACTGCAGTGGCTTATGAAGGAGAGTTCAAACGAAGAATGGCTCATCTCGATAGTGCGTCGTATCAAATCATCGTTGAGGAATTGAATCGCGTAGTGGATGGTAATGACGTCCATACATCTAGCTGGATTCCAGGACACGATTGGAGAGGAACTCTATATGAGCCGATTTGGCGCTCGTGTAAGATGAACAGTGAAGTAGCAGCGAAGTTTTATGGTCAAATTCTTTATAAGGTGATGATGGATAGACCGGAGAAGTGGTGTTTCGGCAGCTATCCGCATGCAAGAGGAAAGACCTATTTTCGCATAGACTGAGATACGATTGCCTTATCAAGTCAAGTAGGATTCAGCATGACGAGCACGGTTATTTTCGAGAGGCAGGGTACATTATGGATAATGTAACGAGATATCTTAAAGAGATGGATGACAGTGAACTGGTTAAGTTATATGGGATTTGGTATGAAGAGATGAAGGAGAGAGGTATAATCCGGACACGTAACGTCGTAGGCGAGGTAGGAGAATATTTTGCCATCGAGACGTATCGCAACAATCCGTACTTTCCGGATCTTATACCGGCACGCATCAGTATGAAACATTTTGATGCGACCAGTGAGGATGGAACGAGGTATACCGTGAAGACGGTCACGAGTACGTCGACAGGGGTCTTTTACGGGCTGAACCACCCGGAGTCCGAATTGGAGGATGAGCGCTTGTTTGATTATTTGATAATCGTCAGGTTGAACAAGGATTACACGCTCGCAGGCGTTCATGAAATGAGATGGGATACGTTCCTCGAGTTGAAGAGCTGGCACTCCCGGATGGGGGCTTGGAAGATGGCGATCAACAAGCACGTTCTATCACGGTGTATACGAGTCGATGAAGTATGACGTCTTCATGCGTCGTTCCTGGATTAACTCGCAAGAACGACAGCGACATCTCGAATTGGCTATCGAGTAACGCAAGGAGCCTTTAAAAGATAATATGGAGTCGTCGAAGTTAAGCCTCTCTGCAAATCTATGTATGATTAAGCGAGTGGATAATGACTCGTTCACTTTTCATATGCCAGTAAAGATAAAGTTTTTTATCCATGATAAAAATAATTTTCATACCAATTAAGTGTAGACCTACTAGACGAATTTTTCGTTAGTGGGTTCTTTTTTTGCAGATTCTTTAACCGGGTTGCATGTGTTCGTTTTGTGCCATGTAAAAAATGTAAAAATATTCTTTAACCCATTAAAAGTAATTAGATTATTTAAATTGTAAAAAAAGTGAACAAAGTATAAAATTTCAATATAGTATTTTCTATAGAAAGCGAGGTGGAAGACGTGTTCGTTAGAGGAAATTTAGATGGTGGCCCCGGACAGGAGGCTGAACTTATTGTTTGGGAAGAGATGAAAAGAAGATTCGAAGGACGAGAGAGCTTCGGTTTCTTCCATTTCCCGATGTTCGGGGAAGGGCATGCCTATCGTAGGGAAATCGATGTTCTGATTGTAGATTGCGAAATTGGCGTTACCGTTATCGAGGTCAAGGGAATAAGCATCGGGCAAATCCAGAATATTTCTGGGAGGGTGTGGACCTGCCAGAAGGATGGGACGATATTCGAGATAGAGCCCTATGCACAGGCAGAGCGTCAGATGGACATGTTATGTAATGATCTCGAAAATGAACCGCTTTTCTATCGTAGTCTAGGGCGTCGTGCTATCGTCGCCCTACCGTATATCACTCGTAGCGAATGGAATGATAAAGGTTATGATAAAGGACTTAACATCCCACCTATCCTGTTCCAGGAAGACCTCGAGGAGAAAAATCTCGTGGAAAAACTAAAGCGTATCAATGTCTTTCGGCAGCCGAAGAAACTCAGCGATGCAGCATGGAGTACCATGAAAAGACGGTTCTCGGTCATGCAGAAGCCAGTCTCGGTTCCTTCAGCGGAGAAAGTGATGGAAATGAAAGGCGTGTTCTCCCTGACCTTCTTCTTACCAGACGAGAAGTCCGTCATAGAGAATGAAAAATCTATTTGTTCAGCCTTACAGGATGGGAAGAAGGTCTACGTCTTTACGAATTCTGACCTTCCGCGGCATCTTATCCTAAAGTACCAACCCTTCATCGATAAACATCAACTCCAACATACCGTTCTCGATGTCGAAAGTACGAAATATGGCTTCGCCTGCATCAAGAATGGGGAACTAACCGAGCCTTTTTCGGTCATCGTGGAGCGATGTGATACGTTCAACCATGGGCAGTACTCAGCCATCCATTCGCCCGCCAGAGATAATCTTAAAATCATGGCAGGAGCTGGAACCGGTAAGACACACGTGATGATTGATCGGATCATGTATCTAATCGAGTGCGAAGGCGTCGCCTTAAAAGACATAGTCATGATTACATTCACGAATGACTCGACGGATGAGATGCGTCGTCGGTTTCAGGACCGGATGCTGACAATGTTCTCGCTCACGCGCCGAAAGCGTTATCTCGAGCTCGCAGAGGACGTCAAGAACATGCAAATCAGCACGATTCACTCCTATTCGAAATCAATACTGACACATCTCGCTCACGAAATCGGCTTCGGGCTTGGAGTCAAAATCAGAAGCTACATTCATGTGAAGAATCAAATCATCGAACGCCTGACCGACGAATATATAGCGAATGATAAAACGAAGAGTGCCCTCAATGGATTGTTTGAAAGCGGATTGGATCACCATCGTATCACTAAGACCATCAGGAGGATCTGGGATGAGATGGAGAAGAAGGGGCTGACGCGTGAGGAAATCGAGTCTCTTGACTGGGGAGTCCCAGAGAAACGAATCCATGGTACATTGCATGATCTATTCCGCCACGTGTTTTCGCGATGCGAGGAGGAACTCGACCGTGTCAAGCGCCAAGATAATGCAATCGACATGGGCGACATGATTCGCAAGTTAAAGTGGTTCACGGACAACAAGAAGCTCAATCAACTCGAGTCGCAGAAATATCTGTTTGTAGATGAGTTCCAAGATAGTGACAACACTCAGATTGAGCTGGTTGCTAACTTGCACACTCAACTCGGTTATAGGATATTCGTAGTCGGCGACGTAAAACAATCCATCTATCGTTTCCGCGGAGCGGACTATACCTCCTTCGAGCGACTCGAGGAAAAAATGAATCAGAGCATCCCGAAGATACACCTGAATCAGAACTATCGTACGAACAGTAGTCTACTTGATCGACTGGATGAACTGTTCTCGCGTTGGGGGGATGATGGGGTAGGGATACTGCCTTATTCGGATCAGGATCGTCTAGTCGGGATGAAGCGTACGCGCTCAAAAGCAGAGGAATTCCAGGTCATCGAAGTAAATAGGTACGAAGGAAAGGCATCGATGGACCAGGCGATTCTTAAGCATACCCAGGATGGAATCCGGGATATCTCGGAGTCTGATGACGAAAAAGTAGCCATACTGGTCCGTACGAATGGTCAGGCGGAAGAAATCACGAGACTTTTTGAAGAGAATGGGTTACCCGTCAAGCAGAATTTGGATGGTACGTTCTACCGGTCACATGCGGTCATGCATTTCAAAGCACTTTTGGAGGCGCTAATGTACCCGAGTGAGGCAGTCCATCTCGTCACCGCGCTCGAAACACCTTATTTCCACTATAAAATCCCATCTCGACTACTGGTTCGTTATGAAGGGGATGGCAAGTCGATTGCACGCTATATCGAAGAACGAATCGGAGATGATTTTTCTCGATACCTGAAGGATATGCGTCGACTTCCGTTGATGGCTGTGGTCCAACGCATCATCTCGGAGAAGGGGCTGATGATAAACCTCGAATCATACTACGAGAGAATCACGGGGAGCTCTGAGATTGCAGCCATCAAGGTAAGGCAGTACGAACTTGACCTAGCGCACCTCATGAACATACTTCATCAGCAATTCGGTCCAGACACCAGCACTCTCTGGACGGTTCATCAATGGCTCACTTTACAAGTACGAGTGAATACGAGTGAGAATAAGCCGATGGACACGACGAGCAAGGGGCAGCTCGAAATCACTACTATCCATCGCTCGAAAGGTCTAGAGTATCACACGGTGATCCTTCCTAAACTTGACTTTCCTTTCGCGAAGCAACGAAGTCTCTTTCTCATCGAGGAAGAAGTAACGGATGAAAAAAGAACTCGTCGCGTCGGTTGGAATTTCTCTGCGGAAGAACGAGATGGAAAGAGCAGTCACTATGACGACCTTGAAACGTCAGAAATGGATGAAATCATCAAGGAGGAGACAAGGCTCCTCTATGTCGCCATGACCCGGGCGAAGCAAAAAATCACATTCATACGGTCTGGCGTCAGAGAGAACACATGGAGTGGATTATTACAAATAGCAATCGGAGGTATGGAAGATGAGCGTTAAGGTCTACACTTACGACGATCCTAAGAAATGGCGCTCCCATCCGCGTTACGGAGAAATTCAGGGAGCTATCCATGTCTGTGCGACGAAGAACGTGGCCGATGGGATACGCGAGGCATACCAAAAAGACGAATCGTTCCGCAGGATCTATACGATAAGGGAAATCATATCCGCAATGCAACCGGACTGGAGCTCGGCGGAGACCCAACTACAGCAGTACCTGAAGTTATCGAAAATATTGAAAAAGCACGTCGCACGTGAGGCGGACGAGAGCATAAAGGAATCCTTCCGTAAGAACAAAAAGGACATCCTCGATACCTTACGATTACTCACCTATTCGGGTGTCGGCCCCTCGGACCTTGCTTCTGTCACGAGGGGAAGGGATGATCTTTCCACGAAAGAACGGATGTTGATTAACATATGGCGAGAGCTCGAAGAAGAGGACTCGTCTTATATGATGCTTCGCAAGGAGATGCGGTCGGGATGGGAACCATCTCGGTTGCTAAGAGCAATCAGCAAACTTGAAGGAGCTAGCGAAGAGTCTTTCGACTTTGACGAGAAGAAGCTCGTCCTGCATGGATTCTACTTCATCACCCCCGAGCAGCAGCGTTTTCTTGAATGTATAAGAAGAGGGGGGTTGGAAATCATCTTCTTCAATCTATTCGACGAGCGTTATCCAGAGACGTTCGGATTCACCCGAGCCTTCATCACGGAACGTTATGGATGGTCTGATGACTGGGAAGTGGGCGCTACACATATGCAAGATGTGCGGGGGGCGGGAGACATTTTCTTGCGTGCCTATGAGGAAGGGAGCGCACCAACAAAGAAAGTAGATCGTGAGATTGTCGCGTACGAATCGTTTTTCGAATTTCTGAACAAAGTGATTGTTCCCAGATATCCAATCGGAAAAAAGCCGGGAGAAGACAAGGTCAATGCGCAAATCATTGCGACCAATGCCGACATGCTAAACGACATTCTTAGCCAATACTATCCGGACTTGGTTTCAGGTAATCGCAACTTGCTTCAATATCCCGTCGGCCAATTCCTTAGCAAAATCCATAGCATTCGGACCGCTGAGGGGGCCATGCTCGACGAAGATATCCTGATGGCCTTATTCACGAGCGGTTGGCTCCACGATAAAAAGAACGGTGAAAATGCGCGTGATTATACGGGACATTTGAGGAAGGTGCTGCCTTATTTCGATGGGTGCAGGACGTTGGATGAATGGAAGAAGCGTTCCACTGAATTGATGGAATTGTATGAGGTGGTGTTATCTCCTTACGAGAAACCGTATGAAGGACGTCTACTCAAGAGCATGCGTAGTCCGTTCGTCCGAATCTCTCAGTTCTCACTCGAACATCAGGAGATGAAGATGATTCAGTCCTTCGTGGAACAGGTGGACTCCATATCGAAGGAACTCTTTCGCATAGAAAAGGAAGAAGAACGAATCGGACAGCATTTCAAGAAGGTCTTCGAGATGATGTCCGAACATGATCCTAGTGAATACATCGACCTCGAGGAAGAAGAGGTGCGCGTACTCGAGAAGCTGAGTGATAGGCTCGGTCGAATCGAGGACGATACGTACTTTCTTTATGAGGATGTCAGTGAGGCGGTCAACCTCTACCTCAGTGGCAAGCTTGATTCACAGGACTCCAAGATGATCAAGCCTTTCATCGAAGTGGATGGAGAGGCGTTCAAGGAAGGGAAGGAATACTATGTCACAGGACTTGACGAGTTGGGCCTTCCGTTAGGTGAATTTTCACTCCCATGGCCATTCCAGCCAGAGACCTATGAGGCATTGTCCGAACGACATCATGTTTTAGAGCTTGATACTCTCCGGAACAAATCAATCAAACACATATCACGATATCTCTTTTATATCACGCTCCAGTTCCTTGAGCCCAAGCATACGGAGTTGTCCTTCATGCGTAATTATCTCGACAAGAAGGACTTGGATCCAGCGCTTTACGTAAAGCAGCTCGGATTGGATGTCGTCTTCCCAGGAACATCCTCTCTCTCGAAGGAAGATCATACGATACGCGAGAATGCCTACGATTTCGAACATGAGATGAAAGAAAGTAGGGATGGGTTCGAAGGATTGACACACTTCGATTTCTTGATGGAGTTTGTCTCATGTGAAAGACGATTCTATTATGGATACGTCCTCTCTAGATTTCCGACCTTTAGCACTGATTTTCATCAACAATTTCAATTTACGGACTTGCTCCGTGTCGTCAAGCGTACAGCGAGCCAAGATGATGAACGGACGGTCCAGGAAGTCGGAGCACTTTTCCCTGGATGGACCGATTACCGGAAGAACATGATTGCGAAAAAGTATATCCTTCGCAAGGGAGTCGGTAGGAGGGGAGAAAGGTTGATCGTCGACGGTGTAAGCATCAACGATGCCCGTCAAGATTTGCAACTACCTGGCATGACGATGAATAAACGAGAAGAATTGAGAAACAAAACAGAGAGGGACAAGGATGGAGTTGTAAAGATAATTGCAACACGGCTGAACTCGGATTTAGAGTTCAAGCCGAAACCATCAAAATTATGCACGTATTGTCCGTACCAAGACATCTGCCAAGAGGCGAAACCGTCCATATGAGGGGGGACAGTGAGATGAGCGATTTTTGGGGAAATGTAGAGAGAAAGTGGAGGACGGAGGACTTAATGGGATGCTCCGTAGAAGAGACCGATTCGAATGATACAACGCAAACAATCATGGATGATGAGGAAGTATTTATGAGAGGACTTACGGGTGGCCTGAAAACATTAGTACTACTGAAAAAGGCGAAGAAAAGGGCATTGAACAATGAGAACGAAAAAGTCATTATCTTCACGTACGGTTCTTCCTTTGGGAACGGAGTAAGAATCACGATGAATCGATATAATCTCAGCAACCTCAGTGTGAGTGCGTTCCATTCTTGGATAGCGGAGTTGTATAAACAGACTTTTAGAGAACAATATAAACTGATTACGGATGATGAAAAAAGAAGTCTTATAAAACACGCAATCTCCTTTACGGAAATCAATGAACAGTTCACGACGAGTGAGGAGTATATCGACTTTCTCGAGAAGGAATTCGCCTTCATCAAAAACATGAGGATACGAACGATGCCTGAGTACGCCTCCGTGTGCCGAGATTGGGAAAATTCGAAGGCACCGAGCATTGACAAGGATAAGAGATTGATATTCGCAGCTTTCAGGAACTATGAGATTTTGAAGAAAACGAACTCTGACTATGAAGATTTTGTCCATAGACTTTTGGAGCGTAAAGATCATATTTCGGAAAATATGAAGTTTGATCATATATTCATCGATGAGGCGGAAGATTTTCAAATCAATGAGATTCTCCTACTAAAAAAATATGCTAGAAAGACCATTACGATTGCAGGTGATAAGAGCCTTGGAATCAATGACACTACATTTAGTTGGAATGCAGTGGGGTTGAGCACCCAAGGAAAACGTATGAAGATTCTTATGCAATCTTACCGTTCTACGAAGCAAATCATGGAATTAGCTATCAGCCTCCAAAGACATGACCCCATCACAAAAGACGAAGAATACGTCCTGCCGGTCCTGCCGGAACGAACTGGTTCTAAGCCAGTCCTTAGAAAATTCGATGATGAGGAACGTCATGACGAGTTCATCATCGCGATGGTCAATGAAATTATAGTGAATTCACCGGCAGCGACCGTAGGTATCTTATACCGCTCCTCTAGGAAATGGAGACATCGACTGGGCAAGGCATTGGAAAGGAAGAAGATTCCCTATACGGACGTTCAAGCGAAGGAGGATTTTAATCCATTCTCTCCTGGCGTCAAGCTCAGCAGCTTCCATTCTTCTAAGGGACTCGAATTTGATGTTGTTCTTCTTATAGATTTGCTCGAGCCGACAGCTCTTCCGACGGAAGAAGGTACGTCCGGATTTTGGGACGTCGAACGGAGACTTCTATACGTCGCAATGACACGTGCAAAATCTCTTCTTTATATGTTGACCTACGAGAAAGAAAATCGTCTACTGCTGGAATTGGACGATTCGTTATACGACATTCAATAAAGCCGAAAGCTTGACTTACCTTGCCGTAGAAGTAGATGACGGACGATTCAAAATCCTTCGATTATTAATCTCTAGGGATGATTAAATTTTTAAATCGAGATAAGACATTCATCGATTTTATATATCGCTATAAAATCGATGAATGTCTTTTTTTGGTGTATATGAAAAGCAAGCGCACAGAAATTTTATAAGAGTCGAAGGTATCTGGATGACATCACTGATTTTAAAAATGAATTTGAAAATCGGAGGATTTTGTTTTTTACGTTGAGGAACTCTTCTTTTTAGGGGAAAATTCTGTTTGAAAATTCTCCAGGAATACATTTGATGGTCTTGGTACGATTGGGTTATCAAATCTAGGAGGATGATTACAATGGCATCTATTCACAAGGGTAGAGTAGTAGAAGTTCAGAAGGTGGTTCATAGAACTAGTCACTGTGTTACTGGAATTTCCCAAAAAGATCAATCGATGTATAACAAATTACCCGGGGGTAATGGAACGTACGTTATCGATTCTGAATACCATGGGACGAATGTTGATATAAGTATATTCATTTACGACTATGAAGAGGTAGTTACATGGAATATTCGACAATTTATTCTAGCACAAAATAATGCTAAAAAAATATCGAAGAAGCTTTTGGATTACGTCATCGAAAAAAACGATGGAATAAAGGTGACGGTGAAATTCGATGGAAATAAAGGGTTCCACATCGATTTCAATCAATTGGACGTCGTGCCTCCCAAACAGAAAAAAAGAAAATAACCTCTCAAGTCGATGGACTCTAGGACGTGAGAATCCATCGACTTGAGGCTCCTTTCGCTAAAAGATGATAATAATAAAGATGTGGAATTTGGAATCAGATTTTTTTTGTTACGTTTTACATTTTATAAACATTGTTCGTTTCATACGTTTTTAAGTCTAGAGTAAAGGATGATGAGGCATGACGAGTACCAAAAAAATAATAGAACACTATGGATTGGTCGAGGATATAGGGATTGATTCCGAAATTGATCTTTACCGAAAAAGACTCAAGACGATCCAAAAAACACTGTCTTTAAAGGATGACGAACAAGTGCTGTTAGTTTCTAGCTGGCTGCTAAGTTCTCACCCGAAAGATACAACTTTAAAGACCCTTACAGTGAAGAGCAGAAGTAAGCATGATTACGAGAGTGATTTATCGACTCTATACGAACTACAGTATGGTTACTTCGAGAAAGAGTTACAACAAGAGCTTTACGAAGAGGCGATTAAGACTCATTTCAGTATGTCTGATGTAGATATCAAAATGAAGGAGGACAGATATAAGTATTCGATTCAGCTGATAAATGATGACGAATATGATTCTCGGCCGCTGTTTGATATAGAAAAACTATTGGGAAGAATAAAAGAGCATAACGAACAATTGAACGGCTATATAGATGATACTCTTGTTTTTCTGCGAGATAGATCGAATGTGCTGTCTTATACGGACTTTAATACAATCGTTGATGTGGAGATGAGCTACTACGAAGAAATCAAAAAAAACTACTCGTATCCATACGAACAGGATAAAAACCCTTATTTGAGCGCATTTCATTTCATCAGAAGAAATTATATCCATTCATATCATACACTCGATCTTCCGGAAGAATCGTATTTCGTCGGCCTACATGTTCGCCCGATTTCTATGACTCCAAAAAATAGTTATAGTATGAAAGATTTAGCAGTTGTGTTGGCACAACTGTCCGATGAATCCGAAGTTAGGGATGAAGATATACAAAAGGCATATGACAGACTCAAAAAGTTCTTTCAAAAATACTCCTCTTTTAAAAGGGAAAGTTATCCGGATATTTATGGACCGCTTGCTCAATATCTGTTTTTGAGAAGAAAAAATACTAGTATGGATGATAAAGATAGTAAATTTATAATTTCAAGGATTGAGTCAATCCTAAGAATCGTCATCTCTGGTGAAATAGATAAGATTGATGTTATTTTCAAATATACTAAATTCATCAATGAAGAATTTTATAGAATCATTGGTGTTAATTCTCTGGCATATCAAGAAACGATGCTGAATTATTGGTTCCATACAATCGTCAACATATACTATAGGACACTTGGCTTATCGTCTGAAATCGTGTATATGGAGCGACCTTGAATAGAACATTTCAATCATTCATGTTCACGTTCGTTAAGAACGATGTTGTTAACGGATTGTGACGCATCAGATTTTTAGAGTCGCTCTCTATAGGGTATTCAAGTAGCTGATTAAATAAAAAGGAGTCTTTTTTAAGACTCCTTTGCCATTTAGATTTGCTCATAAGGTTTATATCGAATATTATAACTATCCTTGGACTTGAAGGATTCAAAAAATATCTTACGTGTAAGGAGTTTAATCCATGAATTCTTGAGTCGCCCCATGGAAGTTTTTTGACTAATTTTCTTAATTCGACAATACGCTGAAAGAGATTAAGAATTGAGTTCTTCATAAAGCTCTGCTGCTGAATTGATGTCATACAGAGCATACCCGAGTCCATCCAAGTAAGCTGTTTTATAGAGATGCACGAATGTGGTAGCGACTTCGTTCGCGACGTCTAAATCGGGAGTGTCATAAAGTTTGATTGATGTATTTCCAGTATTGTGAACAACATAGTACATATCAAGATCTTTAATATGACGAACCTCGATGATGGGGAGTTCCGTGTTCTTTTCGTTCGTATTGTTCAGATATTTATTGCCAAAGTTGAAATCCATATCTTCAGTCTCCTCTTTTTGTAACGACACTCCATAAGATAGTAATCGTCGATGAATTAAAGCATAAAGTATTTCTATTTTTTATTGACTAAATTTGACTTCATCATTACAAAATGAAATCGACGGATAATACGTCTAGCTGATTGAACCTTCGGTTTTCTAACTTTCTGAAATGATGATACATTAAAACCATGTCCTCAATAATTATTTCAATGAAAATATATCATTCAAAAAAACTTCTAGAATAAGATGGACGACGTTGTGGCGAAGTCCATCTTTTCATTAGACGAGCATGCCTTGGATGGACGAGAGGGTCTCGTCGTATTCCGGAGGTAATTGTGGATGCGTGAATCGCTGTGCGGGAGGACCGTATCTCTTAGCGGCGTGTGTGACCACTACGTTTAAAGAAATAAGTTCAGGGTGTCGGGCGGAAATGACTGCCTCTACATAGCGAATCAAAGGCATACGGACGCCCATGTAGCGATTTCTTGGATAGTTGATATCCTCTTGTAAGATGAGCCAATAAAGTAGGGTATTGAACTGTAGTCCATCGAGTACTCGGTGTTTAATGCGGAAAGGGGAGTCGAGAAGGTTGATGTTATCGAGACCTTCCGTACTCATACCGCGTAGTGCAAGGTGCATGGAATCAGCGTTTCGTTCGTCTTGTAGGCAATAATCATGGATGGCTCGGACCATCTCGGCATGTGAAGGATGATATCCATCCAAGCTGAGACGATAGTCGCCTACGACCCGTCCTACTCGATTACCCGGATACTCCAGAACTAGACCTGGAACTACATGACTAAGGTCATGGAAATTCGAATGGTGAGCAGTGTTTTGCATCTGATTGTAAAGATTTCTCATAAAATTTGTGTTCTCGATGAATGGCAAGTGTTCATCATCCTTTCTTCCATCTCGTATGTGTTGTGTGAGTTAAATTATACATACCATCCTGAAATTTTGATTTCCATTTTTTTAATTTTAAGTCAGTCATTTTCTTACAAAAGACTGAACATGATTGGAAAATAATCCAATCCTCCCACAACGAACCATGACCGCCAGTTCAAATGATCATCTTTCAAAAGTTCATAATTTTACGTTCCCTTATGAGTAACCTGGTGTTTTATGTTCCTTTGGAAAACGAGTTAATGGTAATTGTGTCTACTGAGAGGTGTCGAATTGAAAATCTCTTCTCTAATCAATCAAATATAGACCAGGTACTTTTTTTTGATAGCTATATGGAAAATAAATCTATATAATCCTTTTATAAGCATAAAGATAGAGTGATTTTTAAATTATAAGGATTAAATAGGTATTAATTTCATTGTATTCAATGTCGGTTTTTGTCGATTTACGGACGAAGCGGAATGAATCGGAAGGAGCATTGGATGAACGACACAATCGAGACGATTCTCTTGGAACATCTCATGAGAGAGGATGAAATCAGTGGTGAGGAGGCGCTCATTTTACAAGAGGCGGAAAAACGATTCTATGAGGGCCTGATTATCGATGGGGAAACGATTTTAGATGATATGAATAGACCAGTGAGACGGAGTGGGATAAGGCTCTGGGGCGTTCTCAAGAAAATAGGATATGAGGAACTACCCCACGGCATCCAAGTCGATTTCCGTAGAGACGGGGAGAACATAATCGCACGCGTGGTACTCCAGTGTCGATACGCGACAAGGGAGAGAGGACGTCGTCCTTCGAAGGACGACTTGGCAAGACATGCTCACCTATTAGACGCTCCATTCATAAAAGGGGACGAGTTCAGTTATGTTTCGGACTTGGGAATGGAAAATCCCGAATTATTGAGAGAACTAATCAGATATGAGAAAAGTAAGAAGGTGGAACTCGTCTATACGCATGTCTCTAACGCTACCGAAAGGACGTCAGATCAAGAACTGTCGGATGTACTGCGTAGTGCGATTGAAAAAATCATGCCGAGTTACGAGGCGATACTCGAGGTCGCTCCGACTCTTCTCGAGGAGCGGTTACCAGCCGAAGTAAAAAATCTTGAAGGGGGAAAAGCAGTGCATCCGAAGAACATGATTCTACAGGGGCCGCCGGGTACCGGGAAGACATATCATACGGTCCTATATGCCGTCGCCATCATCGAAGGAAAGACGATGGATGAAATCAAGACGGAGGGCTACGCAGAAGTAAAAAGAAGATATGCGACATATCGGGACGAGAATCGAATCGCCTTCACGACCTTCCACCAGTCCTATGGCTACGAGGAGTTCATCGAAGGTATCAAGCCGGTGGTGACGGCAGGTTCGAACGAGGTCGGGTTCAACATCGAGTCGGGCATCTTCAAGGAGTTCTGTGATCTTGCTGCTGCCGACCATCGCTTCGGAGGACATGACGTCTCGATTGACGCCGATGCACGTATATGGAAGGTCTCCTTAGGCGGAGCAGGCGAACATCCTCTCAAGAAATCATGCTTCGAAGGTGGGATGATGCGAATCGGTTGGGATGGATTCGGTGAGAATCCGTTCAAGGGTTCATCTTCCATGAACCCATCCGAGCGTAGCATCCTGAATTATTTCTACGAGACGATGGAAGTGGGCGATATCATCCTCTCGTTGAAGGACGAACATCGTATCGATGGTATCGGCATCATCGATGGGGATGCCGAGTGGTTAGAAGATGAAGCGCGATACAAGCGTAGCCGTAAGGTGAACTGGCTAGCTAAGAACATATCACTCGACATCTACGAAATGAACTTGCGGAAAAAATTGACGCAGAAGACCGTCTATCCCTTGGATCGTCTATCCGTATCCCAAGTCGAGCGCATGCTCGAAGAGGAATCCGGAATCCGGGAAGTGGACAATCAGAGCGAGAGACCATACGTGTTCATCGTCGATGAAATCAACCGTGGGAACATCTCGAAAATTCTTGGGGAGCTCATCACGTTGATTGAGCCCTCGAAACGCCTGGGTGAGGTCGAGGAGACACTCGTCAAGCTCCCTTATTCAAAGAAGGAATTCGGAGTCCCGAATAACATCTACATCATCGGGACGATGAACACGGCGGATCGTTCCATCGCGTTGATGGACACCGCGTTACGGAGAAGATTCCGATTCATTGAGATGTCTCCTGATCCTTCAATACTCCAGGGCGTCTCCGTCGGAGGAGTCGACCTGGAGTGCCTGCTCGACGTCATGAACCGTCGGATTGAGGCGTTGTATGATCGGGATCATATGATAGGGCATGCGTATTTCACTGGACTGTCATCAGACGATGATGTAGATGCGCTTAAGGAAATCTTCCTCAAGTCAATCATTCCGCTTCTGCAGGAGTACTTCTTCGATGATCATGAGAAAATCAGGGCAGTGCTTGGTGACGACCAACGGAAGAGCGGACCACAAATTTTGATGGAACGTCCCGATTCGTCTCAGCTGTTCGGTTCGTCCATCTACAATATGGACTTCGAGAAAACGTATCGCATCAACTCCGAGGCGCTCGACCATCGAGAAGTATATGAAGCGATTTATGCAGGTCATCATGCGAAAGTCTGATGTCATCGAGGTGATGGAGTATGAAGCCATCGTATACAAAGGGCCGGGACGGAAAGTCGACAAGGATACGTTCGAGGAACTCGAGGAGCTCATGCTCGAACTGTCTTCGGAAGGAAGGGACGGACTAGATTTCCTGTCTCTGTCATCACGCAAGGGTATCGGCAAGGTCATCCGGGCAAGGAACTACGTCGGCGTCCTGCAGATGCCTAGTGGCCGACAGCTCCAAATCCTTCCGAAAATCCATGCGACGAAGGTCGACTCAAGGGCTGCCATGCTCAAGATGTTGAAGACGATGCGTGAGTTCCCGAGTAAGTCGTTCGACGCTACGAATCTCGGAAGCTCAAAAATGTCTATGTTCGAAATCTATATCAAGCTCTTTCTGAAGGAGGTGTCCCTCCTGGTCAGGAAAGGTCTGAAATCAGATTATCGTCAGCTTGAGGAGAACGTGCGTTTCTACAAAGGGAAAATGAACTTCGCGCGTCAACTCACAATCAATCACGTGCATAAAGAAAGGTTCTTCGTCACATACGACGAGTACGGAATCGATTGCGCCGAGAATCGAATTTTGAAGAAGGCTTTACTGAAAATTATTGGCGTTGCGACGGATGCGAAGAATCGAAAAGAGGCGAGAAGGTTATTGGAATACTTCGAGGGAGCGACCGAGAGCAACGCGGTGGCGAAAGACTTCGCCAGCATCTTCGATAGCCGGAAGAACGGACATTATCAGATTCCGTTAGGATGGGCGAGACTGCTCTTGAACGACTCCAACGTATCCAACACCACTGGTAATTTGAATACGCAGTCCCTGCTGTTCTCCATGAATCAACTGTTCGAGAGTTACGTTGGAAAAATAATCGAGTATCACCTCGGGGAGAGGTGGGAGATATCCCTGAAAGGACCCATCGAATATCTATTCGAAAGTGGTTCGTTCAGACTCATCCCTGACATAGTAGTGAAGTATCAAGACAAGAGGGATGGGAGAAAGAGAACGCGAATCATCGATACGAAATGGAAGGTCCTTGATCATAAAAATTCTAATTTTGGGATTTCCTCGAGCGACATGTATCAAATGTTCGCGTACGCTAAGAAATACTCTTGCGAACAGGTCGTGATGATTTATCCGCTCGTGGAGAGCCTCCCTGATGGTATAAGGGATGTCAAATATACTGACGGTGATGTCACCGTGCATATCTATCTGTTCGATTGCGTGAATGGAGAAGAGGACTTGGTCTGCTTCCTCGAAGGCCTGGATTCATAGAGGTGAGCACTGAGGTGGGATGATGGAATCAACGAAATGAGACGGGGGAGAAGGATATGTCCGATAGTTTATTAATAGTGTCACAAGATATCCTCAAAAAGATCGAACGAGGCACAGAGCATACGAATACCTTAAAAGACGTTCTCCTTGAAGAGATGCAAGCTCTCTACGCAGATGCTGCCATGGAAAAGTATGAACAAATCAAGTTGTTCTTGGAGCGTACGGATGATAATCATCGCGAGATAGCGGAAGGGAAACTGGAAGGACGTTCGAGCGAGGCATGGCTCAAAGGACGGCTCACGACAGGAGAGAAGTCGTTCCCTGGTTTGATCGAAGGCCTCATCGATGGATTACAGGCCATACCTGGGGGAGGAGCAGGAAGCGAAGGGCTCGACGTGACGAACTCATTCGACCTCGGCATCATGTCCCGACGTATCAAACAGGACATAGAACTCAGAACGTTCTCCGATGTCCTATCCATCGACGTTGTATTAGATGAAGCAGATGAATCAGGTGTGGCTTCATATGAGGGATATACTCGCCTGAAGGATGCGATGAAGTCCGACCTGAACTCTGAAGAAGATCGAGAGATGAAGGAACTGCTGACGGTAAGTGCGCTGAAGCTCATCCATGATACTGATGCTAACTCCGTCCTCAAAAAACTGAATCACGTACAGACTTCGTTCGTCGTCGATGCCGTATATACTTCCGCTAAGGTCGCATACAAGGTCGCGGACAACTCACTGACGAGCGAGGAGGCTGTTGACTTCCTGGTCGACCGTGGCGTCGCTCGTCTCGAATCGCTCGTCCAGGTCACATGTACGAACATCGGTGGAAAGGTCGGCACTCAGATAGGTCGCGTGATTGGCGGTGTATTAGGACCTGCTGGAAGTACCCTTGGAGGTGCGGTAGGGGGGACCATCGGGAAGCTGGTGGGGAAAAAAGTTGGTCATGTCATCATCGAGGGTACGAAGAAGCTCATCCCTGCCGTAAAAAGGGGAATAAATCGCTTAGTAGGGGCGACGGCAAGCACAATAAAAGAAGGTTTGAAGAGCATGTTCTCCAGAATTTTTTGACAATACAATCTTTCCGAGGAGGTATTACATATGAAGGCTATAAAATTTAACTTACTACTGGACGGCAAAATCATTCGGTCTCTCGATGAGGTGAAGGATAACTTCAACATAGATGACATCTATGACTTGTACAACAAACGAATTCTACACAAATGGTTGAGACTTCAGAACGAACATGCCATCGCTGATGAACTCGACCTAGTAGACATGAATGATTCGAAGCTTGCAATCGAGAGGATTCTCTCATTATTCGGATATGAACCAAGTCAGATGCAAACGGAGGTTTATGCCCATATATACGACCTCACCCGTCGCGATGAGGTTGAAAAATCTCATGATGAAAACAAGCTGTACACTATGGTTATTGAGGACTATCACAAAAACTATCTCTACCTGAAAAAAGCATTGCACGGTTTTGGACTCGTGAAAGACAAAGATGACATAGGATATAGTTTCAGGCACGAGGAACTTGAGGGAGCTTATTTAGAAGGTGTTGAGGAAATCGCTACGTTCTCGTCGATGATAGAAAAAAAACTCTCGTTATTTAATTTAATTAACCGGAAAGATATAAGAGAAAAACAAGATGAATTTTCTCAGGTACGTCACTCTTATCTTTCTGGAGATGCACTCACTTCTAATCGAGACTATTCGTATGGAGCCATCAAGGCAACAGTGGACGAAATTGGAGCAAATTATCTTGAACTCCTGCGACTAGATATCTTCAATTTCTTCAATGAATTCATCCATGAGAGTCCAATCGTCATCATGTCCTGCCTGATGAATCCTGAAATTCGTAAACTGATGTTAGAAAATGAAATCATCGCAACTACACTAAGTAAGTCCTACAATCATTCTACGATGATTGACAATCTCGAACCTTATCTCCAGCGCCATCAGGGAGATACGGAAGGGATGTGGAAGTATCTAGGGAATACGGATAAGAAATATCTCGTCTTAAACATGACTGTCGGAAAGTCCCGGGTTGGAGAACAGTCGGACCTGAAGAAAGACTTCGGTCATCCTGAGATTAACGGGAACTATCTGATTTTGAGTGGCCTCACTTTCAAGAGTGCTTCAACTGGACAATCAGTCTATTATCTGGAGGTATAAGTTATGAAGAATATGATTTTAGAAATCGATGCATATGTGGGTGCTCTAAGACCCATCATCTACATTCCTCATAATGACTTCACGAGTGTCGAGCGTATGATTGAAGAGGTTGCTAATAAAGGATTCGATATCGTAGAGTTCAATCATGGTTATGGATACGTGGATTTTCGGACTAAGCTTCCGAAAACCAGTTGTTCCCTTAGTGAGTTTTTACGTTATGCCGACGACTTAAGTGACAACCCAAGATTTTTGGTCTTGAAGGACGTCCATAGAGAGCTCGGAGATCCAGAGGTACAAGCCCTGTTGAAGAGCATCGCGATAAAAAATCTTTATAAAGAAGACTTTTATTGTACGATATTCATCCTGAGCACAAGTCTCGTAGTTCCTTCAGAGCTAGAATCGCTCATGACTATTTTAGAAATCGAAGCACCTGATACATCTGATATACAGGCACTCATCAAGAATTTTTCGGAGGTACAGGACATTAGTATCGAACAATCAATCATCGATGAGATGACGTTGTCCTTCAAAGGGATGAGTGAATTCGAGATTTATCAAATCCTGAATCTGGCATACCAGTCGAACGGCGAGATAACGGCGGAGGACAAGGTATTGATTCTTCGTGAGAAGGAACAGTTCGTCAAAAAGTCCGGTATGCTCGAAATCATCAACTTCGAGGAGGACATCAACGACATCGGAGGACTCGAGAACTTAAAAGTCTGGCTAAGGCGCAAGGGGCGCATCTTCAACAATCTTGATCAGGCGATGAAGGCGGGTGTGGACATCCCGAAAGGGCTCATGATGGTAGGCATGCCTGGGTGTGGTAAGAGTCTTGCCGCAAAAGCGACTGCTAAGCTTTTCAACGTCCCGTTGTTACGCTTAGACATCGGTAAGCTGTTCGGTAAGTACATCGGGGAGAGCGAAGACAACATGAGGCGGGCACTGAGGACCGCTGAGGCAGTCAGTCCGTGCATTCTCTGGGTGGATGAGATTGAGAAGGCGTTCTCCGGGATAGGTGAGTCTGGTGGCGGTAATAGCGTCACGACGCGCTTGTTCGGGACGTTCCTGACGTGGATGCAAGAGAAGGAGTCGACTGTCTTCGTGGTAGCTACAGCGAACGACATCTCATCCTTACCACCTGAACTCCTGCGTAAGGGACGTTTCGACGAACTCTTCTCGGTCAATCTCCCGAACAAGGAGGAAAGGAGGCGGATTGTCGACATCCATCTGACGAAAAGGAATAAGAACAACCTAGACATCGATACAATCAAAATCGTTAAGGTGACCGAAGGATTCAACGGGGCGGATCTAGAGTCCGTCGTGAAGGAGGCGATAGAAAATCTTTACCTGGAGGGGCGCGATGTACTCAGGACAGAAGATCTTCTAGATGTAATAAAAGAGACGAAGGGAATATCGACCTCCTTAAAGGACAAAATAGAGCAAATCAAAACGAGCTTAGAAAAGTTCGACATCAAGCCGGCCAGCATTCAGGACGCGATATAAAGGTCTCGTGCGGAAAACCTGGAATGTAAATTCCGTACATTCTTTATCATAAAGCACGAACGATTCTTTACAGGGTCATCGAAATGACCAATATTTCACCTAGTCATATCGGTGGAAAAATTAGGAGGTCATGATGGAGGAAAGATTGATCGAGCAGTTACTTCGGTCACCGGAGAACGAATATATCGACTTCAAGAAGACGATATACCGTAGACCGTCGTACCCGAACCTGCTTTTGGACGTGATGTCGATGGCGAACAGCGCGTACGAAGGAAACCGTTACATCGTCATGGGCGTCAAACAATTTCGTGATGGAGTGACCGATGTGCATGGAATCAACGAAGAGGAGAAAGAAGACTCATCTACGTTCCAGCAGTTGATATTCGAGAATATAGAGCCATATATCTCGATCGAACTTCACTATGTCAATGTCGATAAGAAGACGATTGCTGTTCTGGAGTTGAAAAATCCGAAGGAACAACCTTACATGATGAGGAAGAAGTTCAACAATCTTCATGAAGGACTCTGTTATGTCCGTAGAGGTTCTCAGCAGGGGCATGCGATGAGACAAGATTTCATCCGTTTCGCGACGAGAAAGGAAAATTTTGAATTGTCGATTGTGGACGGATATTTACGTGCTTTAAACGATCGACAGGATTTTTCGTCCCTGAAGTGTAGAATCAGGAATCTTACTTCTTTTCCAGTCATGATTACTGATGGATATCTTGAAGTTCTTGACTCCAAAAAGGTTTTGTCGAAAATGATGCTATATGGATTTGAAGAAGATGTGATTGGTGCCGACTTTAGGATGGAACTTCGTCCGATGTCGGAGAAGTATGGGGACTTGCACTTCAGCTTTGGTTCTTCGGATGTCGTGAGGATGCGGATGGATGAATCAGGAATCCTGAATTCAGGAATTCGTCTGAGAGTCGTGCTGATCGACTCTTCCGAGAATACATATGCAGCTATCCATGAAGAACCTTTTGTATCGGTACGAGGGGAGTTCCTATGGAAGGTACGCTAATCACCAAGTTTTTGGAATGAGAGTACGTTTCATGAATACTCTAAAAGACGGCTGGACTTTCTACATATACAAAGACGTAAAGGGAAATAACGAAAAACGGATTTGTTGACATACCATAAGGCGGACGAGAAACGGCCCATTCGACTCATATCGATGGGCCGTTTTTCTCATTCGCTTTCAGCTCGTATGCTCATCTTCTCTTTTGATACGAAGGATTCGTCGCTGGAAGCATCGAGTGTGAAGCAAAGAAAGCCCAATAAAAGATGAAGGATTATGGATTCGATAAACGACAGGGACGTGAGAATGAAGATTTCTATGATACCAATCTCATTCGCTAAACTGATGGAATTAAGGACGATGAATAAAATGAAATGGATGATGAATGCAATTTTGTTCACTTCATGTGAATCCTTTCTTGATGCAAGTATGTATACATTTCGACGTCGAATCGCTCTTCCTCACGAATCACCTAATGGCAAGCAATAGATGGGCGTGTCTTAGGTGCGAATCTTCATCTCGCATGTAGTTGTGATGCGATGATGAGGAAGTACTCATGTGGCGAAGAGTCAATTGGTGACGTTGAAAATCGATTCCCTCTATATATACAAGTTCTGTCGAGTTCCCTGAATCATCCGTCGTCCGAAAAGATAATGGAATTCTCTCACGTAAGGCCATGAACATGATGATTTCCATCTGATCCATGATAGAGACGGAAGAGTCGTCTCGAAGTCCAGTGCTCTCGTCCAATGACAGACGGACTACTGGATTCATGATGTTCGGGGACGTAGGGTGGGCGATTTCGTTTTGAAGATGCTGCATGATGAACCTCCTTATAATAAGAACGTATGTTCATATTATGGTACATAGGAATGATTTCCGCAATCCCATTCAAGAAAATAACTTAAGACTACTTAAAATCAAAACTCGAGATGCTTGAAGAACGTCTTCCTCTTTTGATTCATCTTGAAGAAGGACGTAACGGGTGAATAGGATTTTCTGATAGGATGAAGTTGCCCTATACTATACATACCAAGACATACCAAGTATTTTTGACACATCAGTTAGGAGGAAAACGAGGATGTTGACGTTCAAGGAACGTATAGATAAACATGAGTATAAATTGAACGACACTGACGACCAAATCGTCGAGTACCTCCTTGAGCACATGGAGCAGGTCATGACGATGTCCATACAAGTACTGGCAGAAAACGTATACACCGCACCGAACACGATTGTGCGACTGTCACGTAAGTTAGGATATGATGGTTTTTCACATATGAAGAATGCAATCAAGGACGAGCAGGCGGATGATGGTGAGAAGGGAATGGATCATCTGAACAAGACGCGAGAACTGCTGGACCTCGACAAGATGGAGGGCGTTAACCATCTCATCATGCAAGCGCCCCGCGTTCTGATTTACGGCATCGGAGACTCTGCCATCTATTGCGAGTATCTGACGAATGGTTATAGGGTCGCCAATAAGAAATGTGAGTTCAACATGCATCGTCATAACACGTTATCCGAATTGGAGACGATGTCCCCGAAAGATTTATTGGTACTGGTCTCTGTCTCCGGAGAGAGCCCGCAAATCATCGAGCTGGCTAGACGTGCCAGGGAGCGAGATGTCAAGGTGGTCTCCATCACTGACTTCCAGAGGAACTCGCTACAACGCCTTGCGGATCATACACTCTATTTCTCTTCACCTCCGACGTTCCATCGTCAGTATAACGTGACGGATCCCACCCCGATTTTCTATCTGTTACGAAGTCTGCTCGAGGCCTACTGGAAGAAATATATGTGATGTGTATAAATACACATGAAAACCCTTACATTAATAATCTATGTGCAGAAAGGAGAAGATTCCGTCTTCTCCTTTTTTTGTTGCTACACTAATCTCATCAAGCCAATGCATGAATACGAGGAGGGGCGAAAGCCATGTTATTAAAGGAAAGCACATCCCTATCACTCTTACATGTCCACCAATCTTTTCGGACGAAGGATGAGGTCATCCGCTTCCTGATCCACCAGATGAAACAGGACGGGGTCATCGCATCAGAGACAGCATTTTATCAAGCGGTCATGGACCGTGAGGCATTGTCCCCTACCGGATTTGAGGGAGGACTCGCCATCCCTCACGGAAAGTCGGACACCGTCCTGAAGGCGTCATTCGCCGTCGCGACACTTGAGAAGCCCGTGTCCGACTGGGAAAGCCTTGATCCGGAGAATCGCGTCGAATTGGTCATTCTCCTCGCGATTCCGACGGCGGAGGCGGGGTCGACACATCTTGCTTTGTTGTCCGAGTTTGTCACGCGACTCACGGATGAATCTTACAAGAACCGTCTGCTGGAGGCGTCGACCCCTTCAGAACTAGAACGACGACTGGACCAAATCGACGTCGAAGAGGTGACGACGTCTCGGTCTGACGAGAACACTCCGCTGATTCTCGGTATAACAGCCTGTCCGGCAGGCATCGCGCACACATACATGGCGGCAGAGGCTCTCGTCAAAGCTGGACGAGAACTTGGCGTTGAAGTGAAGGTCGAAAAACAGGGAGCGAACGGTATCGAGGATCGTCACACGAAACGAGACATCGAACGAGCCGTCGCAATCATCTACGCTGTCGATGTCTCGGTGAAGGAGGAAGAACGCTTCGGGGGACTTCCGAAGGTGAAGACGTCAGTCGCCTCTCCGCTAAGGAACGCTCGCAAGCTACTCGAGACGGCAGTCGAGAAGGGTCGGACGCAGCGAGATGAACCCCACGAAACGAACCATTCCAATCATGATCGAGAGGAAGAGAAGGAGTCGTGGAGAACGGAGGTCAAGAACTCGCTGCTGACCGGTATCTCACATATCATCCCGATCATCGTTGCTGGTGGGATGACGCTCGCTGTCGCCGTATTCATCTCACAAATCTTTGACTTACAAGATCTCTATGCGGAAGAGGGCTCCTGGCTCTGGCTCTTACGTCAACTGGGAGGTTCGCTCCTCGGACAGTTGATGATCCCGATACTGGCCGCCTACATGGCGTACTCGATTGCGGACAAACCAGCTCTTGGGCCGGGCTTCGCGGCAGGTGTTGCTGCCAACCTGATAGGTAGTGGATTCCTCGGTGGGATGCTCGGTGGTCTCTTGGCAGGATATTTCCTGAAACTACTAAAGGCAAAGGTGAGGCCTCAAGGGACGTTCGCTGGATTCATCAGCTTTTGGGTCTATCCTGTCGTCGGGACGTTGTTCGTCGGAGCTGTCATGTTGTTCGTCGTGGGACGTCCGCTCGCAGCCCTGAACAATGGATTACTGGATTGGTTGAGTGGTCTGGAAGGTGCGAATGCGCTACTGCTCGGTGCAATCATCGGTGCTATGGTCTCCTTTGACCTGGGTGGTCCGATCAACAAGGCTGCCTATACGTTCTGCATCGGCGCGATGGCGAGTGGAAACTTTGTTCCGTATGCTGCCTTCGCCTCGGTGAAGATGGTCTCTGCTTTTTCAGTGACATTATCGACACGCATCGGCAAGGGGCTCTTCACCAAAGAAGAACAAGAAATCGGGAAACAGACGTGGCTACTTGGATTAGCTGGGATCACGGAAGGGGCCATCCCTTTCATGATCAATGACCCCTTACGTGTCATTCCGTCGTTAGTCGCAGGTTCAGCCGTCACAGGCGCCATCGTCGCCTATTTCGGAATCGGATTGAACGTTCCTGGGGCAGGTATATTCTCCCTTGCTTTGCTACAAGGACAATCGTTACTGCTCGGTGCGACCGTGTGGTTCGGGGCAGCCTTGATTGGAGCAGCCATCTCGACGTTCTTGTTGTTGTACACGAGAAAACAAAAAAAAGATAAGTTGTCGAAAGAGATAAAACGCGCTGCGTAAAGGAGAGAGTCGAATGAAACAAGTTCATGTTGTACCACATATGCATTGGGATCGAGAATGGTACTTCTCGACAGAAGAATCACGAATTCTACTCGTCAATAACTTGGAGGAAATCATGCATCGCCTGGAGACGGACGAAGATTATCCCTATTACGTCCTCGACGGACAAACGTCCATCCTAGAAGATTACCTTGCCGTGAGACCGGAGAATCGTGAACGAATCAAACGACTGGTCCAAGCGAACAAATTGATCATCGGTCCCTGGTACACGCAGACCGACGAGATGATCGTAGGCGGCGAGTCGATTGTTCGTAATCTTCTTTACGGAATCAAGGACTCGAAGGAGTTCGGTCCACACATGGAAATCGGTTACCTTCCCGACTCCTTCGGACAATCCGCTCAAATGCCGATGATACTGAACGGTTTTGGAATCACGCGCTCAATCTTCTGGCGTGGTACGTCGGAGCGACACGGGACCGACAAGACGGAGTTCTACTGGACATCCGATGATGGATCCAAGGTGCTCGTCCAGTTGATGCCTCTCGGCTATGCAATCGGAAAGTATCTCCCTACGGAAGAAGGCGCATTGAAGACGCGGATGGATAAGTACCTCCCTGTCCTTGATCGTGGAGCGACCGGTGACCACCTGCTGTTGCCGAATGGACATGACCAGATGCCGCTTCAGCAGAACATCACGGAGGTCATCACCCAGCTGCACCGACTCTATCCGGAACGTGAATTCTTCCTGAGCCGTTACGAGAACATATTCGAACAGCTTGAAAAACAGCTGCACCTGCCTACGATATCGGGGGAGTTCTTGGACGGGAAGTATATGCGCGTGCATCGGAGCATCTATTCGACACGGATGGATATCAAAACCATGAACACGATGATCGAGAACAAGCTGACGAATACACTCGAACCGTTGATGAGCCTGGCATACAAGGTAGGGATTGAATACCATCACGGCCTCGTCGAACTGATTTGGAAGGAAATCATGAAGAACCACGCCCATGATAGCATCGGCTGCTGTTGTTCGGACAAAGTCCATCAGGAAATCGCCAATCGTTTCTTCATCGCTAACGAGAAAACGGACCAGCTCATTGCATTCTATAAACGAAAAATCGTCGACTCGATCCATACGGAGCGAGAGGAGGATCGTTTGACGTTCTTCAACTTGTCACCACATGCGGATCGCAAGGTGGTACGGGCAGAAGTAATCACGAAGCTTGAAGAATTCCGGTTAGAGACGGAGTCGGGCGAGGTCGTCCCATATCACGTGACCGAACGAAGTATCCTAGATCCTGGTCTGATCGACCGACAGATTGTGCACTATGGAAACTACGAACCATTCTATAAATACACCATCGAAATTCAGATGGCATTACCTGCTTTGGCCTATGACACGTTGTTCGTGACAGCGGAACAGTCGAACTATCAATCCGAAGTAGCGGTCACGTCCGAGTTAGAGATAGGGAACATCATCACCAATCTATATGAGGTAAAGGTCAATTCGAACGGAACGATTGATGTGATTGATCGTCGTACTGAGCAATCGTTCGAAGGGCTTTTGTTGCTTGAGGATAGTGGGGATGACGGTGATGAGTATGACTACTCACCGCTCTCGGGAGATCGACCGATCACCTCGCATTCCAGTCGACCGACAATCGAGAAGACGGATTCGAGATGGGGAACGCGCCTGAAGATCATACATGACTTGAAGGTGCCCCGGAATCTCGAGGAACGAAAGAACGGTCATTCCTCGAGTCTCCTGAAGGTGACGCTGGAGCTAGACTTCATCCAGGATGAGCCTGTGATTGGTCTCGTCGTATCGGTCGACAATGCAGCAGACGATCATCGACTGCGACTTCATCTTCCGACGACACTCCAGACGCAGGTTTCCTTCGCAGACCACCAATTCGGTGAGATCCAGCGACCTTTCGTCGACGATGCTTTACAGGTATGGGAGAAGGAAGGATGGGATGAACGACCGGATGGTATCTACCCGATGCTATCGTACCTCGGTGTACGAGATGACGAGACGAGACGGGGAATTGGCATCATCACGAACAGCTCGCGTGAGTTCGAGGTCGTTCCTTCCCCGGCGCCTACGCTCGCGGTCACGCTATTCCGTAGCGTAGGTGTCCTAGGCAAGGAAGAGCTCATCCGACGCCCGGGTAGACCTTCTGGCATCAAGCTCCCGACGCCGGACTCACAAATGATTGGTGAACATTCCTTCGAGCTAGGAATGACGATGCTGTCGCCTGACGACCGATTGTCCTCCATCGCAAAACGTCACCTGACTCCAATCGTCGCTTACAACAAGATTCCGCACAATGCGATGCGCCTGAACCCTACGGGACTTCGCCTCGGAGTCTCGAGTCATCTATTCAGCCTCGCGGATAACGGTCTGATCATGAGCACATTAAAAAAAGCAGAACAAGACGAAGCGTTGGTCCTACGCGTCTTCAATCCGACGGGGGAACCACTCCCATTGGCTTTCGACACAAGTCTTCCCGAGCACCTCTTAGAGGTGGACTTGAACGAAGAAGGGACGAAGGACGTTCGTGCGGCGGTCCGGGAGACAGCCTACTTTGTACAGCCGAACCAACTCAAGACCATCTTGATGAAATGACTCTGAGCGGGGCATGTGAATGCATGTCCCGTTTCCTATGGAAAGGAAGGTATCATGATGACGATTTTAGTGGCTATGGACTCCTTCAAGGGGAGCCTGAGTTCGTCCGAAGCGAACCGAGCGGTACAAGAAGGCATCCATCTCATCGACCCATTCGAATCCATCCGCACCGTGATCGTCGCGGATGGTGGGGAAGGGACGCTCGAGTCATTACGGCGCCCTCTCGGATTAGAACTCGACTCTTGTTGGATCAATGATGCTTTGGGCTCCATGAAGATGGCGACATATGGTTACAATCCATCGACGAAGGTCGCCGTCATCGAGATTGCCGAGGCATGCGGTCTTCCAGCGATTCCGGAGGACCTTCGGGATCCACTGCGATCGACCTCATACGGCGTCGGCGAACTCATACTCGTAGCTATTGATAAAGGGGCGACACATCTCTATATCGGGCTCGGAGGAAGTGCCACGACGGATGGTGGGTTCGGCATGCTGAGGGCGCTAGGCGTCAGATTCTTTGATGCAGAAGAGGAGGAGATCGTCGATACTGGTCAGCTCCATCGCATCCATCGGATTGATGATACGAGGCTGCAGGATTCTTTAGGAGGGTGCTCCTTCACGATTATCTGCGACGTAGAGAACCCGTTCTTCGGTGAGGAGGGGGCTGCTCATGTCTTTGCCCAACAAAAGGGAGCAGATGCTGAGACGGTACGGATGCTGGATGAAGGATTACGTCAAATGGCGACTATCATCTTCTCGACGAAACGAATCGATCTTCAACGAATACCGGGAAGCGGAGCAGCGGGAGGATTAGGTGGAGCGTTCGCTGGATTCCTTGATGGGTCCTTCGTGTCAGGTGCCGAACTCATACTGGAAGCGAACGACGTGAAGGCTGAGGACGGTACTTTCTCAGTGATGTTTTCTGGTGAAGGAAGAATCGATTCTCAGACCTTGAAGGGGAAACTACCGATGGCCATAGGCAGGATGGGGTTGGCGAGCGATACCCCGGTCATCTTGCTCGGTGGTAGTCTCGACATCCCTACGAACGAGTTGGTGGGGACAGGTATCAGCTCGGCGCACTCGATTGCCTCCGGGCCGATGTCTCTTGAAGATATGATGAAGCCTGACATCGCATTCGAATCACTGAAACAAAAGGCATCTAACTGCTATATGTTATGGAAATCAATCCGGAAAGGATGAGACACATGATAATGAAAATGAAGCCCGTATTCCAGGAGCGACTATGGGGAGGGAAGAAGCTGGCTACACGTTTCAATTACTCCTTGCCATCGAATCAGATAGGCGAATGTTGGGGGATATCTGCTCATCCGAACGGTGAGAGTATCGTGATGGATGGTGTGTATGAAGGAAGGACGTTGGCAGACCTGTGGGAGAACGAGCGTCATCTCTTCGGAGACTATCCTGGTGATATGTTCCCGCTACTCATCAAAATACTGGATGCGGCTGATGACCTCTCCGTCCAGGTCCACCCGGACGACTTCCAGGCGAGAAAGCTAGAAGGCGTGCCGTATGGTAAGACGGAGTGCTGGTACGTAGTAGAGGCCGAAGAAGGAGCTGAACTGATCATCGGTCATACCGCCCGTTCGAAGAAAGAGATGTGCGACCGTGTCGACAAGGGAGAGTGGGAGCTTCTGCTCAAGAGTCAGTCTGTGAAGAAAGGAGATTTCTTCTTCGTTCCTAGTGGGACGGTACATGCGATTGGAAAAGGAATCGTGATCCTGGAGACACAACAATCTTCCGACACGACCTATCGATTGTATGACTTCGGGCGAGAGGATGCGTCAGGCCATAAGAGAGACTTGCACCTCGATAAAGGACTTGCCGTCACGACGATTCCTCATGAACCTTTCAACCCGGATACAAATTCGCGTCAAGTAAGCGGTGGGTGCATCAAAAGGTTGGTGGAAGTGCCGGAATTCAATGTATATCATGTCCAGGCCTCGGGAGGATTCGAACTCGGGGCAATAAATCGTTTCCGAGCCATCACGATTTTGTCCGGAGAAGGATACATCGGACGGCTCGAGGTTCGTGCAGGGGACCATCTCATGATTTGCACAGGAGCATCTTTTCAGGTTGATGGGAATCTAGAATGGATCATGAGCGATGTTCCTCTTGATTCGTCCGTCCTCGCTTGATTGACGAACTAAATAAGAACCTAGTACCTGTTAGGAGAAATATTCAAAAATGATTAAAACGTATACATTTCGACGTCGAAATGTATACGTTTTAATCATTTTTCATTCATAGGGACCAACCTACCAATCGAATAGGGGAAATTGATATTTGGTCTCTAAATCATCCATTATCAAAGAAAAATATAGAAAATAAAGTAATTTGTATAAAAAAATTACATTTAAATAGTGCATTTGATGAAGTGAAGAAGGATAATATTTTTAGCACTACTGCAAAAAAGATTATATCCACTGATAACGTATTCACCTATAGTCGGACAGTATGCATAAAAATCATCTTGGAGGTAGTTATGGGAAGATTCACGCGATTATTTATCAGTACGACCCTATTGATAGGCATGATACAGATTGGCATGCCCTTACCTACGGATGCCGCTTCGTCTTATAAAGGAGTAAGGATGATGGGGGATTCTGGAAGAGGTCTCTCATCCAAGGCGATTAAAGAGGATGGCGTGCGTAGTGGTCCAGACGTCATCGTCCAGGGGGCGACATCACCGTCATCTCCCGTCGTCAATGACATTACGGATCAGACCACGCTCGTGAGCGGAAAGGTGGCACCTCGATCGAAGGTCACCCTCAAAATCGGGACGAAAACCTTCGGACCAGTAGTGGCAAGCGGGACCGGCGAGTTCGAGATCATCATCGACAGACCGGAAGCGGGTATGACGGCGGTCGTCGTGACGGAGGACGCCGAAGGAAATGTGAGCGAAGAGACGATGCTGATGGTGAAGGACGTCACACCACCCGATGCACCACAGGTCGACGAGGTGACGGATGCCCTTTACTACGTGACCGGGAAGGCAGAACCGGGTACCACGGTCGTCGTCAAAAATCAAACAAGCATCAAAGGGACATCCGTCGCTGATAAGGATGGACACTATGAGATACCTGTATACTCTCTGGAAGCGAACTTGACACTGAACGTCACTGCGATGGATGCTTCGAACAACATAAGCAAAGCGACGACGATGGTCGTCAAAGACGTACTCGCTCCCGCTACGCCGAGTGTATTCTTCGCAGTGACTGATAAGACTACACTCATTAAAGGCAGAGCGTACGAAGGCTCGGTTGTTTTCGTGAAGGTAGGCAAAAAAGAAATCGGCTATTCTCCTGTATATACAGAAGGAAGTTATGAAGTGGAAATTCCTCCTCAAAAAGCTGGGACGAGATTGACAATCATCGCGGTGGATCGTGCCGACAACGTCAGCCAGGCGACCGAAATCATCGTCAAGGATACGACCCCTCCACCCCTGCCAATCGTCCATGATGTCTCGGACCATTCCATCATAGTCAGCGGGTCGACGGAACCTGAAGCGACGGTCACCGTCGGGGTGGGTAAGAAAATAATCGGAAAGAAATCGGCAGGTAAGGATGGGAAATATGTCATAAGCATCGCGAAACAGAAGTCAGGCACTGAACTACTCATCCAGTCAACCGATAAATCCGGTAATGCCAGTCTCTCTAGAAAAATCGTCGTCCTGGACGAGACACCACCATCAGTCCCGACGATGAACCCAGTGTCAGACCAGTCTACTACAATCAACGGTCGGGCTGAGATTGATGCGAAGGTCTTCATACAGGTGGGTTCCAACGTCATCGGGTCCGTGATTGCCAAAAAAGGATCATACAGCATCAAAATCTTCGAGCAGAAGGCAGGTACCAAGTTGACCGTTCATGCCATCGATGGTTCAGGGAATCAGAGTAAGAAACGACAGGTGACCGTCCAGGACCGGACGCCTCCGACAATATCGAGTGTGAACAAGCTGACGCGGACTGGCGGATACATCAGTGGGAAGGCGGAAGCCTACGCTAAGATAACCATCTTCCGGGGGACACTAAAAATCGGTGAAGGGACGGCTGATGGGAACGGCAACTTCAAGGTGAAGGTCGATAAACAAAAGAGCGGGTCTACGCTGACTATCCGGGCCCAGGATAAGGTGGGAAACAAGAGCAAGGATAAGACGATTAGAGTCACCTGAACGAAATGTTGTCTAACAAAGTGTTCATGAGAGACGCTCTTATTATCATCTAGTGATGGACGAGAATATCAATAAGACAAAAGGATATGATGACGTGAAAATAAATAAAATCTACGGTCTGCTATTAACAGCAGCAGTTTCACTTGGATGTGGTTTTGTCGTTTCTCAGCCGGTAGCAGCTTCAGACGGGACTTGTAGCCCGTTGTTCATGAGAAACAATACTGAAATTACTTTAGACATAAAATCATATGTATCCGGCACACCTACGGGGTCTTATCTGGTCGTGGAGTATGAGAGTGATGAAGGGGAGCGAATAAAGACGACTTTGAGCAATCCTGCACAGTTGTATCGATTCGACATTGCTAAAAAGACCCGATTCCAATTCCAGCTTCTTTCCAATGACAAGAAAGTATTAAAAGAATGGGCCCAAGAGGTATTACCCATAGTGACCGAAATCAAGGCGATGAAAAATGGAGACACGACACTCTCCGTAAACACTGAACCGGACGCGGATGTAGAGTATTCCTACCAAGGTGAGGTGGGGACGTCGAGACGGTCGCTGACCACCGATGAGACAGGAGCCTTCCGCGGAGAATTCAGTAGGAAAGGGGATGGGTACATCTCCATCGACAAGGAGGAAGGGGAATGGAGGAAGCATCAGTCGGTATCGGTACGACACGACGACATAGATGCAAGTCCGCCTGTGATCGTTCAAACAAGAAATCAAAACGATGATGAGGCAAGGGACATTCAGGTCGATATAGATGATTCCATCCGTATGATTCAGGCGGAATACCTCGACAAGGATAAACGAGTAATCAAAAATTCTACGATAGGATACAGTAGCGGCGAAGGTACGAGAAAAGGCCCCTACTACATAAATAATACGGGGGAACATACGTTCAAGGAGGACGGTATCAGGTATGTCAGGCTGAAAGGTGTCAATCGTAACGGTTGTGAATCAGACTGGAAGGTATTCGGGCTGAATTACGTCACAGGACCATTCGTCAAGATGGATCCGTCACTGAAGGGTGACATGTATGTCTCCGGGTCGAGTGAACCCGGTTCCCGAATCGTCTGGTCGCAGGACCAGTCAATCGGGACGTCTGAGGTCGGGGCTGACGGAAGATTCAAAATCAATCTTTCGAAAGAAATCACACTGAATCTGCCTAAACTGAAGTTCTATGATGACTCGAAGAAAGAGAGTAAGGTCAGTATCTCCGTGCTGGACCGGATTGACCGTTTCATGGCTACGAAGAGTCGTAATTCCATCTATGTTCTTGCTGCTCCACTGCAACCCAATTTCGGTCGCCATGTCATCGAACTGAACGGCAAAAAAACTTCCCTCGTCATTTCCGGGAAGCGGATACACTTCTATGATGGGAACGAATGGACCGATTTTCCTAAGCTACCATTTACGATCAAGTTCAGTGCCCTGAACCTCGATGGTACTACTAAGTATTCATTCGAACAGGTCGTGAACGAGGAGAAGGCGGCGAAGGGCTTAAATAATATTAGATACGATCTCGATAAACAAATCCTGTATGGGGAATCTAATCTTTTCTATCATTCTTCATTATGGAACGAGAAGACCCGTTGGTCGGCATCGACCTATGCATATGAAAAGCAAGTGAGTCTACCTCTGAGCGACAAGAAGGAACTCGTCAAGGTCGGTGATACGATATCCCTCTACTCACAGGCTGGGGGTGACGGTTCATTCTATGCACAAAGTATCGTGATCAAGCAGACGAAGAAGTTACAAGCCCCGATAGTGAAGGAGGTCACCGACTTTTCAAACTATGTCGAAGGGAGCACATTACCTAACATGACGGTCCAAGTGCAGATGGATGGCAAGAAGTATAGCGGTATGAGCTCTTCGACAGGTAAATTCAGGTTCAAGGTTGTCTCTCCTTCAGCAGGTAAGATGATACAAGTTTTTGCGACGGACCATCTTAATCAGAAGACACCTGCGATTACCTCGAAAGTTCTCAGAGTATTCCCTTACTTCAGCGTCTCCGACGTGACGACTAGGAGTACGGAAATGAAAGGCCGAGGCAGCGTAGGAGCAGAAGTCAATATATTCGTCGGTAAGAAATTGATAGGGAAGATGACCATCGATAAGAAGGAAGTATTTTCAATCCGATTACCGAAACTGAAGAAGGGGACGACACTTAAAATCGATGTGAAGAAAAAAGAATATCAAACAAAATCTTTGACGATTAAAGTGTACTGAAGTCTCCTACCATCATCGACATGATGATAATCAAAGAACAACAAGACATGAGCATTTTATTGTAAATCAAACAAAAGACACCCCTCCATCTAGAGTAAGAGACGGAGGGGTGTGCTGGTTTTAATCCCATCGAGTGACGTGGCATATCGATTTCCATATAATCAAGAGTTTCTTAAAGACGTCACTTCCCTTGGTAAGCGAACATATATTTCTGGAAATCGACCTCTTCAAGTGCTTTTCTTATAAATTCAGTAGTTCGCGCATTTTCTTTCTCGTGGGATTCATCATACTTCATTTCACTAAATGACATCCTAGGGGACGATGGCATTATTCGAGACAGTTTAAGAGGATATTGTGTAGTATCAGCATTGATTCTGCCCAGATGATTTTGATTATCAAGGCTTACTTTTTTAAAGCCAGTATGTTCTAGGACATGCAGAAGCTGCTGAAGCTCTTCTTTGGATACCATATAGGTTCCTCCAGTATCGTTTCCGCTCTGGACATTCATGACGAACCAGTCATGGATGTGCAGTTGCCCACTCCAACTGAACGAATACTGTTCCATGAAGTCTTTATCGTGATCTATACTTTCTGGAATGTCATGAGGTTCATAAACAATCGAGTATGCAGGGTATTTCCGAACGAAAGAGCGAGCTTTTTTAGAGAGTGGTCGGATTTCCTTTTCGGCTTCCTTGATATACATCATTAGCTTCGAATTGATTTCATAATGTAGCGCACGTTGACCTTTGTCGGTTGTGTTACCTCCGTTGATGACGGCATATGCCTCTGACTGATTGATGAACACCTTTGATTGAATATCGACGTCTTCAAGATAATATATTTCTACGGAACCTGCCGCATAGAATCTTAAATAGCTTTCGTAATCACCTTGGCGTGCTCGTTTAGCGTGTTTCAGCATGAATAATTCACGATTGTACGTGATGATTTCGTGTAAGATTTTGGCTTCAACGCGTGGTCGTAGTTTAAGGAACATTTTTAATGACATCCAAAGCACTTCCTTTTCTGAAGAATAGTTTCTTGACTATCATTCTTGTCTATTCAATTTTTCTGGTGAAACTCCTCCATTTAGAGCATCAAGGTGAATCGAACATTTTCAATTGTACCTCGTACTTTTTAGGCGAGGATTTATCTACATCTCTCTTTGTACAATACGAAAAGTATTACCAGAGGCATCGCGACGAGGACGAGCCAGGGCCACTCTATGATAATTTTTAAGATAGTGATCCAAACCATGACAAAGAAAATTACGAATAAAGTGTCCATCATAAAGCCTTCTGATTTCATATCCGTAAATACGTAAATAGATGAGGATTCAAGAATTGTTATAAGTGATTTTTCATTCATTGATTCTAACGGTCATAGGATTTAAATAATATGATATGAATCTAAATTAATAATAGTTATTTATGTACATAAAACGGTATATTTTTACTTATATATTCATTTATTTTATTATTCTGTAAGGGAGAGATGGATTTTATGGGTTTTTTCAAGAACAAGGAGCACATGTTCAATCACAGAGCAGAGCGCTTTGACAAAGAGGCTGAACAATATTCAAAACGAGGTAACACTGAAAAAGCAAATTGGGCTAAAGAACAAGCAAAAGAAAATCGAAAGAAAGCTGAAAAATATAAAGGTCAAGAAGGCTGGTAATATTAAAATTTATTTGGAGGAGGTGAGATGATTATGGGACCGAAGGATTATGATCGTACTACACAAAATGAATCAGATGGTCAGAAATTTTATGGCTATGATGATAAAGAGAGCAATACAACCGATTGGTACACTGAAAATGACATGTTAGATTCGACAACACGTACACCCTCTGATGATGATTGAACTACCTCCACCTTCGCTTAGAGGTGGAGGATTCCTGAGTTATCCGACCTGACGGTCGAAAATTGATCAGGCTAACCCCGTCGTCCCGACGGTTGAAGAAGCTAAGATACGTTCGGCTTCTCGTTTGAGATTCAGTCCTGCGTTCACATCACGGTCGTGATGGGTCCCGCAACTCGGGCATGTCCATTCTCGCAAGCCAAGGTGTTTCACGTCCTTGTGTTGATGACCGCAACTCGAGCAGAGTTGACTCGATGCGAAGGTCTTTCCGACCTTCACGACGGTTTTCCCATACCAGTCCGCCTTGTATTCGAGCATGCGGAAGAACTCTGACCAGCTGACGTCAGAGATGGCCTTACTCAACTTCCGGTTCTTCTGCATGTTCTTCACCTGCAAGGTCTCAATGCCGATGACGTCGTGGTTTTGGACGATCTCGGTCGATACCTTGTGCAGGAAGTCGGTGCGCTTGTTGGCAATCTTTTCATGGATACGGGCAACCTTCCGTTTCTGCTTCTGATAGTTCCTCGCCTCGGAAAGCTTGACTTTTTTGTTCAGAGCGATGCGTTGACGACGGGAGAGCTTGCGCTGTTCGCGCACCAGTTTCTTCTCAAGCGAACGGAAGTAACGGTCATTTTGGTATACCGTACCATCCGAAAGGATGGCGAAGTTCTTGAGTCCTACGTCGACGCCGACGGATGAACCGGTCTTCGGCAGTTCGTTAATTTCCTGCTCGACGAGCAGGGAGACGAAGTATTTTCCTGAAGCGTTTCGTCGGATGGTTGCGTTCAAGATACGGCCTGTGACCTGTTTCGAATAGGCGAAACGAACCCATTTCAGCTTCGGAAGTTTTAACTGGTTCCCAATGATAGAGGCTTCGGGAAGTTGAGATTTCCCTTGAATATTGGTCTTATACGATTGGACGGGGTTGCGCTTCGACTTGAATCGAGGGCGTTCGTTCTGTTTCTTGAAGAAGCGGTCAAACGCATCGGCAAGATGCTTGACGCTCGTTTGAACAGAAGTGCTATCGACTTCCTTCAACCAGTCGAACTCCTGTTTCAACAAAGGAATTTCTTTGGAACAAGAACCGTAGGATAGTCCTTTTCCAGTAGTCTTGTACGTTTCATCCCACTTCGCTAAGAAGTGGTTGAAGACGAAGCGCGAACATCCGATCGTCTTCGCGTCAGGATTTCCTGCTCTTTCGTAGGGTAGATTCTGAATTTGTAGGCCTTGTGTTTCACCACCATTTTCCACCTCCTTTGAAGGGAATATACCCGAAAGGCCGGCTGGCGATTCATCTCCCACTTTCACTTCGTTTAGAATTGGGAGTATTCTCGCTTAATTTTGATAAAATTTTAAGCACCTGAGACTAGTAGTAATGGTCTCAAGTGCTTTTTTAGAGGTTGATGATCACTTATATATTCTCAATTCAGTACTAGCATACAAATACAAGATTGAGTGTCGGAGATGTCGAATGATTTTAATAGGAATGGCTATCTTTCTTGACGTGTTAGGAATGTATTTTTTAGAACCCAATATTCTTGTAAGTGATGCACATATACCGAGTTTTTTTCCTAAAAAATGATTCCTATTTCTATTCGATTGATAAGTGTGGATTGGTATGTTCAAGCCATAACCTTAAAGAAAATCGACTATAACTTCTTGAATATAGAGGGGTAAGTATTTAGCTCTCAAGGTCAAGGAATTAAATTTATGTACGGTTATGCTACTCGGGACAAATGTAAACTTGTCTTCTCCTTTACATCTCAGTTCAAGTAAATAAACATCAGGAGAATCATCTCGTTTGAAGATCATGTCTACCTTTCTTCTTTTGAAGTCGGCATTACTATTTCTTTCGACTAACTTTATTTCACAGTCATAGTCGTAGAGGAATCGATAGAAGAAAGGGAGCATCTTGAACCTGTCCTTATATTTCTTGAATGCCCTGATGTCAGAAGTTCTTAAGGAATCAAAGTCGATCGTTCCGTCTAGTAGCATCCTGTATTGTTTACTTGCTTGGTTCGTCGGTAAGTTATTCCAATGCTGCAAACCGATCAGATGTGGCAAGTTCTCTCCTCTGAACTCTATGTTAATCTTTTTAATCTTTCCTTTAGAATTCATATATGTGTATCTTCTATTTGCTATTCTTTCTTCGAAGAATAAAACGAATCGGTGTAAATCAAGATTTTCACTTCCAAAAAACTGAGCAGGACTTTTAAAAGATTCTACCGTATACAACGAGTTCACCCTTTCATAGAAAAAGTCCTGGCTAGTACCTTGATAGCACTTAGCCAGAACCAGTCGTTCATAAGTATAATGGTGGCCCGTCTACGCCTTAGGGCGATAGCAGTCGCAGTATTCTTTTCCCTTCGATATGAAGCCGCTGCGCCGGAGCAGGTCACCATTACTGACCCGCTAGCTTAGTGCTCGATATTCGCTTTAACATGATTCATTACCAAACCTAGGTTGTTCACATAGTTTTTTGCTTGATGATTCGTTGCGCTATTTTTTAGTTAATAGCAAAACTTTAACTGAAGACTAACTCCAGTTCAGTAGGTTATTTTTTTGATCATATTCAATTGTTTTTTTAGATTTAATTTTGTTGAATCGTTTGTTGTTCGTGCTTTACTTTTACTTCACAAAAAATAGGAACTAACCCTAGGATCAATGCTAAAGAATTCTACCGAACACCGTTGTATGCTGCACCGTAATTAAAGGGCAATACTCTTCTATTTTATACCATTTATGAACACAGAATCAATAAATTGGGATTTCAAAAACAAAAATTTAATAGTCTATTTTCAACGTCGAAATGTATACGAATTATTTATTAGAAATAAAGAATTCGTGTTATGCAGAAGAGGATGAGAAGAAAAAAGCATAAGAATCATTGATTCTTTGAAAATCAGTCTTGACCATATTAATCCTGTTCTACGTCTGAAAAATTTAACATCGGATTGTAGTAGATTGACGGTAATTTTAAGTTTTCTGAATTTTAGACTAGGTATAAAATTAGTTTACTTCTTCATCTACTCCGAACTTATCTGCTGGTACATCAATCGGAGCAAACTCCAACATTATTGGACTTTGGAGAAGGATACCTGAGAAAGTCCATGTGTTCGAAACATCTACAAACTCGAGTTCTGTTAAGTCGTACAATTCTCCAAGGTTCTTAACAACATCTTCAGTCATTGCGTATACAGATGCTCCTTCTGCCATAATCATTCCTTCATTAATTTCTTTTCCGTTCTTTTGAATGGTGTACTGCATCAATTGTTTACTCATTATTATGTAAGCTCCGTTCTTTATGATTTTGATTTATTTATGAATCAATATCCATTTGATATGTTCGAGATTATTCCCAAAGCTCATCCACCAATATCATGAATTGATTATGTGTTCGATATGGACTATGAAAAATAATCAAAGTGGGGAAATCCATTAAAATAAACTTAAACAGCCTCTTAGTTCTAGATGAGCCCACTTGTTTCTATTTTAAACGAATTCATATCGTATTTATAACAAAAGAAGAATTTTTTATTAAGATGATTGGAGAATCAAGAAAAGCTTTACCAAAAACACAGTTATTTCGATTCACTTGAATGATTATATCTAAAAAAAATACTTCTTTTTTAATTTTAATCAATAATTATTTTCATTAAAAGGTTAATTTGGATTTTTTTGCTTATAATGATTGTTATTATGGATTTTAATTCAATTCATATTTTTTGAATACTTATTTGTGATTATTGAAATGAAGAAAGAAGGTTCTTAAGAGTGGAAGATAATCGAAAAAAAGGACTAGCCGGTTATGAAGAACAGTTCTATGAAGGAATCACTAGTTTAGTAGTAAAGAATGAAGAAGATGAAAAAGGTTTTCCTAAGATGAATCTCCAAACGATGAATACGTCTGTAAAGAAACAAATCGATGTTGATATCGATCATTTGGCAGAAATGACTGAAAAATATGTGGCGCGGAACGAAAAACAGACGGATGAACAGATTGCCATTAGACTTTTAGAAGACATGGTTGAGAGCGGGAGAACACGACTCATGAGAAAGATTGCGAAAGAAATGTTAAAAGAAAAGTGGTGGATGAAGAAATGAATCCGATTCTGAGTTTTCTTATGAAACAAATTGTTTCTCTCTTGATGAATAATAAAGAAGTAATAAAGCAAATGTTATGGGAATTATTAATGAATATTATCAAAGCGCAAAGAGCAAAAGCAGAAAAAGAATGATTCAGCCATCTATCTTTCTGAATATGTTGTTTTAAAAATTTCAATCCTATAGATTAAGATTTACGTCTTGAGAAGGCTTATTCGGATGAATTTTCTGGATATCCTTCTTTTTTTAGTAAAAAATAATAGATATAATATTGATTATTTTTTGAATGGTAAGCTGATCATGAATGACATTAAAAAAACGGGTCAATTCATAATTCCAATATTTTTAACAGACGAAGTGATGCAATTGCAATCAATCCGTATACGGATTGATTTTTTTCATTCGTACTGCTACGAGGTAGTTCCGGTATCCTATCGGAGTCATTTTTGTAGTTTCTGTGTTCCTCAACTACTGATTCAGGCTTCACACGGTTAAAGGTCAATTAATAGTCGGGAATGATTTTAGAAGTAGGAATTACATACAGCGAAATAAGCCTGTATGTGACTATAAAATACGTGGGAATAATAGTAAAATGTAAAAAGATAATAAAATATATCCATATGAGGAATTTAGAGTAATATTTTCTTCCTATGATTATTTCATAGAATAGTTGAAGGAGATCGGTTCATGAACGAAGATGAAAAAATGATTATATCGAAGGAGATGGATTTCGGAAAGAGTATATTAGGAATTCTCGATGTTTTGGAGGAGTACGATATCGGGGTCAATCCCTCTAATGCCATCTCACTGTTAAAGAACAGGATATTCGTAGAGGAGCTGCTCACAAAACAAGGAAAGGAGTTGCCGGGCGTTCCTTCATCTGTTCGACGGGCATTGGTGATCCTTCAGTCAGTAATGAATGATGAGAAAATCCTGACCATGTGCAGGACGAAGACGCTGCATCACCTGCTACTCACTGACACCGGATTATTGATTTCCGATATCAGACTCATGAGAGATGCCAATCTTACATATGAGGACCTCGAGGGTATGAGCCTTGAGAAGTTCCAGAATGCGCTCCTCGGAAGCAGGAGGCCTGCTACTTATCAGCGAATCATGACTGCCTATCGTAAATTTGAAAGTAAGGATGATTCAGCTGTGTCTGCTATGTTAGCGACTACGAACATAGAACCAGAATCAGATCGTGAAGAACTGCTCGGCGATACCGAGGCACTGCAGAAAACCGTGACAAAAGAGATTGAACAGGCCTTTCGCGATAAGATTTATGACCTTCTCGAGGATACGTTTTCGCTCGAGGATGTGATGAGAGAGACTGGTAACGAATCATTCGAGACGTCAAACCTCCTCGAGGGGATGATTCAGACAGGCCTCCTCACTCTTACTAGTGAAAGCCGGTACAAGAAGAAAGTACGGTCGCTAAGCTCCATACTCTCGTCAGAGATTCAATCCCATGATCTTCTCCAGGCCAGACTAGATGAAGGACTCACCATGCAAGAAATCGCAATAAGACACGGTCTGGATGCCAAGGAGGTCCAGAGACGCTTGAGACGAGTCCTGAACCTGATTCCGCTCACACACGTGAAGGAGGCGAGGCGATATCTTCAGCGATTCGAACGTTTCGATATACCTGAGCGTGTATTCGTAGAAGTGTTCGAAGAACCAGCCATGGTTCATCGCTTTCTCTCCGAGAAAGTAGTGGGCGGTACGGATGATATCAAGGGTCTATACGGCAAATTGAGCGAACGACAGCGGTGGCGATTCAAGAGGTCACTCTCACTCATCGTCACGCATGAAGGTGAGATCATGCGAGTGACGAGAGAGAATCTGCTCGAGCATGTCCTCTGGTTCTATTCTGATCAGGGAGCGAGACCGATGGAGGAATGGAAGAAGCTTTATGACGAATACATCGAAGAAGAGTACAAGGCGGTATTGGTGAAGAAATTCGAATCCGATTCCAGGAAACTCTCCTCCATCGCTTTCCGTTCGGAGTGCATCATCCAGTCCGCTGATAAACGGCACCGGTTCTATGACCGGTCGAGATTGACGCAGAGGAGGTTACAGCGATTACGGGGCTTGTTAAGGCTCGATCCCGGATTCTACGGAATACAGCATCTCTTCGAGCTCTCTCCTGCTTTGATGGAAGAACTGGATTGCAGGGACCCGGATGAGTTGCAATACATCGTCCGACGGTATGTCGAGACGACGAGCATATCGGTCGTAGGGAATTCTGAGGTCGCGATCGGGACGCTCGGGAAGGGCGAATGGTTGAAGAAGATGATCCGGCAGCATGCACCGATAAGTTTGGGTGACTTCCAGACGTTCATCAAGGAAAGATTCGGTCTTCCACCTGCGACGGTGAAGAAGGTGATTCGTCAGGAACTTTCAGACTATCTATCGCCTGACGGGACACTAGGGAAGAGCATGTCTCTACTCACGAAGAGAGAGACGACATGGTTCTCGAAACGTCTCACCGAAGAGATCTATACCTACGACGAGTTAGAGGAGAAGTTCACTCACGTCGAGGAGTTCAGCTCTCGGTATCTGAACGGTGGCGCCCTCGAAAAGGTCGGCTTCGTTAATCGTGGGGGGCTCATCCTACGGGCGAAACATGCTAATGCGGAGACATACTTCCAGTCCATCCTAGCGAGGGACGAACTCTTCGTAGTACCAGACTCTCCCGTCTTCGGGTCTGCGCCATTCAAACGTGTCGTCAAACGTATGGAAGAGGCGCACGACCTTTTCCGATTCGACGTGTGCACCTATATCTCCATCGCACGATTAAGGAAGGCCGGGGTGAACAAGGGTATGGTCAAAGCACTCGTGAGAGAGATGTTAGAAGCCGTCAAACGTGAAGGAGAGGACTACTTCACCTTTGCATCGATTCAGAACGACCTTGCCTCTCCAATCGTCGAACTCGGAATGGAGGATCTTTTCTTCGAAGGACTACTCCATATGCAGGCTAGAGTCGGTTCCATACGGACGGTACGAGGAGACATCTTCTATATCGGCCGCGATAAACGAACGATAGGGAGATTCCTTCTCGATCTACTACCAGAGAGGGGAGGAATCGATATCGACATGATGCGTGAGGGGATTTTGAAAACATTCCGACTGAACTTTGACCGGACTGCCGTCATTACAAACATTCGAGGGAAGGGTGGATACTTCTCCCCCGATACGGAGATGCTCTATAAAAATAAAGAAGTGTTCCTGGATAGCATATTCGAGTCATGACAACCAAAAATTTTAGATATGAAACAACGAGCGGGTCATGTATCCATTTCAATTTCGAAATGGATACATGACCCGCTTCTAATTCATCCTTTTTCATAAGCTCCTTTCCTCTATCAAACAGACTTCGCAGGAAGAAGTGGGTTGAAAAAATTAAAATAGGTAAAAAATTCATTATTATCCTTATATAAACTGTATAATAAAGGTTAGAAAGTGGGAGGGATGAATGCTGCGGAAATAGAATAGGAAATCATGGAATCGTCCTGAGGATCACCAGCATCATGCTGCCGTCCTGACAACTATGAGAAGTGAATCGGGAGAACGATTTCCTAGGCTGGAAAGCTCACTAAAATTGAGGAGGATTACGATTGATTAACATAGATGTCGGATTATTTTTAGCACATTTAATCGTCACCGATAACAAGATTGATATCAAGACGAACCAAATTTTGATGGACTACCTGAAGGATGAGGGTGATATCCGTCCTGAAGAACTTCAACAAATCAATGATGTGATTGAAAATAATGATGATGCAGAACCGTTGGAACATGTACTGAGACGATTGAACGAGAAAAGTAGTACGGACGATAAGGAAATCGCTATGTCGATTGGACTGGCGCTATGTCTGCATAAGGGTTTTTTGTCTGTGACTGAAGTCAACTTTTTCAAGTCCTCTCGAAAAGCTTTCGGCATCACGGAGCGGAGATTCAATCAACTTAAATCTGAGGTCGAGCGAGGGTTCGATGAGACTGCGATTGCGAGTCTAGTTTTGGAGCGAAAACAACATGAATTGATACAGCAGGGATATGTCCTCCCGCTTAAGAGCCTGATAGATAAGTATGATTCAGACGAACGATCGACAGAGCGATCCGACGCGATGATGAAGGACGAGGAGTACGCTTCGGCCATCTCTCACAGCAAGGAAATCGGAAAGGGGGACATGGATTTCGCTCGGCCCATTCTCCATGAGCACATCGAGGAGCTACACAAACTACGGACTGCCGTCAATCAGCTCACCTCAAACCTGAAGAAGGTCAGGAACCGAGACTCAGATACGACACGGTCGTTGATTGATGCGTCGAAGAATCTTCAGTCTCAGGTCCATGGCATCGTCCAGAAGAGAGAACAGGACACGGAGTCGTTCCTGGAGAAAATCGAGAACGCCGCCGACTATTTCACAATCTCCTTCCTAGGGAAGACGAAGGCAGGGAAGAGTACGCTTCATGCCGTACTCTCCGGGAAAGGGAAGCAGGCCATCGGCGTTGGGAAACAAAGGACCACGCGAAACAACCGTGTCTACACATGGGAGGGCCTCAGAATCATCGACACTCCTGGCATCGGGGCACCACATGGAGAGAGTGATGAGGAAATCGCGAAGAGCGTCCTGGACGAGAGTGATCTGATTTGCTACGTGTTGAAAAACGATTCCGTCCAAGAGAAGGAGTTCGAGTTCCTCTCCCTAATCAAAAAGCGGAATAAATCGATACTCATCCTTCTGAACGTCAAGACGAACTTGAGCACCCCGGCGCGACTGAGAAGATTTCTGCGCGATCCTGATTATATCTATGAGCGCGAGGACGAGAAGTCCATCAAGGGCCATCTTAATCGAATAAGAGAATACGCGAGGAAACATTACTCGAACGATATCTTCGAAATCATTCCGGTCCATCTCTATGCATCATTACTCTCTCAAGATAAGGCATTCTCCGAATCGGATCGTCTCGCCCTGTTCAATGGAAGTCGTTTGGCACACTTCGAGAATGCAATCAAGGAATCCATCGTCTCGCAAGGCCACATCCGCAAATCGCAAACCATCCTGAACGGATGTCTGAATCCTATTCTCGATACGGAACAATCGCTGAGCCATCATCTAGGCGTCTTCGAGACGATCAATGCAGACTTCAACAGGTTCCATCTCGATAGCGTTAAAAAGTTCAATGCGATGAAAAAGAAGTATATCAGACGTATCAGGCAAGCGGTCGACGAAGAGTTCTTGAAGGTCGAGGAACAAATCTCTCATTTCTCACATTCGAACTATGACGTGAGTAAAAGTCTCATCGAAAGCAGGTGGGGAAGTTTGTTAGAGGAGATAGGATTCGAACGCGGGCTAGGCATCAGTCTAGAAAAGATACAGCTAGAATACACCGACGAGGTACAGGACTATCTCTCTGAGATGATGGAGAACATGAAGTTCGCGAACCTTCTCCTCAGACAGAAATTCTCGTATGATTCCTCCGCGATGTTCGATTTCCGTCGGATGTTCGGATACGTATCAGCCGGACTTGGTGTGGCCGCGGCCATCGCCTTGTTCTTCTCCGGTCCGCTCGGATGGGGATTGACGGCTGCATCCCTCATCGTAGGTGGAATCAAGCTCCTATTCAAGTCCAAAAAACGAAAAATACAGGACGCCATAACATCTCTTAGCACTGAGTTGAAGAAGGTGACGGCTAAACACAATCAGGATACCAAAGATCGTGTCGAGGCTGTTTTCCTCGAGGGCCACGATAAGATATCGAAAGAGACCTTCGCCTTCCAACGTGGGATGATGTCCACGCTCCACGATAACATCAAGATTCTATCAGGTTCCCTGGGTTCCATGAAGATACAACAAGACCAACTGAACAAAGCTTACGCCTATAGATTGATGACGGCATATGTACCTGACGAGCAAGTGGAGTACAAACTCGATCAATCTAAGATGGATGTACTGGTCGACCAGGTAGAACGCGACTTTGGTAAGACCATCACGATTCATACGCGAAACAGGATGGATGATTCGCAGTTAGAACATATAAGCAACGTGATTCAAGAAGACATTAAGATTCGAAACGTTTAAATTAACAGGGGGTTTTATTGATGAGTACCGATATCGAAGTAAAAGAAATTTTAGCTAGCCTGAAAAAAATTGCTGACGATTCCGTCGAACTACTAAATGAAAAAGAAGACACGATACCAAATGCAGACAACATCAAGAACATCATCAATGATTTTTTCGAGGGAGACATCCTCAAGATTTCCCTGGTCGGCCAGTATAGTGCCGGAAAATCCACCATCATTTCGGCATTGACGGGGAATCAAGACATCCTGATTGATGCCGACATCGCCACCGACGATGTGAGTGAGTACGCTTGGAATGGTGTCACAATCATGGACACACCAGGATTATATACGGATAGACCGGAACATGACGATCGGACCAAGGATGCAATCAAATCATCCGACCTACTCATCTATGTCCTGACGAGCGATTTGTTTGATGACGTCATACTGAATAACTTCAAGCATCTCGCCTACGAGGAGGCTTATCGACATAAGATGATGCTTGTCGTCAATAAGATGTCCATGGAATCGGGTGACTACGATACCCTGAGAAAGAACTATGGACAGAGCTTGCGAGATGCGCTGTCGCCTTTTGATTTGAGCGAATTCCCAATCTGCTTCATCGATGCCGCGGACTATATCGAGGGTACAGAGGATGACGACGCAGAATTCATCGAAGAGAGCCATTTCGGGGAGTTCATCGATAACTTGAACCAATTCATCAAAAACAAACAATTGCTCGGTAAAATTGACCGTCCTTTACGAAACGTCATCTCGGAGCTCAGCATAGCGATGACCAAGAACCAGGACCATGACTCTGAAATGTTCTATGCGATTCTCGAACGGATTGAGAATCGCGTCAAGCGAAGCGCGCTCAAGGCTCAAAACGAAGTGGACAAAATCAAAAACGACATCCGTGGCGAGACCATCTCCCACGGACGACTCCTTTCGAACAAGATTGGGGAAGAGGACGCCGATCTCGAGCTTGAGAGCAAGAAGGTCGAAGCTCAAATCAAAGAGTTCGTCGAAAACAAGAATGTAGAGATTGAAAAAATCCTAAGTGCTGAAAGAAGTACTTTGACCGACGAAATCAAGGATGTCTTGAATAGCCCGCTCGCTGAGGCATATTTCGGATCTGTAGAAGAGGCATCGTCCAGTCTCAATGGCGAGCAGGTGAAAATCATAAAGATGGACAATATACAAAAAAACATGAACGCGATAAATATGATTGTCGGGCGCACCTCCGAAGGAATATTGAAGTTTTCCAACACGGGCGTGGGTGGATTCGTCAAGGCTACTGCCGCTAGCGGAAGCGACCTGCATAAAGGTTTATACTCCGTAGGGAAGTTTTTTGGGGTCAAGTTCAAACCATGGGGTGCGGTCAACGCCGCTAAGAATTTGACGAACATCGCAAAAGTCGCTGGTCCGATTATGGCCGCTGCAGGAGTGGTCTTCGAGGTGGTCGGACACGTGAAAGATGAGGTGGACCTGAAGAGAGTTCTGGACGCCAAGAATGAATGTTATAGTTCCCTGGTCTCCTTATCTCAAGAGATCGAGCAGGCGTTTCAAAAGCAGTTCAAAGACTACGAAGAGGAGGCTTACGGAGCCATACTGAAGAACATCGTCACTCAACGCGAGGAAGCTGCAGCGAGATACGACATGTCTTCAGAGTTCCATCAAGCGATTTCTCGGAACATCAAGGAACTGAATCAATTATCGTTCAAATTAAGCCAATGATTTAAAGGAGAAAAATAAAAATATTGTACGATGATGAGGGTACTAAAAAAGAAGGGGAACTATATAAAGGGAGCAAAAAAGTGAACTGTCCCCCCTCAAATAGAAAGGACAAATAATAAAAATATTTTAAAAGGCTTGAGCCCGTTAAAATACCGAGCTCAAGCCTTTTAACTGTTTTTGATATCGCTCTTCATTGTAGAAATGGATGTACTTTTGGATTACGAGCCGGAGTTCGAGTTAAATCGTAGAAGAAGAAACATTTAATCACATGAACTTAATATGACGATGAAGAAGAATTAAAAATAAACTGAGATTGCTTTTCCATCAGCACTAAAATCTAATTCCTGATAAGAAACCACTTCATTCACGTGACAACTTATCAAAGCGAGACGAATTCCGTCGACGTTTGGATTTCCTGTCATTTTTGATAGAGCTTGAGCAGCTAATGTATACGACTCTAAGTTATTTCCAGTTATCAGAAAACTATTGTCTTCTTTACTGTATGCATGACCGAAACCTTTTTTTCCTGTATAGAATGATCCAGATTCTTTTATGGTAAACACCATAACATTGGCCTTAGCATAGATATCCTTGACAAGAGCACCATAATCCATTGCATTTGGCTTAGGGAAAATATACGATTTGATATCTTTTGCCAAAATCCAGCCTGTTTTTTTATCATAATTTATCTTATACCATCCGTCATGTTTTTGATCAGAAGAAACAATCACTGATTTTGGTAAAGTGACTAATTTTTTGCTTTTAATTGAAGGCGTACTATACAATTTTAAAACTTGAGTCGTTTTAAAGTATTTCATCTCTTCACGGAATTTTAGCTGTTTTCCAGATATCCAACCTCTTTTTTCGTCATTGTACATTACTTGATACCAACCATTCTCCTCTATAGCTGACATGATCATTTTTGACTTAGGTATGGTCAATATCTTTTTACTGCTTGAGGAAGGATTGCTACGAAGTACCGCGGATTCAATGGTTTGATATCTCTTAAGCTCTAAGTATTCAAGGACATACTCTTTTGACACCCAACCGGTCTTATTATTATATTTTACCTTAAACCATCCATTGATTTTATTTAGGGGTGTAAAGACTGTTGATTTAGGTATGGTCGTTAGTACCTTACTCTTATTAGAGGCATTTGAAAATAGTGATACTTTTTCATGAGTTTTATATCTTTTCAAATCTGATGTTGTGGCTTTTGAACTGGTCATCATGAATGATGACTTTTCTTTTGCTTGGACATGACTAGATGAATATGGAGCTCCAGTACATGAAACAATTATTCCGACAGTTAGTAATGTTAAATATTTTTTCGTGCTCTTAAAATCGACTATGAACATTATATTGCCTCCCGATTTCTTATAAAGTGCATGATTATCTTACAATAAAAAATAGATGTATATGGTTTTATTTTTATTTTTATGGTAATTGAATATTCGTTTTTTTTAGTACTTTTACATGTAATGAATTAAAGTCTAGCTTAATAGAAAAAGACCGCATGCGTTCCGAAACACATGCAGTCTTTTTCTATTTCGTGATTCATTCAATTCTATATATCATTTACGACACGTCACTTTACTAAGAGCGGCATTTGAAACTGTTGAATTCAGAATGAATTCAAGGTAAGTGGCACCGATGCCCCCGCGCGCGCCTTCAACGTCGCGAGACGTGTTTCGATGCTTGAGCGAAGAGCGGGATAAACGAGTTCACGAACTCGCCCTATCAACTCCTACCAGAAGATATCTGCAGATTGCATGACACCTCCCCCCTATGATGATGGCCTCGGGGTCGACCGTATGGATGATGTTCACGATTCCTGTCGCAAAGTTATTGATGAAACGGTTTTGTTATGAAGGTACAGTAAGTAACATCTCGACGTGATAAAAAGGAGAGAGAAGTGACGGACCACTGCATAGTATGAACTAAGAAAGTGACTACCTTCGGGCTCGCCTAAATTTATGAGACGATACAAACTACCTGATATGATAATTCTATGCATTGATTAATAAAAAAACTGTGAGTACATTCCAATGTCGAAATGTATACACAGTTTTTGTTTATCTTGTTTACATATATTAGGCCATTAAAAACATATTGATAGAAAGATAAGTTTATAGACTTTGAGCATCAAAATCGATTAACTAAAAGCACATTTATGAAAGAATAAACATTTTGTATACATAACAATTGTTAAAAATAAATAAAAATTTATATACTTACTCGTATATGAGTCCGAGCTGTCCTATTTATAAATATCACGACGATGTCCGATCTCAAGAATCAAAATAACGACTTTCTCATCCTGGATGTCAGCAATCAGACGATAATCACCGATGCGATAACGCCATTCACCCGAGCGATTCGAGACCAGTCCTTTCCCATGACGACGCGGATCATCCGTCCCGACCAGATTCTTCTTGATCCAGGACATGATAATCCGCGCTTGTTGTGGATCCATCTTCTTTAGAGACTTTTGAGCGCCGCGCTCAAACTCTACCGCATATGCCGTCATTCTAAATCAAGTTCCTTCATCATATTGTCGAAAGAAATCGCTTCTGATTTTTTACGGTGCGCTGCCATCGAATCATGATAGAGTTGTAAATCGATTTCGTCTTCGATACGGTCGAGGACGGCATCGCGAACGAGTGTAGAAATCGTGATGTTCTTTGCCTTCGCATATTCCTTGATGAGTCGTGTATCCTGATCATCCAGACGTACGGAAATGGTACTCATGATTATCAGCTCCTTTGTAATACATTGTAATACATATTCCGGTAGTAGTCTAGAAATGGCACCGATTTAAAATAGGATTGAACCCGTCGCAACTAGTATGAAAACGATGAATAAGTAAGAAAAAAGAAAGGCTACTGTATCGCATGCCTTTCTTTTTATATAGGACGTCGCACACGCTGAAGTATACGTCATGAGCATCATAAATACACGGAAATACTATACAACGCGGCGAAAAATAACGAGATCGAGACGCCTAATCCAAGATAGAGGGTCTTGATGGAGTCTTGGGTTGATCGGATGACGTACACCAACAATCCCACGAAGAGGAGGCTGATTGCCATCAAGAGGAGGGATATCATGGTCGGCTCGAACCGGATATCAGAATAGGTGAAACGCAAGCTAGGGAAAAGAAACCCTGACAGTGGACCAGCCCCGCTGGATTGAAGTGTATCTTTGATCGAGTGAGGGGGTTCTTGTTGACCGAGCCACGCAGTCGCTGTGAAGAGAAGCAGGATCAAGATGCCTTCCATGCGCATCCGCATCCGTCGGACTTCAAACGATCGTTCAGGAGACGCGTAACTCCACTTCCCGTTCATGATACCGATGACTAGCACGGGTAGAATCAGGACGTGTTTCCAGAGTAAGGCTTGTCCATACGGTAATATCCAGGAATCGGAATACTCCTCTACCTGCACGACGATAGACATCAGATAGATGCCGGAACCGACGATCAGTAAGAAACATAGCGTCACGAGTGGTTTGAACCATTCGAGAACGATGCCCCAGTTACGGTCTGATGGACTCCAAAAGCTGAGTATGAGCAATCCACCGGTCCAGATGAAGACGGCGAGTGCATGAACGGAATGTATGAGCATGCCTTCTGCTCCTTTGATGCTAGAGGCGTGCCCGGACCACGCGAACGTAACGACCATCGCCATAACAAGGAATACCCCTAGTTTTATACGCCCAGGACTGAGTGATGCACGATTGGTGACGATGAGAAGGAGTACACTCCAGAGAGCCATCAGGATCCAAGCGTTCCCTGCCTCGAATGTAAGTAACACGGATCGCAGTGTTATCCAAAAACCGATCTCTTCATACAAATACAGTACGATTCGTAAGACGGACAGGGAAAAGGATAACAGCATCAGCACGATGAGCATGCGAACCCAGCGTATTGAAAGCGATACGTCAGGTCGGTAAGAACGAGGGATGAGCTGGACGGAAAAGAAACCGATCAACAGCGCAAGACAACCGTAGAGGAGCGTATCGCCGATCAGATAGAGCGCGGTCATCGCTTCCG